>OLGA01000660.1_pt1 | contig 29293 bp, 16 predicted proteins | sample 1604881 | NCBI WGS metagenome assembly OLGA01 (sample SAMEA3888896, study PRJEB22519) | human gut metagenome | biome: human gut; feature: human-associated habitat; material: faeces | place: Denmark | collected 2009 | reverse complement strand
GATTACAGGTATTTCAACGACATATTTCTGTTGTTCTGCCAAGGCATTATACTCTTCAACTGTCCACTGTAAATTAGACATAGCTTCTGTATTGGCGGTAGGATGCCTGCCTGCTACTCCCATTATCGCTTCTAAATCTGTAGCATACCTAGTTTGAGCCTCTACACCAGTCCACCATTTTAAGAATTCCCAAGCCAAATCTGCCTTCTTTGTAGTACTCGTAATAATACAAGCAGAACCATCACCGCCTTGGGTTCTATCTATACTACCATCCTCTTTTTTTGTTCCGGGTATAGGACCCATACTCCACAGACCCGCAATTTCAGGTGCCGCCGCTTTTATTTGATTATATTCTGTATAAAGCGCAATAGCTAACGGCATCTCTCCTGTTCTAAATCTATTAAAGAAATTATAGGATAACGGAAGATTATATCTCGAATATAAATCGGTCCACTTCTCAAAGGCATCAATAGCAATTTTACTGTTCAAATCAGTTGATGTTCGCTCTTTGTTATAAAAACTACCACCCGACTGAAGAAGAAACGCAGAAAATAAATTTTTGGAACCTATTCCGGCATCAACAGCAGTTGATGAATCAACTCCGGTATAAGAAACACCAACATATAATCCATTCAACTGCAAAACTTGTATACAGTTATAAAATTCTTCCCAAGTATTTGGTTTTTCCAAACCCAAACTTTTTAAAACATCATCACGTGAGAACAACATATAATAAATTTCTGTTTCTGGTAATGCGTATACTTTACCTTCAATTTCGTAAGGTTGTGTTGCAGTTTTTGAAAAAGCAGAAACGGTTTCATCAAAATCGTCAAATTTTGTTAAGTCATATAATGCACCACGTAATGCTAGATTCACAGGCAAACCTCTCGAAACATTAAGCATAACATCTGGAGCATTACCAGACAAAAATGCCTGCATAGCATTCGCTGATGTCATTTTAATCGAAACCGAAATATTTTTTTGCGGTGTAAATAAGTCATCGGTCATTCTACGAATAATATTTGCTTGATCTCGTCCAGTATTTATCCAAATAGATATAGCATCTTTTGTATCTGTCTCAAAAGAATTATAATTCGTAGTAAAGGAATATAAAAAATACAATACTTCCCTCTTTAAGCCTTGAAAAAACGTCTCATTAGCTCTATAAGATGTCTCTTCGCTCGAGATATAAATACAATCTAAATCTAATGCCTGTTCTTTTATTTCAAGGCCCCATGAAGACAAACTTCCTATATTGCTGCTTAGAGAATTCATTCTAAAAGGAATGCTTGAGGGGCTTTTAATCATATCATCCAACTGATATGATAAGACATTTAATATATTACCGCTATTTCCTTTTCCATTGGTTAGTACTGTAATTTCTTCATATAAGTCTTTAAGTTTTTTTGAAACGGATTCCAAAGTATTTATCAACTCTGGTATTTCCGATTCAAGGTTATAGTCACGGTAAGTATCGGGGTTTGAACCTGTAATCATTATAATTTGTCTGTAATAGTTATTTAGCGTATAAACTATCTCATCAATCTCAGAAGTTGTTTTTGAAACATCACCTAGTACAACTTCTAAACGTAGTGTATTAACCCCCTTATTTAACCAATACTTCACCTTTTCATCGTTTACCTTTAACGAATATATATTCCAATCCGGCTCATATACAAATTTCAAACAATTTGCCTCTGCAAAAGGTACAGAACCATTTATATATAATCTTCGATTTGAAGATAAGCCTTGTTTATAAGACTGCGAATATCTAAAATCTATAAAATAATATCCATCTTCCGGAACTTCTATTTTCCATTCTAACCACTGACCAACATCCTTCCAAGTTTCTCCGCCTATAATATTAAGCTTTTGATTTGTATAACTAAAAGGTGTTGTTATTAGGCTGCTTCTATCAGTTTGAGCCAATAAAGAATAATCAGATTTTAGTGAAGTATTTTCAGCCTCTATTTTCCTATTAAAAGCTTTAGAACTCTGGTTGTTTTTGGATATATAATCTTCATAAGAGTTCAATGTTTTAGCCGGTACAAAAGTAATACCCGACAAAGCAACCGGCTCTTGCAAAGATTCAATAGTAAGCTTATGTTTACCTTGCGATAGATATATTTGCATCTTAGAATCATAATTACCACTTGAACTGTAAAAAGCACCATTAAACCACTTCGACACTTCAATTTGCTGTGGGTTGTAATCATTGCCTTGGGAATCAGTAATTATTTCACCATTATTTGTAAATATTCTGTCAAGAGTGAAAGATTTCATGTCTTCATACAAATATTTATCATCTATTTTAATACCAAGTTCAATATCTATCCTCTTGTTTTTTATTGGAAAATACTCAAATTCAAGAGTATATAAACCTTCATATAGACACTCAAACTCTATATTGCAATTTCCACCATGACTTTTAAATACAATAGAATCCTTTTCTTCGTAGTTGCCAAAAGTTCCAATATCAGGATTTGAAAACAAAGCATTTGATAAATCAACAGATACACTTTCCGCAGCAACTTTCGTATCTACATTACTTAAATATTGACTATACGAACTAATATTACTTGCATTTACAAAAACATTTGACAAAAGCACTGCAATTACTATAAAAATTAAAAACCCTTTAAATAATTTCATATAACTCCTCCATTACATTCTTTGTAACTACCTTTAAAGTTTTAAAAACACTTGCAAAAAATGTACTTCTTTACCAACCATCCCATTAGAAATGGGATGGTTGGTTTTATTAAATTAAGAAATCTTTACACAATAACCGTTTTGAGCATAATCTAATGTAAACTCTATATTATTACCTGTTCCATTAACAATTGTTACCCACTCATTGTTTTGATAATAACCTATAGAATAGTTTACTTCCTTATCAAGTTTAAAGGTTGCAAGTCGCGTAGAATATAAATAAATTCCGTCATTAGCATTTGCAGAAAAACCAACACCCTCAGAATTATATGTAACATAATAGTTACCTACTCTATTTGGTATCAATATTGTCTGTTGGAAAGCCGATTTTTTGTTAGAATCAAGAGTAACTATCTTGTTTCCAACTGATTTAAAGAATTTATTAACGCCTATAAGTTCTGTAGTAATATTTCCGCCTTCAGAACCATCACGATATGAACCATCTTTATTAAGAACACAAAGAGCTTCAGAACTATAACCACTTACAAATTTGAGTTCATATTGTATCAAACCATTTGTTTTAGCCGCTGCGTTAAGCATTTGAAGTGTTGCATCAGCAGTGCCTCCGGAAGCCTCAGCAATATGAGCAATATTACCATCAAATGTAACTATTGCCATTTCCTCGGATTCTGCACCTGAACCATACGCTGCAATGCCAATCATATCAATTGCTGTATTAGCAATCAAATGTGACATTTCATCAGTTTTTACACCACCAGCATAATAACAATCATATGCAACATAATTAACACGAGTAACACACTGATATGCACCTGTATCAGAAAGAATTGCTAACTCATTTAGCAAGTTGCTTAACGATTCATATTGACCACATACCCAAGTATTCGCGTTAACACTTTCAAGATTGGAAAAATCAACATCAGTATCATTTTTTCCTTTTGTATTAACTTCATTTTCCAACTGAATAACTGCAGTTCTTTTCTCTGTATCATAAATGTTTAAAGCCTTAAGCAATTCTGAATATGCCTTTTTCTCTCTATATATAAGATGTTTGTCGGAATAATCTAAATTAGAAGTATCACCAAGCAAAGAATATGTTTCCACATCGTTACGAATATAAGCGGGGGTAAACTCACTTGAACCGCATACATCAGAACCAAACCAAAGTATCTGTATATTTAGATTATACTTATTAGCATATTCGAAAATATACTTAACCATCTGATAATCATATTTATCTTTTGCGTATTCGAAAGCAGACCAAGGGAAAGAAATTGCTAAAGTATCATAAGACAAATCTGCAGCGTTGTAAAAATAAGGTTCAATATATCTTTCAAATTCTGCCTTTGTATCTGGCCTTTTTGTCAATTCGCGTGAAAGTTGTGCCTGTACACCAGACATAAGATATGGTGCATTATTATGATATACTACCTTTTTTCCATCAACTTCCCTTATATCAGAAGCTACAACCGATGTATTACTTAAAAAACCTGCAGCTGCATTTAAGTTAGTTGTTTGTGCTTCTCCATAAACATAGCCGTTATCTGTTAAAACATAGGGCTTAACAGTAACTGTTTCATACCATGATGAAACAGGTATATTTACGATATAATCAACACTGCTATCGGAGTTAGAGAAAGTTTCATTCTTAGCTGAATACTTCAATACTCCTTCTGTATCGGCTGTAAAATCATTCTCCAAACCTTCTGCAACAATCACACCATAATCGTCATTAGCATTCGAATTGTAAGCTCTTGCTTGCAGTTCAATACCATCAGATAATGCAACATCATTATTATTAGGAACAATATTCATTGTCGTAACGCTTTGTGTTCCGGCAACTTCAAAAGCTGCAATGATTGTTACAGATTGGTTTGGCATAATAAAACTATACTCGTTTTGGGAAATTTGTTTTGTAATTGGAAAGGTTGTATCTTCGAAAGAATATTTTAAGCTACCTGCAACAAGTTGATAGCCATTTTCAGGTGAAATTGATACCGTAATTGTTTCCCCAGCAACTGCCGTAGATTTATTTGCAATTACATTTCCATTAACAAAATCATTTACTATGATATTAAATTTTTTTTTTTGAGCCGAACTAACACTAAGACTCTTTATGAAAGCACTATAAATTTGCCATGTTTCGTTCTTTGTAAGAGATATAGAAACATTATTAACTGCTGAGAAACCTGAGAAACCAGAAGTGTAAGTCACTATATCAGATTTAATCGAAATATTACCCGGTTCAATATGGATTAGATAATCCTTTGTAACAGATGTAACATATGTATTATTTAAGCAAATTGATGTGCCACCAATATCTTTACCATTATAATAAACCTTAATTTTTGTTTGGTAATCACATATAGCAATCTTAAATGAACCAATCTCAATATAATAGTCTTCGTTAGAATTTATACGATCTCCATTACTATATTCGGTATACATAGTAAACGTACCATCAAACTTTGTTCCGAAGTCATACTTTGAAGTAGACGTCACAGTTCCTGTTGTAGTGCCCCATCCATCAGTAGAGCCAAAACCCTTATCGGCTACAACAAACTGTGTATCACCGTTCCAACTATCTGTCGTAGTGAAATCTGCTACAAATTCTGAAGCATTAGGTGTAATAGCTTCAACAGAGAAATTGGTGAAATAAGCATCCCAAATCTGCCATGTTTCAAATATTGAGAGTGTAATTTCTTCACTATATAATTTAGAGAATTCGCTAAAATCAGAAGAAAGAGTTAATAAAATATTATCTCCACTCTTTTGTGTTACAGAAATAAAACCAGGAACTACATAAAGTTCATATGTATATACCTTTGGATCAGCAGGATAGGTATATTCTTCGTTTGAAACATTTCCAATTTCTGTATCACCATAGAAAAGTTGAATTTGATTCTGTATTGCACTTACAACAACTTTAAAATCACCTATTTGCACATCAAAATGGTCATCGGTTGGTTTAACATCGTTTGAATAATATGTTCTTATACCAAATTCAGAAACAAACCCATTACCCAAATTAACTTTATCTTTTGCAATTATTGAAGAATTTGTATTTGAGAAAGTACCTACAGTTCCAAAATACTTAGATTCTGTATTAATATTTGCAGTATCGCCATTCCATTTTTCCACATCAGTGAAATCACTTGTAAAAGATGATTCTAAATCGTTTATACCTAACGACACCAACAATTTTTTAAGTCTTACGAGATCTAATATATTTACGAAACCATCTCTGTTAATATCTGCAAACTTAGTTTTTATAGGAAGATCAAGAAGTAATATTTTTCTAACATTAACTAAATCCAAAGAAGTCAATTTGCCGTCTTGATCGCAATCGCCAACAACTAGTTCCGCAGTATTTCCTTCTATAGAAACAGCAGTGATATATCCTGAACTTAACTGCCATGTCTCATTCAAATTCAAAGAAATTTTTGCGTTATCTACTGAATCGAAATTTTCAAAATCAGAGTGATAAACAACATTTTCAGATTCTATTAAAATATATCCTTTTTCAACATGTACTGAATAATTTCTTTTGAAATCTGTATAGTAATTATAATCCGAACAATGTGATTTGCCAGGTATATCAGCGCCTTTATAGGTAACTTTTATACGGGTTTGATAATCACAAACACTGATTATAAAATCACCAATTTGAATTTTAAAATCTTCATTTTCTTTATTAGCTTTTAAACCACTTTCGTCATAATAGGAACCATTTGCGTATCCTGTAAATATTGAGAAGTCTCCATCGAATTGTTTACCAAAATAATATGATAATTTTGTAGTTACGGTAGCTGGTTTATTATTCCAACCATAGCCGTCTGTTGTATCATTAAATCCAGACTTAGCTCCAAACCATTTATCAACTGTATTAATAGCTGTTACATCACCACTCCATAAAGTGCTATCTGAAAAATCAGCAACAAAATTGGAGTTTTGTTTTGCAATACTTAAGTTAGAAAATTTAGCAGAATCTATATGCCATGTTTCTTTCTGATTGATAGAAACTTTTGCGTTATTAACAGCCTCGAAATTAGAAAAAGAGCTCTCGTATTTAACATTCTCTGAAGCTATAGAGATTTTTCCGGGTTCAATATGAACACTATAGTTTAGTGTAACATCATTACCAGTAACTTCATTCAGAATCTCGCAAGTTCCGCGAATATCGTTGCCATTATAAGTTACAGTTATCTTATTCTGATAATTACCGATAATTATTTCAAACTTACCAATTTTTATAGAATATTCATTACTGTTCTTGGTATAAGAAGCATTAGGATAACTGTAATACAAACCAAAGTTTGCATTTAATACCGAGCCGAAATCATAGTTTTCTATTGTTTCTATAGACGCATTTGTTGTGTTCCATCCATCATTGATGAACAGAACTTTATCGGTTGTATTAATATAATTTGTGGCGCCTGTCCAATTATCAACCGATGAAAATGCATCCGACAAAGAAGTTTTATTAACTTCTTCTGCAGATACTGTAAATGCGGGGATGACCATGCCAATCATTAAAAGTAATGCGATAAAAACAGATAATAATTTTTTCATATTTTTCATCCTTTCAAATAATTTTTACTGGCGCGTTGTAAAATGAAGCTGCAATAGTACCAATAAAAAACCATAGTGACGATCCAGTGGTAGAATATAGAAGACATTGCTTACATGGCCGATTGGGCCAATACGCTGCCGAGAAAAATCCTGGGCTACCGGACACCGGAGGAGCTGTTTGACGAAGAACTGGACCGAATCTACGCCATCTGAGCGCCGGCTGTGGTTTGTTCTTCCTCCGGTCGGGGCTTCGCCCCTCCCTCCAGAAGAACAAACCGCCCTCACAAAGATCGTCACTTGTCAAAATTATTGCAACTTGCTATTGCAATTCGCTAATAATTTTTACTGCCAATTTATTATAAAACGGTACTCCGTTTCGGCACATGCATTATATAGCTCATCTGCTACACCATTTTTCAAAATCGGCCACTTCTCTATGAACACAAATTCATCTTTTGTTAATGGCTCGATTTTTAATCTTAAGGATTTTGGATATCCAAAGCGTTTTAAAGAAATGTCCCAATCCGTTCCATTATAGAAATTATCAGCAATATATTTATCACCATCATATAATCTTGCAATATTTCCACCATATTCCAAATTCAAATATGTGTTTTCGGAAAAACCACCATAGGTTATATTTATTTCATATTCTCCTTCGCCAATTCTTTCGAAAGAAACTGAATTGTTAATATGCGCAATACTCTTTCGATATTTTACAAATCCATCCTCTTCCCCAATCTTTTCGAAACCTATTGGAGTGTTAGATAATTCAGGATAAACCTTAAACTCCGGAGTTTTTCTGCCAATAATTTCAATTCCTTTATCAGTTTGCATAACTAATGAATCAGAAATAAATAAATAATCTTTATCCGTAGAAATTTTATATGAATTTAGTGCATCTTTTCTACTTATTGTAATGATTTTTTTATTAATATCAGGTTCACCATCGAAATTATACTCAGGTTCACAATCTGTATAGAAAATGTAATCGTTATTATTCAGGATACATAATGGTGTAGCCTTTGCTGTTTTGAGAAGGGCATTTCCAATCTTCATATTAAATGGCCAGAAGAAATAATCACCATCCTTGACATCAAAAGTCGGTATTTTAATTTCTTCATTATCAAGTGAAACAGAAATATTAACATTTGTATGTACATTCATATATCTTCTTCGTTGATAATTATTCACAAAGAAATAACCACTTTTTCCATTATGACGAGTACCGTATCTAAGATGCTCTGTATCATATGCAGAATTTGGCTCATCTTTTGGAATATGGGTTTCCATTAAAGCCAATTCATCACCAAATTCCCTCAACATTAAACCGACTATTTTTATCTCTTTATGTGACTGTCTGATTTGACCATATTCACGGATCGGTGCTTGAAAATCATAAGACAATTCCGGAACATCGCTGGTCCATCCAGGCTTTAACGAGCCACCACGATATTCATTAAGAAAAGACAATTTACCGATAGGATTTGTTCCTCCATGATACATATAATATCCCACAAGATTTACGCCGCTCGCTAATTTTGAAAGCAGTAATGCTCCTGCATCCTTATCGGATATTATAGGTCTCCTGATTTTGGAGATCTGCACACCAGCACCCATTTCTGTAGTGAAATACGGAAAGCCATCTATTATTTCTGCAGCATCATATTTAATTCCAGCGTCGCTACCTATATTTATATCATTTCTGCCCGCCTTTATAAGATAGTTATCATTAGGCGGACGCTCATCCTTTGAAGGACACCAAGGCTCCTCAGGGTAACCACCCCAAAATGGAACTAGGCCACCAGTAGAAGCATCACCCCATCCAGTTGTTGAATATATAGGAGCGTTAAATCCAATATCATCCAACATTTTCTTGAGTGTTCGTATATGTTCTTCTCCTTCTTCTCCTGTCGGACCTCCGCAATGACCGTGTTCATTTTCAATCTGTATTCCAATTATAGGTCCACCATCAGAATACATAAACCCTTTAGATTGTTCATATAATTTTGAAAAATATTCATGTACCTTTGCTAAATAATTAGGGTCATTTGAACGAAGTTCCCATCCTTTTTCTAAAAGCCAATCGGGGAAACCGCCATTTCGTGCTTCACCATGGGGCCAAGGTCCAATACGTAGATACATATACATGCCTGCATCTTTAATTTCCTGCAAAAAATCGCGTAAGGATTTATTACCAGAAAAATCATAAACACCCTCTATTTCTTCGTGATGAATCCAAAATACATAAGATTGAACTATATCAACTCCGCCAGCTTTCATCTTATACAAAGAGTCACGCCATTCTTCACGTCGAGTACGCGAATATTGCATTTCACCTGCAATTGGCAACCATGGTTTTCCGTTTTTGAATAGGTTTAGAGAATTATATTTAATCTCTAACATATCTACACCCCTTTCCACTCATTGTTCCAAGAAATAACAGGTTTATCATTTTCAAATGTTATTTCTAACCAAACATAACCTGACTGATTTAACGCTTCTGGTTTCCAACGGTCTCCCATATAAATGTACTTTTCACCAATCTTCAAAACAAAAGTACTTTGAGACCTAAAAGTCAATTCACTTCCTTCTCCAACACAAGGATCGCCCAAACTCTTCCATTCACCTAAAATAGAATTTGCCACATGACATTCTGACCTATTTGGATTCCAACCAGAACAGCCGGAAGAAATCATATAATATTTTCCATTTCGTTCAAATACTGCAGGAGCTTCGCGTGTTGCCATACAAGGTTCTTCCATAGTTACAACTGAGTATTTACCAAAATGTAAACCATCTTCTGACATTTTTATTGCACGCACTGTTGAGTTGTGGTCACTTGCATTAAACAAATATGTATGACCATTATCAGAAAAAACTGTCAGATCATGACTAGGTCTATAATGAGGTCTTATAGAACCCAGATAATGAAACTTTCCGGTTGGCGTATCTGATTCAGCAAAACCTACGGTTGAGCGTGTATACATTGGATTATCAGAATGAAAATACATCATAAACTTTTTGGTGTTCTCATTAAAGACTACCTTTGGTCGTTGAATTACATTTTTATAATACAACTCATGCTCACACCAGTCACGGGTTGTAATGGCACTAAGAACCATTCCTTCATTTTTCCAATTAAGCAAATCTTTTGAAGAGTAACACATTATTCCACTATTTGAATACTTGGATTCACCATTGATTTGCTCGTAGCATTCACCATACCAATAATAAATTCCATTATACTCTAATATTCCGCCTCCGTGAGCCTGAATTGGTTGCCCATCGGTGTCGTACCATATTTCTCCATTAATCATTTTTATTCCCCCCTCACAAAGATTTCATCTATACAATAATAACCATCTGACATTAAACAATCGTTCTTAAAACCTAATTTAATCGCCAAATCATTTTCAAACATTCCTACACATAATAAATACTTACCTGCAGGAACTTTTTTGAAATCAAGTTTCACTAAGTACTCGTATGACGACTCTGCCATAATTCTTTGGTTTATACCCAATTCCGAGAAAATATCAAAACTACCGTTTTCGCCAACGATTTTAATCTTAAACTTAAATGGATAGTAGGAATGACAAAAGCCTTTATTTGTAAAATAAAACTTTGCTATAGTATCAAATCCAGATACACTTTCCGGAATCTGAGCTCCATCTAAAAGATACCAATAGCCTAATCTGTTTGCTAGATATTCAGCAAGATACGGCCACTTTTCTAACCAAGGTCTTGGATAACCATGAAATCCGCAAAAAGTAGCGTGACATCTTTTAAGAGCTTCGATTAATGGCAATCCCGTTTTATATATTTCAGGAGTTGTAGAAGTATAGTGTTCACACTCTATATCAACGGGCGCTTGCATATAAAATTCGTCAAACATAAAGGGTGTACGGATCGTATCATATCCAACATACTCCTTATTTGCATAACACGAACATAAAATAGAATCATCCCTGAATCCCATGCCACGACTAATGCAATAATCAAGCAATTTTTCTCTGCCTGTACCATTTTCGTTAGCACTCGCATTAATCATATCGTCATTCATAATGACATAAGTATCAGGAAAATACTTAAGATGAAGATTTATATGTTTTATAAGTACATCAGTAGGAAAACTATTGCCGCTTCCATATCCTGTGTGACCTTCACCCCAAGTACCGTAAGTTCCTACATCTACGAACTCTACTAAAGGATGACCATTGAATTTTTTTCCGAATTCTTTCATGAAATTTTCTAATTTTTCCAGAAAGATTTCGTCACCATAATCAGGTTGCCAACAGTCGTTTCCACAAAAATATCCTTTTGCACCTGCTTCTCTTACCCATTCGGGTGTAGCATATTTGATTTCTCCCGCTTCATAGCAACATACTCTAAATGCAAATCTATAATTATATTTGCTCCACTTATTCACTATCTCATCTATATAATACCAATCAAATATGCCTTCTTCTTTTTCAATATCGGCCCAATCGAATCTAAGATATAAATGATTCAAACACGGAAAATCTAATGTATAATCATCTTCAACGCCTTTTCTGTAATTTATACGTCCAAAACCATTATCGATATAATGCCAATACCAACCTTTATGTGGATTATTCAAAACAATTTTGTCATCCTGTAAATACCTGTAATCATGATAATTTTTTGATACAGAATATTTACCGCTCATTACAGGTTTCTGAATTTTATTAAACATTATATCACCTAACTGACTTCAATTTTAAAGATACATCCTTTGTTAGCAAGTTCATTTGAAATAGCTACTCTTCCGTTAGACACTGAAAGCTCTTTTTCACATTTCCATTGATTGTCAACATATAAACCTTGCTCTACACTTTTAATTGTTTTACCATTAAATGTGAATGTGGAATTTCCTCGTGTAGCAAAAACTAAATACTCCTTATCGGAAATGGCTGTAACATATCCACATCCTCCATAATATTCAGCACCAGTATTACTGAAGGCTATTTTAACTCCATCAATTTCAATATTTTCATTGCAGTTCGCTAAACGCTGAATATTGAATATATGTGTCTTTTCGGAATCATTTAAAATCACAGCTGCTTTTGCGTTATTTAAAGCAGTATTTAATGCCTTTAATTCATACGTATCAGTGAAATACAATTCGTTTTTTTCATCTTTAGAAGCTTCATTCCAATTCCATACATTTTCCTTATCTGTAAAAATTGAAGTGCCGTCTTCATCAACCACTTTAAGTTGATAGGTCAGTATACCGGCTCTTTGTGATAAAGCTTTCAATGTCATTGGAACCAAGTTCCAATAGTTGGCACCAAATTCAGGATAATGGGATATATTGTTAGGGATATTAGTTACCTTCAGCAAATCATCACTTACATCAGTCTGATATGAATCGCATCCTACAATATCAATCCCTTGCAAATCACACACTTCTTGTAGTTGTTTATTATATATTCCGTTGTAATAACACTGATAAGTCATAAAATTAACACGGGTCACACAGCGATAAGGGCCAATTTTAACCATACGTCCAAGTGCATCCATAATGTTGTATATCTCTTGTTTTTGATTAGCACACCAAGTTGATGCATCTATATTATCTATGTCTGTATAGTTTGTTAAATCTGGTCCCTCCCACGCTGTAGCATTTGGCTCATTTTCTATTTGTATAGAAATTGTACGACCATCTTTGTCGTTCTCATATAACCATTCCAGCATTTTTTGGAAAGCTAATATTTCCCTTTCAACCATATCCATATCACTATAATCAAGAACCGATGGATATTGCTTTAATCGTGAGTATGTTTCGGTATCCTGTAGAATATATTTGGGGACATTAGTATTAAATCCACAAACATCAGAACCATACCATAACAAATGAACCAAGAGGTCATACTTTTTAGCATAATCGTAATATATCTTTAAGATATTAAAACTATAGTTGTCTTTCTTTAATTCAATTTGTCCCCAATGTATAGGGAATATTATAGTTTCATATCCCAATTCTGCCGCATTTTTAAAATATGGTTCTATATATGTATCAAAATGCTCCTGTGAAGATACACCGAAAGCTGAAATAGCCCTATCCGGTCTTGCTTGAATCCCTGTCAATAAATAGGGTTTACCTTTGGATGAAATATAAGAATAATTATTTTCAGTCACCAATTTGCTACATTCAATATATTCTTTATATTCATTTGGGATTAAGTCATCTATAGTTCTTAAATCCGATGTGTTTTCAACAACTATAGAAATTATATCGTCCTTTTTAACATTTAAATCCTTTATTTGCGGAAAATCGACACTGTAAATTCCATCATCATTTTTAGTACTCTTATAATGATATGGATTGCCAAATTCTGCAGCCCATAGCGGATTACCATTATGATATATTATCACCTTTGCCGAACGATTAAATTTATCGTTATCTAATGAACAAGTCACTATTCCTTCAATTCTACGTAATATAGATATTTGACCTTTATCAGGATCTTCAATTGTCACCTTGCCATCTTTAGGACAAATATAACATAAACCTTCTTCATATTCACCCGTTACTGAAAGAATAACACCATTACGTGACTCAGTACCAACTATATATGGAAGAACTGTAACAGCACCCGATTTATAGGGGGTAAGTGAAGTTGATGCGTTTTCAGTGAATATATATGAATATGGGAATTTTTTCTCATTTTGAGATTTGTAATTTTGCCATGCATCTATTTTAACTGGATTTCTGACTGCCCATTCCGATGTATTCTCATCGTAATAAACCCATTTCCAATCGCTATTCGCAAAAATTTCTTTGGTTTGAGTTTTTAAATCTTGTTCTAGACATCCGCTCACATCTGAAAAAGCATGAGCTTTTTCAGATGTATTAAATGATATTTGCGGGTTTAAAGAAACGGCTATTTGAGTTTTTGATTCTTTTTCTAAAGTATTATAATCATTACTTACCGTTGTAGCAGTATTATTGCAACTACTTAAAGTAAAAAGAATACTTAATATTAAAACAATCGTAAAAATTCGCTTTACCATATTAAACCCTCCTCTTTTTGACTTTCAAAAGAATAACCAATGATACTACAATAATTATTGCAGCCAGCATACTAACGCTGCTCCAAATAATTATCGGCATTAAATCACTATTTTCTGCTGTTGGGAAGCGTATTATAGCAGTTTTATTAGTGATTTTATCCGCAATATTAACATCTGGCTTAATAACTACAGGTTCACGATCAGTATTATATTTCATTTCACCAGAAACCTTAATATAGTCCACCTGGGGATTCATTAATAATGCTGACGGATTGTTCGATAATATTCTTTTTGATGAAAGAATATAATGCTCTGGTCTAACTGCAAAATGAATCATATCACCTTGTTTAACGTCTATTAATAAATCCGGAAAATACGTATCTCTTACCGCAGATGTTGCTTCAGGATGGCTTTCATTAGAAAGCAAAAATTCATCACCATCAAGAGGCCAAATCTTTTTATCATTCTGATATATCGCAATATGCATAGATTTTACTTCAGTATCCGAACTATTGAGACACCATGTACTTACACCATTAAGTTTTGTAGGAACTGATATCAATCCCAAATCTGGGTCATGTAATCTTATCTTACCATCAGCCGGACATTCAAAGCTCAATGTTGTTGTACGCTTTTTACTATCAGGAAAATTTGCCATTAAAAGAAGCTTTCCATTGTAAACACCAACCGCACTAGAATAATCACCGTATGATGCTAGTAATACAGGTATTGCGCTTGGGTCGGCAGGTATACTTGAGTAAAAACCAGTAATATTTGGTTTTGCTGCAACAGTATCGACATTCCAATCTGTATCATTAATGCGTTGTTTTACCGCCCATTGTGTTTTAACCCATGCACGTTCAGGTGTTTCTGAACTTAATACCTGTGTAACATCTTCAAATGCGTTAAAACTATATATTGCTTTATAATTTAAATAAGGAACAGCAGATATTGATTTGAAATATCCATTCCAAATTTGCCAATCTTCTAGAACTTCAATAGAAATTCTAGTTTTTGAAAATTCTTCGAACTCATTAAACTTAGATTCAAATTGTAAAACAACATCAGAACCGTTCATTTGCTTGACAACAATACCATCTTTAGAAGCTAAAAATAAATACGAATAATCTTTGTCATTATAGGTTAAACTATCATTTTGGATCTCACCAATAAGTTCCGAATCATAATATACCGCTAAACCATTTTGGAAATATCTAATATCTATTTTGAATTTTCCTATATTAACAGAATAATTGGCTTCCTTATATTTTGTATCAAGTTTACTATTTTTCAAAGCATCATTTGGATATGATGTAAATAAACTAAATCTAACTTTTACAGCCTCATCAAAATCATACCACTTAGCTGTGGTTATTTTTCCTTTTTTATTATCCCATGCTGATTTTGGTGAAAAACGTTTGCCATCTTCTTTTATATATTCTGTCAATTCATCAGTCCACAAAGAAGCATCCGAAAAATCGCTTTCGAATTCCTTTCCACCATATGCGCTATCTGTCCAATCATACTTCAAGCCATCTAAAGAATTGAAATAAGAATCAGCAGACTTAATTCCAAGACTATTATCGGCAACAATTACATAATCAAAATAACCGGTCGATATTTGCCAAGTTTCTAACACTTCTAATATAACAAAAGTGTTGTTAGCGGCATTAATATTTTCTACTGTACAATTTAATGACAATAACTCATCATCACCATTATATTGAACTACAGTAATATTGCCTTTGTTCACAACGATTTTGTATTCATATCTTTTCTCGTTAAAATCGGCATTTTCATTGTAAATTGATTTGACCTCGACGCCGTTTTTGGAAATGCTCAAACCATTTTGAAAACACTTACTTTCAAAAGATATATCTCCAACAGTAATCTTATAATCCGTATGATTTTTATTCTTTTCATACTCACTTTTATACGTTGCATTATATGAAAGTGTATTTAATCCAAAGAAGATTGTAAATTCATCAGAAAAATCATACTTTTTGCTTGTTTGTATTTTTCCTGTAAGATTATTCCATCCAAAATCAGAAGGGAACCTTCCCTTTTCTGTGTTGACTACTTTTGAAAGTTTTCCTTCCCATAAATCAACATCTTCAAATCTGGTAGCAAAAATATTACCGCCATTTAAATAAACTTTTTCCGGGACATTAATCGTTAAATATCCGAAATATTCATTATAAATTTGCCAAGTTTCATTAATCACAATAGAAACTTCGGCTTTATCAACAGTCTCATATTCTGTAAAATCTGATTTATACTTTAATAACTCAGATTCTATAACTATACCATCTTTAGTAATACTAACAATATAGTTATAATCTCTAACGCCAGATTCAGGATAATCCTTTTTAGCCTTATAAACGGTTTCACCCGTCAATTTACTATTATCATAGTATACTTCTAAACGGGTTTGGAAATCGCAAATGGCTAACTTGAATTTACCTACATTTATATAGAACTCTTCATCACTTCCGTTATTATCTCCGTTATGATCTGAAGTATAAAGTGAAAATCTCAAATCAATATTATTTCCAAAATCAAAAATACTTTTTGATTTCAATTCACCTTTTTTATTATTCCAACCCAATCTAGTACCAAAGAAATTCTTTTCACTACCATATTTCAAGTACTCAACCAATCCAGTCCAGTCTTTATCTGAAGAGAAATCAGCAGTGAATTCATTTTTTGGTTTGACATTTTCTTGGCTTTCATCAGAAGAAAAGTCTTCAATATCGCCAACTTTCAAAACACTAAAATATTCTGACCATATCTGCCAATTTTCATTTATTGTAATTCCTACTGCTGCATCATTTACTGCCTCAAAATCGGCAAAATCTGTAGTATAGGTCAATATATCACTTCTTATGGATATTGAGCCTTTTTCAATATGAACTTTATACTCATATTCCTTTTCTGCTAAATATTTAGAGTCTGAACAAACAAACTCACCATCTAATTTTTGATTATCATAATAAAGCTCTACTCTTGTCTGAAAATCACAAATAGCTATCTTAAATTTGCCTACAGTGATATAAAAATCTTCATTTGTGTTATTTTTATCTCCGTTTGCATAGTTGGTATATAACTTAAAGTTTACATCAAATTTATCACCGAAATCATATGTTTGCTTTGTTGTTATACTTCCAGCGTTATTACTCCAACCTGCATTAGTACCAAAATAGTCTGTTTCATATCCTAAATTATCTATCAAACTACCTTCCCACTGTTGTGAAGTAGATTTAAAATCTGCTATAAAAACATCTTTTGTATTAGCAACAGCTGAAGCAATAATAGAAATTGATGAAATTGCTATTAATAATGCAGACAAAAGTGCAAGCATTCTTTTCATTATGTTTCCTCCAAAAAAAAATCTTTTCTCAATAATAAATATAGCTCATTTGTCATAAAAAAGGAATATCTGTAACTGCTATTTTTTTGTATATTTCTGCTATCGTATTTTAAGGTTTTGCATGTAAAAAATGCCAACTTCTTATTTAATTACTTATGTTTTGAGTTTTATATTTTTACTTTTTATTGACTCTTTCGAGTGCCTAAGTTATAATAACAATGTAATAAGGGGGATGTTTTATGTTATCGTTTCCAAAAAATTTAAAAGAAGAAAAATATTTAGGGAAAATATCATCCGAGTTACTATATATAGATAAAAGTGGATGGAAAGCTCGAAAACCTCAACCAGAATACACTCACCGGTTGAACGGAAGATGTGATTGGCAAATAATCTACATTAGCAACGGTTATGGCTATTTTTATTTCGACGAAAAGCTCACAAAAGTAGGTCCTTATTCATTAGTTATATTTAAACCCTACGAACCACAACTATATTATTACCTGCCAAAAGACTGTCCTGTTGCTAATTACATTCATTTCTCCGGCACCGCTGCAGAAACATTAATTAAAAAATACCAATTAGATACTTCTATTTTTTATAATACAAACCCAGCTTATGATGCCGAAATTTTAAATTTGTTTCTAAAATTTCACACTTCCTTAAAAAAAGAGTCAGAACATTATAGTTGGGGATTATTTTTAGATATCCTTGCAGAACTTTCTAAATCTATTTATCAAACAAAAAACACCAACCATAATTTCCAATTAATCGCAAATATTTTAGAACTTATGCATAATGAAACCCAAAATAATTACAGTGTAGAACATTATGCCAAACTTGCCAATTTAAGTGTTTCAAGATTTGCACATATTTTCAAAGAAGTTACTGGCTTTTCACCAATTCAATACCAAAACAATCTTAAAATACAGGAAGCTAAGAGCCTACTTTTAAAAACCGATGTTTCTGTTGAGTATATTGCCGATATACTAGGATATAGTAGTATTGCTCATTTTTCAAAACAATTTAAAGCCCACACTAATCTCTCACCTTTAAACTATAGAAAGCATCATCTCAAACAATAATAACACATACTTTTTTATCTTTATACAAGTATTTATTACCAATAACCATATTAAACAAACTCTCTAAATCAATAATCACTTATTTCAAAGATATGTTATTTTTACGGCTACATTTCTGCTATTACCACTCTAACTGGATTTTAATTTTATTACTAACCCTCAATCTATAAACTATCATTTATATTTAAAAACTTGACGATAAAGATTATAACCATAAAATACAACAACAATCAAATTTGACTAGCATTTTTTCAATCAAAACCACCGGTTCAACCGGTGGTTTGCTCCACCCCTATAAGGGGTGATTACTGGCTTGACCCCTAAAAGGGGTTTCGAAAGTTTAGCACCGCATTACATTCTCCGGCAGCCGCTCACGTGCGGTTGTCTTTTTTGCCTACTTTCTCTTCTCACCCGTAAACGGGTCAGTAAATTCTTTTATACTAATCTGGTCTGCTGCATAATCTTCTTCTAACTGATTCCTTATGTATTCCGCTATAACTTTTTTATTTCGACCGACCGTATCTACATAGTATCTTCGACACCAAAAACTTCTTGAGCCGTATTTGTACTTTAAATTCGCATGTCGGTCGAAAATCATCAATGTACTTTTGCCCTTGAGATATCCCATAAACTGTGCTATACTTATGTGCGGTGGGATACTCACCAGCATATGTATATGGTCGGGGCATGCTTCTGCTTCTATTATTTGCACATCTTTTTGCTCGCATAATTTTCGCAGTATTTGCCCAATATCTTTTTTCAGTTTTCCGTATATTTCTTTTCTTCTGAACTTTGGTGCAAAAACTATATGGTACTGACACCTATACTTGCTGTGGGCTGAACTTCTTATCTCATTATTTTCTTTCATTTGAAAAACCTCCTGTATTCTAGTAATGCGGTCGCCAAACCACTACTATTATACTGGAGGTTCTTCTCTTTTTAAAGTCTTTCGGCTTGGCATTCGCCTCGCCATTTTTGTTGTAGCTCCGCTCGTTTTACTATCCCTCGGTAGAACCGAGGGTTTATTTCCACGTCTAAAGACACCAAAAAATATCGGATATCTGATGCTCGGTCAGATATCCGATAATAAAAATAACAACACGCTGATAGAAAAAATACCTTATTGGCAGGAAAAATACGGCTTTGATACCGAAACACTTAATACAAGCATACAAAGCATCACATATAAATCAACCGAGGAAATTTATGCGGCGGCAAAAATAATGGAGGCGTGTACCTACTACATAGCCTTTAAAGAGCTGATTGAGCCTGAGGAAAGCCGCGTATTCAAAGCGGCAAAGGCGTATATCAATAAAAATTTATCCGCCGACCTTGACATTGCCGATATTTGCAAAGAATTATTGTTAGGCAGAACAAAGCTTTACGATATTTTTAAACGGGAAGCAAATACCGGGGTTTCCGAATATATAAACCGACGAAGGCTCCACAAAGCTAAGTCGCTCCTTAAAACCACCGATATGAGCATACCCGAAATAGCAAGCGCGGTGGGATTTAACGATTATAACTATTTCAGCCGCGTATATAAAAAGCGTTACGGCAAAGCACCTAAGTTTTACAGGAAAAAATAAGTGCTCCATTTGGCATTATAATGTTAAATCCAATAATTTACATAAGGCAATTTTCGCCTTTAAAATATATCTCTCACCTTATGTTTGCATAGCAATTCAGAAAATGCGCCATCGGCGTGAACCAAAGCTTTTCACTTATCGGCTCGTTCTCAACAAACAGATCGGAAAGAGAATCACCGACTTTTACAACAGCCATACAACCGAGAAGTGATAACTGAATATATCACATCAGCGCAGCTGTCAAATCAATATCCTGCGAGAAAAATAACACCTTTTTCTGGTAATTTATATTTTTTCATGCAGCGAATTGGCAAATGCAATGAGCAAACACCCTGAGCCGCAGCAGTTGTCACTAACCGTAATAACCTCTTTTGTTGTCAAATTGCTTTCGACACTGTATGAATTTATATCTCCCATAAACCCGCCAATGTGATGCGGTGTGAAATATTGACCTTTCCATGTGTCGGATAATCTCAAGAACCCGAACATTTCTCCGAGAAAATCCTGTTCTTGTTTACATTCAAATGCTGCAATAACATAGGGCAATAGCAAAGTTTGAACCCAAATTTATTTCCAAGGTTAGGAGTTAAAAAATAGTTTGTATACGACAAATCGAGAAAACAGTGAAGCTTACAGAGACTTTATACTATATATTATTTTTATATTTCTCTGCTGTAATATATCTTCAGTTGGGTAAGTTCACTTTCTCCTATCATCATGACAGGTGGCACCTGTCACTTCGTCGTCGCAAACTCCGCATTATTCGTTTTGCCGTAGAACGGCAAAAGCTCATCTGCTCCGTTGCTCCTCCTCTCCCCAAAAAGCTGTATAGCTTTTTGGGGACCCCGAGAACGCAGTTGCCCCTTGGCGGAAAAATGTCTTGAAAAAACATCCTGCTGCCGATATAATATTCATTGTGCGATTTCGGAGGGATGAAGATGGAAAACGAAAAATACTACATAGCCGTTAATGCAGGCGACAGATATCCGCTTTTGAAAACACCGCAGGACTACACGGAATATTTCAACGAAGCACTCTCGTTCGGAGACTTATTCGATGTGTTTCGGTACATAGAAAAGCACGGCCTTGAACGAATCGTTACAGCCGTGATTAAACGCTGACCGCCGACAGGCGGTCTTTTTTATTCCTTTTTCAGCCGGAACAGCAAACTGCTCTTGCCGCCTTTCTTGCGGTATCGCTGCTCGGTTTCGAGGAGCCCTGCTTTTTTGAGGTCACGGATTCCGCGGCGGACGGTGGAGGGCGAATACTTGAGGTCGGCAGCTATGGTCGGGATGGCAGGCCAACACTCGTTGTTCTCATTTGTTCTGTCTGCAAGATAAATATATACCGCAACGGCTCTGTGCGGCAGCTCGGTGCGGTAAAGAAAATCAAGACGGCTCATTGCTTTGCACCTCCGTTTCGGTTAAGTCTTTTATGATTTCTGCTTCCGTCATGTCGGGAGCAGTTTCTTTTTTCGGCGGCGAGGTACGGATGTGGTTGCCGCCTCGCTTTTCGCTCTTGGGCTGCGTTCTCTGCGGCTCGTTCTTGGGGCTGTCATGCTGTATCTGACCGCCGCCGTCAGCGTCACTCGGTGCAGATGTTTCTTCTTTCCACTCCGGCGGATATTTTTCGAGGATGCCGTCCTGAATTTCCTTCTTGTCGGCATACTTAACTTCACGGTTGCCTTGGTCGGGTACGGTGTAAGGGTGTTCATCGTCAAACTCGATGCCCCATTTGAAGAACAGCTTGAGGTGTACCCGCATCGGATGCACACCGGTTTTCATTACGATAAAATCGCCCTTCGGAAGAGATTTGAGTTCGTCCGGCGTGAGCAGTGGGCGCTCGATCATTTGGAGCGACTGCGACGGATCGTTCTTGCTTCTGCTGACAGATCCACTCATAACTGTCCTACTGCCAAGAGCCTTGGATAATGTTTCGGCAGAGCTGCTGTTGGGAGCAAAGCCGCCGAAGATAGTATCCTGCGTATTGTCTACGATAATCTCCGCACCTTCCTTGCCGTAGTTCTTTTCGAGCTGGGCGAAGGATTGGATGATGGGAACGATCTGCAAGCGCCTTGAACGGGAGGCGGAGAACATCATTTCCGCACTTTCGATTTTGGGCAGCGTTCCGAACTCATCGCAGAAAAACACACAGCGGTTTTTGAGCTTGCCGCCGTTTTCATCGGCAACGGCGAGTATCTCACGGTATAGCTGTTGGATAATCAGTGAGATCATAAAGAAGGTATTGGGATTTTCCTCCGGCATAATTACGAAGATAGCCGACTTTTGATTACAGAAGGTTTCGGCGTCTATCTCGGTATCAAAGCACAGGAGCTGTTCTAATTCCGTATCGAGGAAAGCGTTGAGCCTCGACAGTGCCGTACTCATAACGCTTGCCATGCTCTGCTCGGCGGTGTTCAGTGCCGCACCCGCAAACCATTTCGCCTTATGCTCATTCGGCAGTAACTCCATAAGCTGCTGAAACTGATTCTTGCCCTTTTTCTTTGACGGGGCGAGTAGTTCCTGAATAACCTTGAATACCGACACGATGTGCCGTTTTTCCGGCGCGCAGAATTCCGCTACCAACAAAATAGTTGCCGTCAGCAAGCCCTCGGCGGCGTCATAGAAGTATGCGTTCTGTCCGAAGGAGGCGGCATCCATGCCGGAGAGGATAATGGTTTTGGATATAATTTTGGCGTACTTCTCCGCTTTCGCCTTGTAGACGATTTGGTCGGGGTTCTTTGCATACAGGTCGGTGTACTTGTTGACAAGGTAAAGGATATTGTTGCCGTTACTGCGAGTAGGATTGCGTAAGTCAATGACCGAAACCATATAGCCGTAGTCCTTGGCGATGTTTCCGTAGTTACGCATGACATCGCCCTTGGTGTCAGTGGAGAGGAAGGACATTCCCGATGCGCAGGCATACTCAATGCACGGATACAGCCAAAAGGCGGTTTTGCCGACACCCGCCGCACCGATCATCAGCACATGGACATCTCCGGCGTCTATCATGGCGGTGGTGCTGTGCTTGCCGCCTTTGCACCCGACCACAATGCCCTGCGGCAGAGCTTCCTCGGTCGGCTCGGTCTTTTTCCCAAGCAGTTTCCTCGGTGCTATTGCCGTCATGGTAGGTATTTGGTGTTGCTTTGCCTGCTTACGCCATTTCTTTGGCGTGAACGGGATGTGGCGGTAGGTCTTTCGTATCTCCGCTTTGTTTGCCCACCGAGCCGTTCCGTGCTGACCGTCGCCGACCGTTTTGCTCTTGATATTGTTAAGGTTATAGATGTGAGCAATCAGCGTAATCGCACCGAGGACGGCAAACATAATTGCGGCAACGGTGATTAAAGCTGCAATGTTTGGCATATTTCTTCTTCCTCGCTTTCTTCTTGGGGTAAAGAAAACTCCGCACGGATGTGCGGAGCATTGCCTCCGGCTGCCAGCCGGTCCTCGTTCCAATCTTTGAATTCGGGAACGAGGACTTCGTGTTTTATGCCCTGTATAAAGAGCTTGTCGGATATTCTCTTGTTCGCCGCCTGACCTGCGGCATCGTTGTCCATGCAAAGACAGACGGTGTCGATATTGGGGTTCGCTTTCAGCATTTGGAACAGCACCTGATCCCCAACACAGCAGGCGGCAGCGTAGCTGTGGCTTCGCCAATTCTCCTTGTGCAGAGAAATAAAGGACAGCATATCTATGGGTGCCTCAAAGAGATAGAGCGCGTTGTCCGTACCGGTCCAGTGGAAGCTGTAACGGGAATTGCTGCTTACCGCATTGCCTTTGTAGGTGCTCTCACTGCCTGTTCCTCTTTTGTGTGCATGACGGGCAATGCCTTTTTCATCATAGCCGACAAATACGGCGTTGTGGTAGTCTGCGGATTCATAAATCATTCCCTTATGCACAAAGGCGGAAAGCACCTCCCGGTCTATTCCTCGGCGGTTAAGCAGATAAGCATACACTCGCCGCATATTATCATTTTTCGGCGGAAGGGTGAACGGCTTTGGCGGCTCTCGCTTGACCGGCTCGGCTTGCGGAAGTGCGCCGCCGTTATTGCCGAGCAGAAAATTGACGGCCTGCGGAAAGTCCATGTTGTAAAAGCGGCGGACGAAGTCAACGGCGTCGCCGCCGATGCGTTCGTACTGATGAAACCACAGATTTCCTCTGACCGTAACTTTTTCCGAGCCGTCACGCCACACATATTCCTTGCCGGAGCGTTTGAGTTGTTCCCCTTGACTTTGCAGGAGCGCGACCAAGTCTGTCTGTCGGGCAGTTTCCCTTTGTTCGATGGTGAAATGTATATATTCAGTTGACATATGTTTTCCTCTCTTTTTGTGCTTTTAAGTGTTAATTTTAAGTTTGTAAACTTGCTTTTTCGTGAAAACATAGATATATCAAACTTGCATTTTCGTGTATAAAGTGTTATAATAAAGGCCAATTAAGGGTATACTTATCCATGTGGGAGTGATTTTATGCTGAAAAGAAAGATTTACAATGAACTTGTTTCCTGGAAAAAGAACAACGGCGCAACGGCTATGATGATTGACGGCGCACGGCGCGTCGGTAAAAGCTATATTGCCGAAGAATTTGCAAAGTCAGAATACAAAAGCTATATTTTGATCGATTTCGGAAAAGCGCCGAAGGATGTTCTTGATCTATTTGTCAATGACAGTTCCGATCTTGATTTGTTCTTTGCAAAACTTGCGGCATTTTATTCTACCGCTTTGCATAAACGCGAATCGCTGATTATATTTGATGAGGTGCAACAGTATCCACGGGCGCGTCAGCTTATAAAATACCTTGTTGCCGACGGAAGATTTGATTACCTTGAAACAGGCTCGCTGATTCGTTTAAAAAAGAATGTGCAGGACATAATTATTCCGTCGGAAGAAGATCATATCGAAATGTTTCCCTTGGACTTTGAGGAATTTCTTTGGGCAATGGGCGATGAAGCAACATATCCTTTAATTCGGCATTGCTTTGAAACCAAAACACCGCTCGGAGACGCGCTTCACCGCAAGATTATGAATGATTTCCGTCAGTATATTCTTGTGGGCGGTATGCCTCAATCGGTTATAGCCTACATCGACGGAAAGAACTTTGAGGCATCTGATGTTGCCAAGCGCCGAATTTTAAAGCTTTACCGAGATGATGTAGCAAAATTCGCCGAAGGATACGAAGATAAAGTGTTTGCCGTATTTGACGGTATTCCGGGTCAGCTTTCCAAAAAGGAAAAGAAATACAAGCTTTCTTCGCTTGATAAGCAGGCACGGTTCAGAACTTATGAGGATTCTTTTATTTGGCTCAATGAAGCAATGGTTGTTAATGCCTGTTTTAATGCCACCGATCCCCATGTGGGGCTTGCTTTAAGCTCGGATAATACAACACAAAAATGTTACATGGCAGATACAGGACTTCTTGTTACCCACACTTTCAAGGATAAAAAGTACACCGACAATGAGCTTTACCGCGCCATTCTTTTTGATAAGCTGAATATCAACGAGGGGATGCTTATGGAAAACATCGTTGCGCAAATGCTTCGGCTTCGCAGAGAACGCTTATATTTTTATTCACGGTCTGACAGCCGAAAGCGTGAAAATCATATGGAAATTGACTTTTTGATTACTGAGGGTAAAAAAATTGCTCCCGTAGAAGTCAAATCCGGTAACTACCGTTCCCATTCTTCGCTTGATAAATTCCGCAAGCATTTTTCATCTGTTATCGGGAACTCATATATTCTTTACACCAAAGATGTAATGATAAGGGACGGAATTATCCATCTGCCGCTGTATATGGCGGAGTTTCTTTAGGCTGAATTCATCATACAATTCTGTATACTATAAGCGGGGTGATATTTTTGAATATCAATACAAATAATCTTGTTTCCATTACAGAAGCAAATCAAAACTTTTCCAAAGTAGCAAGACTTGTAGATGAAAACGGTTATACAGAAAAAGAACAGTTTGCCTCGGTTGAAGATGTTATGTCGATATCCAAGCGATTGATTGCAAAGAATAAGCAAGCATATGATATGCTCAAAAAATGAAAAACCGAATACCCCATATAACAAAGCCTGCGAGACTCGCTCCGCAGGTTTGTTTTTTGAGGTTGCGCATACAAAGTTCAAAATGCTATTGCTTTAGTCCCTGCGCTTGCTTCTTTTCCTCAATCTTTCTGAGCAATTTCCGGTCTGTACCGCCGCCTTTGCGCTTATCCTCAATACGGTTTTTAATAATGCGGGCGATGTGTCCGAACAGACGGAGAGAGGCAATCGCCGCCGTCCAATTTCCGTTGACACGAATGCTGTGGATGAGCTGTGCTGCGTATTGATTACCATGCTCGGCAGCCAACTGCAAATAATACATTGCGGTATCGGTATCTCTCGGAACATCTTTGCCGTAAAGATAAATTTTACCGAGCTGATATTCGGCATAGTCATTTCCGTTCTCGGCGGCTATCTTAAAGCTGCGGATGGCCTTTTGAATGTTCTTGACCTCATCCTCGGTCAGATATATCTTGCCTGCAAGGTACGCCGCATAGGGATTTTTCTGTGCGGCGGTACGGTCAAGCCATTCTGCGGCTTTCTTTATATCTTTCGGTATGACTTCGCCTTTGTATAACAGTCCGCCGAGGATAAACTGTGCCGGAGCAAAGTTCTTTGATGCCGACAGATTCAGCAGGCGCACAGCTTCGTCAATGTTTTGGGCGAGAACATCACCGTCGAGATACGCTTTGCCGAGGGTGTACGCTGCATATTTGTTGCCTTGCTCTGCGGAGCGGCGCAGCAGGCTTTCGGCTCGTTCGGTATCTCTTTCTATGTCCTCGCCCTTGAAAAAGGTCTTGCCGAGCAGATATTCGGCGTATTGGTTATCGTCTTTGACGGCGCTTTCCAACCAATGCAAAGCGTGGAGCATTTGTTTCGGTACATCCTCGCCACGCAAATACAATTTTCCGAGCATATATTTCGCTACGGTGTAGCCCTGCTTGGCGGATTTGGTGAGATACTCCACAGCCTTTTTCGGATCACAGTGGTCGCCGTAACGGTCGAGCATGAATTTTGCCGCACGGTACTGCGACCATTTATTGCCTTTGTCTGCGTCCGCAACCGTTCTTTCATATTCGTCCATAGGCAAAGGCGGCGGATCGGGGCTTTCGCTTTCCTCGGCGGTCGGCTCACGGTCCGGCTCTGTCGGCTCGTCCGTTTCCTCAACCTCATCTGTCGGAAGATTCAGTTTCATCGCCTCGGCTATCACCATATTTTTCACAGATTTGAATTCCTTGTTTTGCGACAGCGGCAGCCGTTCCGGTTGGTTCTCGGTGTAGACCTTCAGTGCTGTTTCCTTTGATTCGTACCACAAATCATAGAGCGCTGCGATGCGTTCGTCCTTGCCGAGTTCGTCAACGATGCTGTTTATGATCTCCTTGATATCCTTACGCAGATAACCGTATTGTTTTTTACCGTTGGTGACAGCCAACCTCTTGGCGAGTGCCTGCAGCAGATCCTCCACCTGTGGATTGTCATAGGTGCCGCCGTTTATTTTGGCGATGAGTTCGGCGAGCACCTCACGGCTCTGCACCTTGAGTGCGTCACGGTGTTCGGTCTGCTTTTTATATTCGCAGAGCAAATCCTGTGCGAATATGTCCTTGGCGAATGACGAACGCAAAGCCATAACGCCTTTTTCCGAAAGGTAACCTTCGTTCGGGTCGGTCGAGTAGACGATCATGTGGACATGGGGATGGTAGCTTTCATTATGAAAAGAGGCAAACCAACGGAGATTGCTCATCGGTATTTTCAGATTTTCCGATAGTGTCTGCGTTTGCGACCGGAGCATATCCCGCCATCGGCTGCCATTATCATAGCCGAGGCGCTCGGCATCCTCACGGCGCAGAGATACGATTGCCGTCCACACATTTCCCGTATGCGCATTGAGTTCATCCGACACCTTTTTCAGATCCACCGCCACACCGTCATCGGTAAAGAGTCCGTGAGAGCCGAGGCGTTCCGCACGGGGACGGGTGGCGATGTAGTCGGCATAGGTTTTGGTGTGCATCATCTCATCGGCGTTTTCTTCAAGCATTCGGGTAATGAATTCCGAAGCCGCACCGATCGTTTTGTCTTTTAGGTAGTCCTCATATTCCAAGGAGGAGCAGCTGTCGGGAAAGTCCGAGAGGATTTTCTTTATCAGTTGCTTTTGTTTGTTCGTTGCCGAAGCAAACTTTCTTGATTCGTCGATCTTTTCCACACCTTCACGGGTAGCAATGTACTCTGCATACCCGCCGACATTTTTTCTGTCCTCCGGCTTCAGATATTTGAATTTGGTTATAAGCCGTGCCATGCGTTATCCCTTCTGCCAATCGTTTGCGTCCTTGAAAGTAAAATTGCCATTCAGCCGTTTCACTTCCTTTACACATTCACCCTTGAGCCGTTCGAGAGAGACATCGTCAATCTCGCTGTTCGCCGCCACCACATTCATCGTTACCGCAAGCTGCACCGCCATTTTGAAAAGCAATCGACAGATGCGGTTGTCACTCTCGGCAACAATACTTTTCATAGAGGACAGCATTGCGTTCGGCAGCATGGAGCGCTGATCCTCGGCAGTGAGGTGGTCGATATAGAACTGCACCGCCTTTTCTATGAATTCGGATTTACTGCGGCAGTCATCCTCGGTGTAGAGCTGCCCGATTTTTTCAAGCGTTTCGGGATAGAGCCACAGTGCAAATTTGCGTTTGTTTTTCGGCGTCGGCACTCAAATCATCTCCTTTTCCTGCCGTATTTTGGGCTTAGGCTGACGAGAGCTGAGCCTAAAACCGCAACCCCTAAACTTGCGAGGTTTTTATCCGTGCAACCCCTAAATCGCAGTTTTTGTTGCTGTCCTCAAAAGCCCCGCAAAGCCTTATGCGGTCGGCGTTGCCGTCCGCTGTGTACCGCCGAGGGGAAGCAGCGCAACCCCTCGCTTTCACCTGCTTATTTTC
>OLGA01000657.1_pt1 | contig 29402 bp, 20 predicted proteins | sample 1604881 | NCBI WGS metagenome assembly OLGA01 (sample SAMEA3888896, study PRJEB22519) | human gut metagenome | biome: human gut; feature: human-associated habitat; material: faeces | place: Denmark | collected 2009 | reverse complement strand
CACAGAAAATCGAAAATCCCTGCAAAGCGAGCGCGTACCCCGGCAGCTTTTTCGGCAGCACGCCCACCTGTATCGCGCGCTGCAAGCTTGTCCACACACCGAGCATTTTGATGCTGTACAAAAGCAGCAGGACACTCAACACCAAACCGACCGCAAAAGCAATACCCACTATCAAAATAGCGATATTGTCCGGCAAGCCGGTGTAATTTGTCACGTTCGGGGCGCCACTCGATGCGAGGAGCACCAAAAGACCGATGAGCAGCAACAGCCCGCAAAGAATACCGCACCCAACGATCTGGAGAATTTCCGTCACTTTAAACAGCGTGACGCCCGCTGTGCTCATGAACGGCGTGTCCGTCTTCTTCGCGGAGGCGTACAGCAACCAAAGCCCGATAAGCACCAGAATATTTTGAACGGGCACAATGTTTACGTTAAACTCTACGTTGAAATTCGTGCCTATGGGCGCGCGTTCCAGCAGATACGCTTGATTTTGCAGCACCGTGAACACCTCAATCACCGATGAGACCGCCGACACGACCATCTGCACCGTAAAAAGCAGCGCGCACATGAAAAACAGCTTTGACGACGCAAACCGTTTTAACATCCCATGTACCGGCGTGACCGGGCGCACGGGCGGCTGCGCGTAATACTGCGGCGGCGCCTGAAAATTCTGCGGTGGCTGCGTGTTGAAATTCCCGTTCTGCGCCCCGCAAATGCAAGGCGAACCGTCCTCCGGGAGCTTTCTCCCGCAATTCGTGCAATACATAACCGAACTTCCTTTTAAATGCGTCTAAACTTTCGCTTTATCGGCGATTTTATTAAATTTAACGGTGCAGGCGGCAAATAAAGCACTCAACGCCGCTTTGCATATGAGCGGTAAAAACACCCATAACTTGCCGATATCGTCGATTTTAAAAGTCGGAACCATAACCACGACCACAACGAGCATCACCGGCACGATCAGCTTCGCGCAAAGTAAATACATACAAGTCGCAAAGCGCGGGATCGTCCGCAGCGCGCCGTCCCCGCGCACGGCTTTTTCCGAGTTGTGCAGCGACCGCACCATCATAAAACAGCAAACGGCTGATAACGCACTTACGATGCCGCCGATAAACATAATGCCGTATCCTAAATATCCGACAAGGTAATCGACTATATCTGCGGTCGGGCTCGGCCCTGTGGTGATCTCATATACGATAAATTCGACTATGATACCAAACAGCGCAGCTGCCGTCACAGCAAATGCTACCGTGCGGCAAAGCAAGGCGACTTTCATCGTCTTAAAACCCGCACCGCAAAGCTTCCGTTTTTTGGCGCCAATATACAGAAGCCAAAAGACTGCCGCCGTTACTGTGCCGAATATACCCGAAAGCACCGCCGACAATACAGGATACGCAGGTATCCCCGTGTAACCTTTTCCCGTAAAGATTATCTGAAACGCCCACGAAGTAAACGTCACGGCACCGCCGTATACATCGCCGAATCCGTTCATACCGCTGACGATCACCGAAATAACGGCGTTCAGTGTGACCAATACCGCACACATAAAGAACAGCGGCGAAGAAAGCATGTCCCGCAAAATTTCCTCCGCGCGCTTTTCCTGCTGCTCTGCCGGCTCCGCTTTGGTGATATATGTTGTATTTTCCACCATACTTTCATGTCCCCTAAAAGCAAAACCCGCTTCCGCGCAGCGGAACTACACCGTCCCGCCGCGGCCGGGAGCGGGTCGCGTTCACTTATTTTGTTTTATCGAGCCATGCCTGCGTTCTTCAGCATCTTATTAAACTGCAGAACAAGCAGACCGTAAAGCACGTTGAGCGCAACGCTCGTCAGGCCGAGCGGAACACGGATCCAGCCGTACAGTACCGCATCGCCGAAAACGGAGAAGAACGACACCGCCGCCGAAATGAAGCAGATAACCGCCACAAACATGGAAGCCTTATTCGGAACCATGCCCGTCAGCATCGCGTTCTTCGCGCTGTTCAGCATCTTTATGACCTTTGCTTCGTAAATGATCTCAAAAATGAGCACGACAAAGCCGATGATGCAGGCCGCAATGAGAATGCCAAAGATAACACTCATCATCTCATCCATGTAGCCGTAGTCATTGTCGGCAAGGGCAACACCAAAGATCACGGCAAGAACAACGCACAGCACCTCCGCAAGGCTCAACACAACAAGACTGATGATGCTGAACACCTTCATGATGGTGAGGCCGGCCGTTTTTGCCGCCGGAACACTCGGGTTTTTCGCAGATATGTACGTGATCCAGTACGCGGCAGCCATTAAGCCGCCTGTAATAAGCATACCGATGACCGTACCGACCGTGGTGCCGCTCTGCGCATCCGAAAGCGCACTGTACAGGTCGCCCGGCGAAACGATAAACTGCATTTCATACGGCAGGTTGCTGTAAATCTGATTTACAATATACGCCGGATCCTGCGGGAACAGGCTTGCGATGATCTGAAACAGCAAATTCACCGAAAAGAGAATCGCCGTAATGAGGAACAGCGGAGACGCAAAAAAGCTTTTCAGCACACCGTGTACGGGTGTAATCGGTCGCTGCACCGGGTATTGCACCGGCGGCTGCGCGTAATACTGCGGCGGCGCCTGAAAATTCTGCGCGGGTGCGCCGTAGTTTTGCTGCGGCTGCACCGGCTGTGTGTACGTCTGCTGCTCGGGCTGTGCGGGCTGCCGCCGGCAAACGCACGGCGAGCCGTCTTCGGGGAGCTTTCTTCCGCAATTTGTGCAATACATATTTTCTTTCCTTTCTGTTCTTCCCTAATTCTATCCTCATGCCCCGCCGTCAAGGCCGCACGGCAAAGGCAAAAGCATCAGTGGTAGACCGCGACAATCTCGAGGTTCTCATCGAGCACAACAAGGTCTGCGCGCTTGCCGGGTGCAAGGCTGCCGATCTCGTTTTCCATGCCGATCTCCTTCGCCGGGGTCAGCGTCATGGCGCGCACGGCGGTCTCCAGCGGAATGCCCCAGGAAACGAGGTTCTTGAGTTCCGCGTGCAGGTTTGTAACAGAGCCTGCAATGGTGCCGTCCGGCAATGTCGCCTTGCCGTCCTTTACGGTGACCATATTCACACCCAGCATGCCTTGGCCGCCGTCTTCCACGCCGCTCAAACGCATCGCGTCGCTGATGACGCACACGCGCTCCGGCATGAGCTTAAACGTCGTGCGCACCACAGCCGGGTGAATGTGGATGCCGTCACAGATGAGCTCACCGCAGACGTTTTCGTTGTCGAACACCGCGCCCACAACACCCGGTGCACGGTGTGCAAGGCCGGACATCGCGTTATACAGGTGCGTCGCATGGGTTACGCCCTTTTTGAACGCGTCCACCGCGCCGTCGTAATCCGTTGCGGTGTGCGCAATGGAAACGGTGCAGAGCTTCGAGGCTTTCTCTACAAAATCGCCGCGCACGTCGCACTCGGGCGCAATGTCCACAAGCTTGATGATGCCGCCGCAGGAATCGTAATACTTCTTAAACACATCGTAATCCGGCGCCTGGATGAACTCGTCGCCTTGCGCGCCCTTTTTCTTCGGCGAGATGAACGGGCCCTCAAGGTTCACGCCGACAATCTTCGCGCCTTCCTTGTCGTCCATGCAGGAGCGAATCGTCTCGAGCGCTTTCAAGATCTCCGCATCGGAAACGGTCATCGTGGTCGGGCAGAAGGACGTGACACCCTTCGTCAGCAGGAACTTCGCCATATTGCGCAGACCCTCTGCATCGCCGTCGCTGGAATCTGCCCCTGCGCCGCCGTGCACGTGAACGTCCACAAAGCCCGGCACAATGGTGTAGCCCGCGCAGTCCACAACGAGGTCTTCCTCTTTGTACGACAAAGAATCCTCAAGGCGCACGATCTTGCCGTCTTCGATCTCGATATCCGCCTTGCGCAGGCAGAATTTGTCGTCCAGTACGTTTGCGTTGATCAGAAACATGTTAAAAACTCCTCTCCGCTGCGGCAAAACCGCAGTTTTCTTTTCAATACATCTATACGTTTACAGCAGGCTCAGCAAAACGAGCAGCGTCACACCCGGCACGCCAAGCACAGCGGATACCGCCACGCTGAGCCGGCTGACGGGAATATACACTCCGGTGTACGGCGCCGTAAAATACAAAACCGCCAGCGCCAGAACGCCCAGCATTGCCGAGCCGATGAGCCTTTTGATTCCCCGCATACGCTCTCCCCCATTTTTATCCTGTCGGAAAAGCTTATGATGCAGGGGAATTTTTCATACCTTAAATGTCGAGCTTCTCTTTATCCGGCACGAAGTCTACCTTGCCGGTCGCAACGTAGGCGGAAGCCACGATAATCGGCAGCGGCGTGCCGATGGTCAATTCGCGCTTCGGACTGCGCTGTGTGATAAGGCCGTCGTACACAAAATCCTCGCCCTCGAACGCGTCGAGCGAAACAAAGCCCTCTACGCTGTTTTCGAGACGCACAAACACACCGCGCATCGTCACACCGCTCACGGTGCCTTCAAAGTGCTCGCCGATGTGCTGACTCATGTACTCTGCCATGTAGCAGTCCTCGGCGTCACGCTCGGCGATGAGCGCGCGAATTTCATTGCGGGAGGATTCTGTCGCAGAGGTCTCGCAGAACTGCGCGTAGCGGCGGCGCACCTCTTCTGCCGGCATGCCTTCCACAAACGCGGAAAGCACGCGGTGAATGGACGTATCCGGGTAGCGGCGGATCGGCGAAGTGTAGTGGCTGTAATCGGAAAGCGCGAGACCGAAGTGGCCGGTCTCCTCCGTCGAATATCTCGCTTTTTCCATCGTGCGCAGCAAACGCTGAGAAACAAGCGTCTCGCACGGCAGGCCGCGCACGCGGTCGAGGATCGCGGCGAAATCCTGCGTTTCGGGGTTCGGCTTTACGATCTCCTTGCACGGAACGCCCACGAGCTGCAACAGCGTCACAAGCTCCTCTACGCGCTTCGGGTCCGGGGTGCCGTGCACACGGTAGAGGAACGGCAATTTATGGTCGAGCGAGAATTTCGCCGCCGCAATGTTCGCCGTCACCATCATCTGCTCGATGAGCTGCTCCGCTTCGCCGGAAACGCGCGGCATGATGTCGATACAAATGCCGTTTTCATCAAGAATGAATTTCGATTCGCCGCTGTCCAGCTCCATGGTGCCGCGGGCTGCGGAGTTCGCCTTCAAAATATCGGCAAGCTCCTTCGCCAACATCAAGGACTCCATGACGGGCGCGTATTTGTTCAAAATCTCCTCCGATGCCGTGCCGTCCAGAATTTCGTTGACCTCGCTGTACACACCGCGCACCTTGGAATTGATGATCGTCTTTTTAAAATCGTACTTTGTGATGTGGCCCTCTTTGTCGAGCTCGATAAGCGCGGAGAAAGCCAGCTTGTCCGTGCCCGCGTTCAGGGAGCACGCGCCGTTTGAAAGCACCTCCGGCAGCATCGGAATCACGCGGTCGGCAAAATACACAGACGTGCCGCGGTTGATAGCCTCTTCATCGATGGCCGAGCCCTCTTTCACATAGTGGGAAACATCCGCAATATGCACGCCCAGCGTGTAACCGAAGTCCGTGCGCTTCACGGAGATGGCGTCGTCGAGGTCCTTTGCGTCCTTGCTGTCGATGGTGAAGATCGGCTCGCCGCGCAGGTCAAGGCGCTTTGCGTATTCTTCGTCGCTGATGGGCTCGTTGCCGACGCGCTCGGCTTCGTCGAGCACTTCCTGCGGGAAAACATGCGGAATGCCGTACTGCTCTACAATGGCATCGGCGCAGACACGCGCCGTGCGGCCGCTGCCGAAGACCTTCTTCACGCTTGCATATGCCCAGTCACCGCGGTAATCCTGCTCCAAAGATGCCATGACCTTGTCGCCGTTTTTCGCGCCGTTTAAATCGCGCTCGCGCATACGTAAATTATAGCGAATGGCATTGTCCGGGATGAGCTCAATGCCCTCATCGGTGATACTCACCGTGCCGGTCGTCTGCGCGGGCTTGTGCTCTACGATGCGGCGCACACGGCCGGAGGGGCCGCGGTCGTCCTTGCGAATGTCGCCGACGATGATCTTGTCGCCGACGAGCGCACCCTGCAAAGCGCTGCCGTGAATAAAAATGTCGTCACCGCCGCTATCGGGGCGCGCAAAGCCGAAATTCTTCGAGAGCGAAATGAGCGTCGCTTCCACGTCTTCGCCGACCGGAATAAGCTTCGCGTTGTGCTCGCGGTCAAGTAAAATCATGCGGCGGTCTTTTAAAGAACGCAGTGCATCGTAAAAAGCAAGCTTGTCGAGCACACCTGCCTTTTTCAAAAGCTGGCGTGCGCTCCAGTCGTGAATTTCCTCGCTGCGCATGGTCGCCAAAATCGTCTCTTCCATGCGGTTCAGGGGCGTATCGCGAATGTCGCGGCGGCGGTCGGAACGACCGTTTCTGCCCTGAAAGCCCTTGTTTCTGTCATTTCCCTTGTTATACTGTTTCATTATACCTATCCAATCTTCCACAATCACGCCCCGCCCGGTCCAAGGCGAAGCGGCGCCGAGTGCGCAAATTTCTTGTTTTGTTGATCTTTCTCGCCGAGCTACTGTTATGCATAGTGCCGAGACAAATAAATTTTTCCGAGCTCTGCGGAGCTCGACCAAAGGTTTCACCTTTGGAATCTGATAAACTTTCTGAAGAAAGTTTAATCAAAGACTTTTGCGGCCGCTTTCACGTCAGCTTGTGCTTACTTCAGTGCTTTCACTTCTTCTCTGTAAATATCACCGCGCACGGCAAAGCTCTTGTACATATCAAAGCCCGTTGCGGCGGGGCACAGAGACACCACATCGCCCGGCTCTGCGCTTTCTCTTGCAAGGCGCACGGCATCTTTCATGTTGTTTGCGTGCAGAATCACCGGCGCGCCGTCCTTGTAGTTTTCGGCACCGCGCACCGCAGCTTCGATCTTCCCCGCGGCCGGCGTTTTAAAGCCCTCAAGCGGTTTTTCGGGCGCGAGCAGCACGAGTGTCTTCACCTTGTCACAAATGACCTTGCCCAGCTCGTCAAACGGCACCTTTTTATCCGCACCGCCCGCAATCATAACGATCTTGAAATCATACAGCGAAAGCGTGCCGATCATTGCGCGGGACGGACTCGTTGCGATGGAGTCGTTGTACCATCTCACGCCATCCAGCTCGCGCACGAACTCCATGCGGTGCTCGACGCCGTTGAATTCTTTCGCGACAGTCCTGATAACCTCTTTCGAGACATCGCCCCACACGGCAGAAATCGCCGCAAGGTAGTTTTCGACGTTGTGCTTGCCGGGAATGCGAATGTCGCTTTCCTCCATAATATATTCGTCGCCGAAGTAGATTTTGCCGTCCGCGCTGCACCACGCGCCGTTCGTCTTCTCTCTGCGGGAGAACATGTACGTCATGCCGCGCGTGTCAGCGGCACAGGCCGCCGTCAGGGCGTTATCCGCGTTCAAAACCGTGCGGCCGAACGCATTCTGGTGCAAAAGTACGTTCTTCTTCGCGTTCACGTACTCGTCCATATCCTTGTGCACGTCGAGATGGTTCGGCGACAGATTCGTGATGACCGCGACATTCGGGCTGCGGCGCATGGAGATAAGCTGGAAGCTCGAAAGCTCCACCACCGCCACATCCTCGGGCTTTACATCACGGATCTCCGGCAGAAGCGGGCGGCCGATGTTGCCGCCGAGGTGCACGGTCTTGCCCGCCGCTTTCAGCATTTCGGCAATGACGGACGTTGTGGTCGTCTTGCCGTCGCTGCCCGTCACGGCGTAAATTTTGCACGGACACAAGTCGAAAAAGACTTCCATTTCGCTCGTCACGGCAACACCGTTTGCACGGGCCTTTTGCAGCTCGGGCAGCAGATACGGCACGCCGGGCGCGCGGAACAGCATGTCTTCGTCGATACTTTCAAGGTAGTCTTCGCCGCAGATGAGCTTTGCGCCGAGCTTTTTCAGCGTTTCGCCGTCTTCGCCCAGCGCCGCTTCGCTGCGCTTATCGCGCACCGAAACGGCTGCACCGTGGGCTTTAAACTGCCCAATGAGCGGTAGATTGGAGCGTCCCACGCCGACAAACGTGATGCGCTTGCCGGAAAGAGACGCGTAAAATTCGTTTGCTGTCATAATTCGGAACTTTCTCCTTTATTTTAAAAAGGTGCGGTAATCCTCCAGATTCTTGCGGAGCAATTCGGGGGTGTTTAAGGTATACGGACATTTCTTCACGCACTGGCCGCAGTGCTTGCAGTTTTCAATCAGCTCCATTTTCGCCTGCCACTCGGGCGTCAGCCATGCGGCGGACGGAGCGCGGCGCAGCATAAGCGACATGCGCGCGCACTGATTGATCTCAATACCGGCGGGACATGGCATGCAGTAGCCGCAGCCGCGGCAGAAATCGCCCGCGAGGGACTCGTGCTCTTTTTCGATGAACGCCGCAAGCTCGTCCGTCATCACCGGCGGGTTATCATTGTAGGAAAGAAACTCGTCAAGCTCTTTCTCGCGCTGTACACCCCAAATGGGCAACGTGTTCTCATACTGCGCAAGGTACGCATACGCCGCATCGCTGCGCGTGATGAGACCGCCGGAAAGCGCCTTCATGCAGATGAAGCCGACGTTCTTCTCCTTACATAGGTTCACGAGCTCAATGTCCTTTTCGCTCGCAAGGTAGCAGAACGGGAACTGCAGCGTTTCATACAAGCCGGATTCCACGGCTTCGCGCGCCACATGCAGGCGATGATTCGTGATGCCGATGTGACGGATCTTGCCCTGCGCTTTCGCTTCCAGCATCGCCTCATAAAGGCCTGTACCGTCGCCGGGCTTCGGGCAGAAGGACGGCGTGTGGAACTGGTAAATATCCACGTGGTCGGTCTTCAGCATGGAAAGGCTCGTCTCGAGGTCTTTCCAAAAGCCTTCAACGGTTGTCGAGGCCGTTTTCGTCGCGATGATGATGTCGTCGCGCACATCGGCAAGTGCCTGACCGATCTTATATTCGCTATCCGAATACGCGCGTGCGGTGTCGAAAAAGCGGATGCCGTTATCGTATGCTTTGCGCAGCAGCTTGCCCGCTTCTTCAACGGAAATGCGCTGAATGGGCAGCGCGCCGAAGCCGTTGCGATTGACCGTGATGCCGGTATTGCCGAGTGTCACTGTTTTCATAGTTTTCCCGTCCTTTCAAAATATACATACCCGAAAATTTCCTTTGGGCTTTATTCCGTGTCCGCCGTCATTTCCTGATAGCTTTTATATAAGTCAAAGTAAATGCCCTTTTTCTTCATAAGCTCCTGATGCGTACCGGCTTCTTCAATGCCCTTATCCGTCAGCACCAGAATTTTCGTCGCGTTCTTGATGGTCGTCAAACGGTGCGCAATCGTGAACGTCGTTCTGCCCTTCGCGAGCTTTTCAAGCGACGCCTGCACGATACGCTCGCTTTCGTTATCGAGCGCACTCGTCGCTTCGTCTAAAATCAAAATCGGCGGGTTCTTTAAAAATGCACGCGCAATGGAAATGCGTTGCTTCTGGCCGCCGGAAAGCTTCACGCCGCGCTCGCCGACGTATGTATCGTAGCCGTTTGAAAGCCCCTCGATAAATTCATGCGCGCCCGCCATTTTGGAGGCCGCAATGACTTCTTCTTTCGACGCGCCCGGCTTGCCGTACTGAATGTTCTCAAACACCGAGCCGGAGAACAGGTACACGTCCTGCTGCACAAAGCCGATGCGGTCGCGCAGGGATTTCAGCGTCACCGCACGGATATCCTTGCCGTCGATGCGGATGGTGCCGGCGGTCGTATCGTAAAAACGCGGAATGAGGTTGCACAGCGTCGTTTTACCGCCGCCCGAAGGGCCGACCAGCGCGATGTTCTCGCCCGCCTTTACGTCGAGGTCGATGTCAGAAAGCACCTCGGTGCCGTCGTCGTTATACTTGAAGCTTACGTGGTCGAACGTCACGTCGCCTTTGACAATGCCGATGTCCTTGGCGTCCGGCGCGTCGCTGATCTCGATGGGCGCGTCCATAACCTGAAAGAAGCGCTCCACGCCGCTCATACCGCTTTGGAACTGCTCCGTAAACTGCACGATGCGGTGAATGGAATTGATGAGCGTTGTGATATACAAAAGGTACGCCACAAGCTGCGAGGGATCGATGGCGCCGTTCATCATGAAGATGGCGCCCGCAATGACGACCACGATATACATGAGACCGTCAAAGAATTTATTGGAGGCTTCAAAGCCGCCCATATACATGTAGCGCAGGCGCTTGATGTTGTAAAAGCGCTGGTTGCCCTCTTCAAATTTCTTTTCTTCAAGCGGCTCGTTCGCGAAGGATTTCACCACGCGCACGCCAAGCAGGCTGTCTTCCACCTGCGCGTTGATCTCGCCGAGCTGCTGGCGCTGGCTGCGGAACTGCGCCTGCATTCTCTTATTGAAGAACATGGCGGCCGCCAGCATAAACGGCAGCACCGCAAAGATAATCAGCGTCAGCGGCACACTCATCGTGCACAAAATCACAAATGCGCCGATGATCTTGATGCCCGCAATGAAAAATTCCTCCGGACAGTGATGCGCAAACTCCGTGATGTCAAACAGGTCAGTCGTGATGCGGGACATGAGCTGACCGATCTTCGTGTTGTCAAAATACGAGAACGAGAGCTTCTGCAGGTGTGCGAACATGTCGCGGCGCATGTCGGTCTCGATCTTTGTGCCCATGATGTGGCCGATAGACGCCATGAAGAACGTCGCGCCCACGTCGACGAGCTTTAAGAAAATGTACAGCCCTCCGATGCGCAGAATATAACTGAGCGTCAAAGACGCCAGGTCATTGATGCCGCGGTCCGTGATCTGCTGCACGATGATTGGCAGCGCCAGCTCGCATACGGTCGTCAGCGCCGCGCAGAACAGGTCGAAAATGAGAATCCACAGATACTTTTTAAAGTACGGCGCAAAACGGCGTATAAGACCCTTTTTGCCCTTATTTGTCACAGTTGCTTCCACAATACCCATCCTTTCTTTCGTCGGCGCAAAACCGTTTTCCGCACCGCGAAATTCCCCAAAAACTTATAATTTTATTTTATCACAGGCACATGGCCTTTACAAGACAGGAAGTTACTTCAAATGCAGTTTATCCGCCAGTTTTTCACCCTTCGGCAGCTGCACGATCTCCTCGCGCGTGATGGCTTTGGTAAACACCGCCGCCACGAGGTAAACGAGGATTGCAAGCAGAATAACCGGAATGACCGCGAACTTCTCACGCATAAAGCGCGTGAGCAGCAGATATACGGGGTACGAGACCGCGCCCATAATGACAGAAGCAAGGAGCGGACGAATGCCCATGCGCACCACGCTCGGAATTTCCGGCAGCATACGGTGCAGCGCGATAAGGTTCAGAATAATCATAACAAGATACGAAACGAACGTACCGACAGCAGAGCCCATGGCGTTGATCTCCGGGATACCGCACAGCACATACACAACGCCGATGCGTACCACCGTACCGACAATCATGTTGATGACCGGCACGTATACCTTGCCGACCGCCTGAATCATCGCATTCGTAGTGTAAAGTAAGCTCGCCGTGATGACCGCCGGCGCCATAACGGCGAGCAGCGGCGCGGTATTTGCCGCAAACTCCGGGCGGCTGTAAAGCAACAGGGAGCAAATGGGTTTTGCAAAAATGCACAAGCCCGCGGCAGACGGGATGGCTACCATGAGCGTCATGCGCAGGGAGAGCATGGAAATACGGTTGATTTCGCGCTTTTCTTTTTTTGCGATCGCACCGGAAAGCATCGGCAGTACGATGGTAGAGATGGGCACGATGACGGCGTTCGGCAGGTCGAAATACTTGCGCGCCGTGCCGAGCCAGCCCTTCATAGCGATGGCGGAGTTCGCGTCCACACCGGCAGCGCCCTGCAAACGATACATCATCACGGAGGAATCCACAATGTCGAGCGCGCTCAAAAACGCAGAGCCGATGATGACCGGCACCGCAAAGGTCAGGATAGATTTCAAAATTTCACCAACACTCGAAACCTTCGGCTCAAAAGGTGAATAGCGCGTATCGCGCGATTTGCGGAAGTAGTACAGAAGAATGTACAAAACCGCGAAGAACGAGCCGATGGAAACACCGAGGATCGCGCCTGCCGCGCCAAGCTCCGGCAAGCCGGTGGTCTTCAGGAAATACAGCGCCAGCGCAATACCGACGAACAATTTAATGAGCGACTCCAAAACCTGCGAGACCGCCGTCGGCGTCATGTTGGAACGCCCTTGGAAATAGCCGCGCAAACACGACGAAACGGACATGAAAAAGCACATCGGTGCCAAGGCTGCAATGGCGTACATGGAGCGGTCATTTTGGTTCATGAGCATCGCGAACTGACGGGAAAACACCGCCATGACGATGCAGCCGACAAGACCGATGCCGGAGAACAGTGTGAATGCCACGCGGAAAATTCTATCCGCTTCGCGCTTGCGGTTCTGTGCATACGCTACGCTGACAAGGCGCGAAATGGCGACCGGTGTGCCGGAAGATGCCAAAACACTGAAAAACACGAAAATGTCATACGCCGTGTTGAAATGCCCCATGCCCTCATCATCGAGGAAATTCGCAAGTGGAATAGAGAAAAATATGTTGATGAATTTGACGATAAACGTCGCTGCCGTCAAAATTGCGGTACCCTTTAAAAAGCTCTGTCCTTTCTGTTCCGTCTTCTGAGACAAATTGAAATCACTCCTATATCAAAATCGTAAATTGCCGCATTGAAACGCATTTAGGAAGCCTGAACAGCACACAAAATACGTACAAAATAGTATACCATACTTTCCCCCTGTTTCGCAAGGAAACGCGCTTAAAATGTGCGCGATGAAAGCAAAGATCCCCTGTGCAAAACGCACAGAGGATCCAAAATCACCCGATCAGCATTCTGCCCTCCGGCAGAACGGAACCGCTTTTCTTTTTGCGCATTAAAATCGCCACGCCGAATGAGACAGGGCCTACGCGGCCGATGAACATCGTCAGCGTCAGGGCAAGCTTTGCAAGCGGATGCAGCGTCGGGGTCAGGCTTGCGCTGAGGCCGACCGTCGCAAAGGCGGAAACGGCTTCGATCATCGCATCCAATATGGAAACACCGTGGTGCAGCGCTAAAATGAGACTCACGTTCAAAACGGAGACCACAAGGGCGAACGCCACGACCGTAAGGGACTTGTACACCATACCGGGGTCAAAACGGTGGCGTAGGAACGTAGTGGTGTCTTCGCCGCAAAGAGTGGATTTCACCGCCGCAAACAGCACCACAAGCGTCGTCACCTTAATGCCGCCCGCCGTGGAGCCCGGGCAGCCGCCGATGAACATCAAGAACGACGTGAGGAGCTTTGCACCATCCGTTTCCTGCTTAATGCTGACGGAAGCAAAGCCCGCCGTGCGCGTGTTGACCGATTGAAAAAACGCCGCGTTCAGCTTTTCAAAGAAGTTTAAATCACGGTACGTATTGTTGTACTCAAGGATAAACAGCATCACCGTACCGAAAACCAGAAGCGTCAAAGATGCACGCAGGCAGACCTGCGCGTGAAAGCTCAGCTTTTCCACGTGCTGCCGGTGCAGGCGCGTCGAGATTTTCTTGCGGTAAATATCCTGAAACACCACAAAGCCCGTGGAGCCGATGATGATGAGCATTGCAATCGTCAGCGTGACGAGCGGGTCACCGTTAAAGGCCGATAAACTCGAATTGCCGGGGATGAAGCTTAAAATATCGAAGCCGGCGTTGCAGAACGCCGAGACGGAGACGAACACCGAGGCCCATACGCCGAGCCCGCCATAGAGCGGCACGAAGCGAGCCATGAGCAGAAGCGCGCCGAGAGCTTCCACCGCAAACGTAAACGCAACCACGATGCGCAGCAGCGAGATGACATCCAAATTGCTGCCGCCGGCGCTTTCGCGGGCGAGTACAAGGTGGCGAATGCCGATGCGGCGGCGGACGAGCAGCGTGAGACCCGTTGCAAACGCGGCAAGGCCGAGACCGCCGCACTGAATGAGCACAAGCAGAACGCCCTGCCCGAAATACGACCAGTGTATAAACGTGTCATACACGGAAAGGCCCGTGACACACGTGGCGGAGGTTGCCGTGAAAAGCGCGTCCACAGGGTTTGTGAACTGCCCGCTTTTCGCCGAGATCGGCAGTGTGAGCAACACGGTACCGATAAAAATAAGGATCACAAAGCTGACGACGAACATGCGCGTGGGTGACGTACGCTTTACTATTTTTTGTAATCTGCTCGTTTTCATAAACTCCGACCGACTTTCTCCGGGCGCGCCCGGAACAGATTTATGCCAACATGAGTTCGCTGATTTTTGTGCGGCGCAGCGCCATCATCAGCGGCACACCGAGCACATAGCAGACGATGAGCTCGCCGATGCCGACCGAAACGGCACCCGCGATGAAGCCTGCAAGGGAGAGATTGCCGAAAGCAAACGTGCCGTTATCCGCAAGGCAAGCCACTTCAAAGCCGACGATGAGGGCGTTGAAAATGACCGGCGGCAGCGGCGCCAAAACCGGGATCTCCTTCCAGCGAATGTTGCGTACAAGGTAAGAAAAAATGCCCGCGAGCAGCGTTGCAAGCGTGCCGAACACCCAGTCTACGACGCCGAGCGGACTTGCAAGGTTCGAGATGAGGCAGCCGATGGCAAGCCCGGGGATGGCGGCCGGCGTAAAGGCCGGGAGCACCGTTAAGGCTTCCGAAAAGCGGAACTGCACCGCGCCAAACGCCAGATTCATGGCGGCAGCGGCGTAAGTGAGGACAGCATACAGCGCCGCAATCACGGCGCTGAGCGCCAGAAAGCGGACTTTTGAGGTTTTCTTATTCATTTCAGCATTCCTTTCCGCGGTCCGGGAGCCGCCCCGGCCGCGCTAGTTTTGTTTAAGGTCAGGATGTCACGACTGACCGTGCTGCACAAATGGGCGTACAGCAACAGGATATAGCATAAGCAATTTAGGACGAAAAGTCAAGCGTTTCGGGGATATTCTACCGATTATTGGAAAATGGCGGATTTGTAGTCGAAATTTTGTTCTTTTTTGAGCATGGACAGGCGGTTTTCATGGGCATTGTTGATTACATAAACGAAGTTGACCGCAGCAATCGTGAACAGGATGCCGCTTGCTTCATTTATACCACATCACGAGGGATTACAACGAAAATATACACTTTTGTGGGTTATCACAGAAGCAGGACGGTTTCTATATGCAAAAAGCCCCTGCCCGCAGTGAAACGCGGGTAGGAGCTTTGTTTTGCTGAATTTACTTTAAATTACTCTTTGGAGATGTCGGTGCCGAAGTATTTTTCGGAGAGAGCGGTAAGGGTGCCGTCCTCGCTCATTTCCTTCAGCGCGTCGTTAACGGCTGCGAGCAGCGTTGCGGTGTCGTCGCCCTTACGGATCGGAATGGCGACCTTTTCGACTTCATCGGAGAACGTAGCAATCTTGATGTTCGCTTCCGGGTGCTCCTTTACGTAGTCTGCGAATACGACTTCTGCATTCAGGGTGGCATCGATACGGCCGGAGAGCAGAAGCTCGATGGTCTGGTTGAGGTCGTCCACGCCCGTGACCGTTGCGCCGTGGGCTTCTGCCTGCGTTGCATAGGTGCTGGAAATGGTGTTGGCGGTCGTTTTGCCCTCGAGATCTTCCATGGAGTTGATCTCATCGTAATCGCCGCGCACGATAACAGCGGTGCGGTTATATGCATACGGGGTAGAGAAGTTGTACTTTTCCGCACGCTCTTCGGTGACGCCTACGCCGTTGACCATGATGTCATAACGGCCGTCATCAAGACCGGCAAGCAGGCCGTCCCACTCGCCCTCGACAAAGTTGACCTCTACGCCGAGCTTTTCTGCGATGTTCTGCGCAACTTCTACGTCATAGCCGACAAGGTTATCATCGGCATCGTGGTATGTCCACGGCGCCCAAGTGCCTTCCATCGCGACCGTGATGGTGCCCTTTTCCTTGATCTGCGCGAGCAGGTCGTTTTCTTCCGCTGCGGAAGACTCGCTTTCTGCTTCGCTCGATGCAGAGAAAGCATCGCTGCTTGCCGCACCGGACGTTGTGCCGCCCGAGGAGCAACCCGTAAGCACGACTGCCGTGAGCATCAACACAGCCATAAGTAAAGAAAGTGTTCTTTTCATGTTCTCTTACTCCTTTGCTTAAGTAGAATAAATATGGATAACGGACTGACAAAAATCAATCCATGTCTCCCTGAATGGTGCGCAGGAACGCTTTTGTGCGTTCCTCCTTCGGGTTCTCGAAAAATTCTTTCGAGGAGCCTTGCTCGACGATAACGCCGTCTTCCATGAAGATGACCTTGTTTGAGACCGTGCGGGCAAAGCCCATTTCATGTGTGACGACGAGCATCGTCATGCCCTCGTTCGCGAGATCGCGCATGACGGAAAGCACTTCGCCGGTGAGCTCCGGGTCAAGCGCACTCGTCGGCTCGTCGAAGAAGATAATCTCCGGGTTTGTCGCAATGGCGCGGGCAATGGCAACGCGCTGCTGCTGGCCTCCGGAAAGCTGCGAGGGATAATAATCGTAACGGTCGGAAAGACCGACCTTGTCGAGCGCTTTTTTGCCGATCTCAATGGCTTCCGCCTTGTGCATTTTGCGGGCGACGATGAGACCCTCTGTGACGTTCTGCAGCGCTGTTTTGTTTAAAAACAGGTTGTAGTTTTGGAACACGAACGCCGTTTTGCGGCGCAGGCGCGCAATCTCTTTTTTGGTGATCTTATCGAATTCAAATTTTTCGTTATCAAAAATCAAGGTGCCGCTGTCGGCTTTTTCGAGGAAGTTTATGCAGCGCAGAAGGGTTGTTTTACCGGAGCCGGACGGGCCGATGATGGCGACCACATCGCCCTGCTCCACGTCGAGATCGACGCCGCGCAGCACATGCAGCTCGCCGAAGGATTTTTTAATGTCCAGAATTTGCAGCATAACTCAGCCCTCCTTGTGTCCGTAAGACGCGAGCTTCTTTTCGCCAAAGCGCTGCACCCAAGTGAGCACCGTGGAGAAAATGAGGTATATAAGGCCGACCTCAAGGTATAAAAGCAGCGGCTCATACGTGCGCGCCACGATGCGCTGTGTGACCATGAACATTTCCGTTACGGTAATGTTCGCCGCAAGGGAGGTGTCCTTGACCATGGAGATGAGCGAGTTGGAAAGCGGCGGGAACGCCGTGCGCATGGCCTGCGGCAGCACGATGCGGAAAATGGTCTGGAGGTAGGTAAGCCCCACGCACTGACCGGCTTCAAGCTGACCCTTCGGCACGGATTCAAGCGCAGCGCGGATGGTCTCGGCACAATACGCGCCCTCATTTAGGGAGAACACGATAACTGCCGCCGGAAACGGATCGAGCAAAACGCCGACGCGGGAAAGGCCGAAGAACACAACGAACAACTGCACAAGCAGCGGTGTGCCGCGGAAGATCCAAATGTAAAAACGCGCAATCTGCTTTAAAACCTTCACGTTTGCGAACTGCACCAGCGCCATAATGACCGCGATAATGAGTGCAAAGGTGAACGAAATGACCGTAAGCGGAATGGTGACCGTCAGGCCGGGGATGAGAATTTTCGGAAAGGAGTCTATAAAGAGCTCCCATAAACGTCCGCTGAACATAGCTTTTGTTCTTCCCTCTTTCTGAAAACGAATATCAATACAAATATACGCCCTGTACTTTACTTGAAGTTTAGTATACCCGTGATGGGTTAAAATGTCAAATACTTATAATGGATTGAACCACATGCTTTTCGGGCATAGTATACCTTTTTCGTATGGTTTCAAATGCAACTGAAAAAAACAAATCTCCCAAACGGCGAGCAAAGCGACCGTCAGAAAGGCACACATGCAAAAAGGGACAGCACAGAACTGTCCCTTTTCGAGTATTCAACTTTTGAATTTAAATCGGTTTAAAACTCACACCGTGTAAAAACGGAACCACTTTAAGGACGTCTGCTTTGTGAAGACGATGCGCAGCTCGGTGAGTCCGGCTTCGGCGGTGACATCGCACGTAAACGATATGAACTTTGTGAGGCTTCCGGTGCCTGTGCCGCCCGCTTTGCCGAGAACTTTTCCGGTCTTGTTATCCGCAAGGAGAATCTCCACATCGCCGGAGGGCGCGCTCATGGCGCACTCGAACGCGTTGCAGCCGGTGAGATCCATGTTCTTATATACGAGGAAGCTGCGGAAATCCTTCGCTTCCACATACGTTTCGCCGTCGCGCTTATCCGTGAGGAACGTGACGCCGCTGTAATCATCGGCATCGATGGCTTCCTGCTTGAAGAAGCCCGGTCGACCCGGGAACGCTTCGCCTGCAATCTCCACGTCGGCGGCAAGGCGGATGTCGTCGCTCGCCGCGCCGACTTCCATTTTATACACGCCGCTTTCGACCGTGTAGATCTTTCTGCCGTTGCACCAAACGGCAAGGTCGTCGATCTTGAAGTTCAGCGTAACGGTGACGGTCTCGCCCGCCTTGATGTGCACGCGCTTGAAGGCTTTGAGTGCATGGATGGGACGCACACGCAGGGAGCCCGGCAGGCTCATGTAAAGCTGCACCACTTCGTCGCCGTCAAGAGCGCCGGTGTTCTGCACGTTTACAGTCGCGATGACTTCGCCGTTTTCCTGCTTAACGGTCAGATTGCTGTATGCAAAAGTCGTATAGCTGAGGCCGTAGCCGAACGCGTAGAGCGGCTTGCCCCTAAAATAGAGGTACGTCACATGGTTTTTCGCGATGTCGTAATCGTCAAGCGCGGGGAGATCACGAACAGAACGATACCACGTAGTCGGGGTGCGGCCGGCGGGATTGTTTTCGCCGAAGACGGTCGCGGCAGCAACATGGCCGAGGCACGGGCCGAGGTGCGTAGAGCACAGCACGGCTTTGGCGGTGTCCTTCTCCTTGTTGATGGCGAACGGATAGCCCGTGACGAGGTACAGTAAGGTACTCTCGTTTGCGGCCGCTGCGGCGTTCAGGAGCGCGGTCTGGGCTTTCGGCAGGCGGATATCCGGACGGTCATACTCCTCGCGCGCGTTGATGAGCGGCTGGTTACCCGCGCAGACGATGACGTGGTCGGCGCGTTGCGCGAGCTCTGCTACACTCTCTGCGCCGGAGGAGACGACTTCCAGTGTAAACTGCTTGCAGGGGCAGTCACCGGAGCCGGCCTTTGCAACGAGCTTATTTTCGTCGTTTACGGCCACAGCGCGGTGCTGCCAGGTATCGAGGTACAAAACGCCGTCTTCTTCCTTAGCATACAGCAGTTCTTTCACGAACCAGCCGAACACCACGTCTGCCGTACAATTCATGCCGGGGTCGATGGTGACGGCGTTTTCGTCCTGCGGGGTCTCGTCGAAGAAATTTTTGTCCTCGGTGAGGTACTTGCCGGTGCGCACGCTGCGCAGCGTCCATGCGCCGAAGTCCCAATCCGCGCGCTCAAAGAGGTCGGCGGTGTTCTCGTCGGCATCGGCATATACCGCGCCGTTTTCGGCGATGCGCAGGTACTTGCCGGTTTTTTCGGAGCGGATACGCACGCGGTCAAAGCCTTCATCGAACAGTACGCGGTCTTCGCCGAGCTTTTCTCTGAAGCCCTTGACGACCGGCGTTTGGTTCGGTGCATAGCCGCAGTACCAGCAGGTGTAGTTTTCATTTGCGAGCGGGCCCACGACCGCGACGGTGCACTTGCCGTCGTCAGTTAAAGGCAGCATACCACGGTTTTCAAGCAGGATGACGGACTCCTTTGCCGCTTTTACGGCGAGCGCCTTGTGCGCGGGGCTTGCGAGCTTTGCGGGGTCAATGTGCGCATAGGGGTGGTCTTCATCGAAATCGCCGAGCTTAAAGCGCAGCAATAACGTGGAATACACGGCTTTATCGAGGTTTTCTTCGGTGAGGTAGCCTTTTTCGAGCGCTTCGCGCACGGCAGGGTCAACCATGGAGCGGCTGTCGAGCATCATATCCGCGCCGACGCCGAGGATGTCGCCCATAGACTGCGCGTGGTTTTCATACGTGCGGTGCGCGGCGACGTTTTGGCCGAAATCGCCGCCGTCACTGACAGCGAACGTCATGCCCCACTCTTTTTTACAGATTTCCGAAACGTCCGGGTTGTTGACGCCCTCTACGCCGTTGATGCAGTTGTACGCCGTCATAAGGCCCGGCGCGCGGCCTTCGCGCACGGCGGGCTCAAACGCTTTTAAGTAATACTCGTGCTTTAAGCGCGGGGTGATGTTCGCGTTCGTCGTCTGGCGCTCGTTTTCGTAGTTGTTGGCGTAGAAATGCTTGAGCAAAGGCGCGGTCTTCAAATACTTCTCGTCCTTGCCCGTAAGGCCGCGGCAGTATGCGGCGCTCATTTTACCCGTAAGGCACGGGTCTTCGCCATAGGCTTCTTCGTTTCTGCCCCAGCGCGGGTCGCGCTCCATATCGATGGTCGGTCCGAAAAGCTCCAGAGAGGACGGTCTTTCTTCCATATCGTGTGTGATGCGCGTTTCGTCGCCTGCCATGTCGCCAAGCTGCTCCATGAGGGCATCGTCGAACATGGCCGCCATGCCCCACGGCTGCGGCAGAATGGTGGTCTCGCGCTTCTGGTCGCGGTTTACGACGCCGCGCGCGATCTCGGTGCCGATGTGCGTCTTTTTAATGCCGAGGCGCGGAATATCATCGAGCTGCGACGTGATCATGCCGACCTTTTCTTCGCGCGTTAAGCGGGAGAGCAGGTCTTTTGCGCGCTCTTCAAACGGCAGGGTGTTATCTTGAAAACGGTATTTCATGCGAAACTCCTTTCAAAACTCGTTATTTTATGGAAAGCATGCCGCACAAAGCGGGGCTCTATGCGGCAGCATTTCAGTACGTATCAGAACCAGGAATCCGTATAGCTGGCTTTTTTCGTTTCTTCGCTCGGGGCGGGTGCGGCAACGTGCAGCACAGGCGTTTCCGTGCAGTTTTCCACACGGAGCGTCTTCGGCTCGTTCGGGTAGAGCGTAACGTAGTTATCATCGTAATGCACACGGTCGTCGCTCGTCATGAGGTACGCAAACGGCGTGTACACGCTCGCGCGGATCGTCACGAGCAGATCGTTGCCGTCCTGCTCCACCTTTTCAATCTTCGCGTCGCTTTCCGGGAAGACGTAATCGCGGTAATACGCACGCAGGCTGTCGGCGGTGTCAAAGCCCTCGGCACTTGCAAAGAAGAAGCCGCGCTTCAAATCATTGCAGACGGAAATGTGGAACTGCTGCATGGAGTGCGGAGCGACCTTGAGCGTCTTTGTGCAGAGACTGTCGGTCTCGCCGGTAAAGGTCATGTAGCCGCAGTGAATATCCGCCGTGAACGCTTCGGGCGTTTCGTTGATGACAGTCACTTCTGCACCGCCCTCACACGCGCGGATGATGAGCTTTTTCGTTGCAAACGCGCGCTTTAAGAAATAGAACGAGATCTTTCTCGTCAGGTAATAATCGATGATCGTCCAGCCTGTCTCCGGCCAGCAATCGTTGTACATCCAGATGAGGTCGCCTGCGCCGTACGGCTTGCGGCGCATGGCTTCGGCAAGCTCGGCGTACAGAAGGCCCTGCATGATGCCGCTGTACAGCAGATAGCCGTGTTCATCGAGGGTTTTGAACTCCGTCAAATGGCGGTCAATCGCGCCATCGATGTTGCTGCGCTTGCGGTCAAACTCGCCGTGGTGCTTCCAGATGGGGTTATCGAAGCGCATTTCGGTGCCATCGAGGTAACGGCGAACGGTGCTTTCCATCTGTGCGCCGAAGAAGCCGTATTCACTGGAGAAGCGCGCCGGGATGCGGTCGAACGCCTCAAGCTCATAGACAAACTTGAACTTCGTTTTCGGGTGACGGCCGAAGAACGACCATGCATGTACGTCGCCCTGTTCGCTCTCGTTGGCGCGGTCGCCGAAGTACGGCGAGGACGGCATATACGGAACGAGCGGGCTGTTGCGGTGCACGGCACGCGGCTGAATATAGTTGAATATTTTCTCGCCGTAGAAGCGCTCCGGCTTGATGGGCGCCGGGAACCAATCAGTGTAGGATTCCGCAATCTCGTTGTTGCCCGTCCAGATGGCCATGCAGGGATAATGTGCAAGGCGCTTTGTCTGGTACTCGGCTTCGCGCTCCGCCTCAAAGAGGAAATCGTTTTTGTGGTCGGGGTAGAACGCGCAGGCGTACATAAAGTCGTGCATCAGCAAAATGCCGTACTTCGAGCAATATTCATAGAAGCAGTCCGGCTCATACGTGCCGCCGCCCCACATGCGGAACATGGTGAAGTGCGCCGCCGCGCCCTCGCGCACGAGGGTCTCGTAGCTTTCCTTCGGGGTGCGCAGATAAAGGGAATCCGTCGGCACCCAGTTGCCGCCCTTGCAGAAGATGCGCACGCCGTTCACCTTAAAGAAGAAGTTGCGGCTGCCGTCTTCGAGCTTAGAGGTATCGAGCTCCAAGGTACGGATGCCGATCTTCTTCGGCTGCATCTCGTGCAGAATGCCCTTTGTGACGCAGCAGGCTTTAAAGGTATAGAGGTTCTGCGCACCGTAGCCGTTCGGCCACCAGAGCTTCGCGTTTTTGATTGTGACGCGTTCCTCGGCGAAGTTCACGCCGCCGACGAGCATGAGCGTCTTTTTGCCGGTATAAACGGTTTTGCCCTCAAATTCGAGCGTATAGGTAAGCTCGCACTCGGCGCTTGAGACCATGTCGGATTTTTCGATTTCGAAGTGGAACTCCACTTCGGCGTCATCGCCGTCGAGCTTTAACGTATCGACGCGGGACGCGATGACCTGCGCACCGCTGAACGCTTCAATTTCGATGGAGCGGCCGATGCCGCAGGTGGGCACGGGCTGGCACCAGTCCCAGCCGTAGGTAAACTGCGGCTTTCGGGTGTAGACACGCTGGTCACAGATGGCGTTTTCACTTGCGCAGTAGAACGAAACGGCGTCGCGCGGATAGTGCAACTCCATGCCGGAGGTGAGGCGAATGACGAGCTGGTTTTTGCCAACGTGCAAAAAGCGCTTGATGTCTTCGCTGAACGCGCAGAACGCGTTTTCGTGGTGCGCGGCGGGCATGCCGTTTACGATGATATCCGCATTGAAATCGAGCATTTCAATGTTGAGGCGCACGATGTCTTCGTTCAGCATCTCCTCTGTGACGTCAAAATCGCGGACGAGCCACCAGGAAAGATCCTTGATCCACTGGCTTTTCTTTGTGTTTTCCTTCAAAAAAGGTTCTTCCACGATGCCGTTTTCGATGAGGGCGGTGGTGACGTCGCCCGGCACGGTCATGGGGATAAAGCCGTATTTAGAAGGGAACGCATGATTCGCTTTATCCGTCATCACATGAAAATGCGGGTTCGGGTCTTTTAAGAACTCTGCCTGTTCTTCTTCGGAAAGGTCTTCAAGCTTTAAGAACGCCGGCAGCGTTGCGCGCACGGGGGCTGCGTCCATTTTACGCAGCACTTCATTGTAGCGCTCTGCCGTAACGTCCATAAATTCGCCGCGCAGCTTCCACGCGCCGGCAAGAGACAGTTTGCTCATGTTTTACAACTCCTTCGGGATTATGCTATTACAGGCTATGTATGTAGCCTTCTCTTGCATTGTAGCCGATGCAAAGCGAGAATTCAATAGCTTCTTGCAAATTTCATATAGAGAAAAAACCGTGCATTTTCTTGCAAACATGCACAGTTTTTTCGTGGTTTATTTTTGCATAAGAAACAAAATGGGAGAAGCCCGAAAGCTTCCCCCATCTGTATACATTTTAATCGAGATCAGATCAATCGATTACGCTTCGCCGTGAGCAGCGAGGTACTCTTCCATCTGAGCGCTGAGCTCTGCATAGTCCTCGTTTGCTTCAGCAAGAACGTCCTCGAGGCCGAGGCTGTTCAGCGTTGCAACATAGTTGTCCCAATCGTCGATGGATTCCTGACCGGCGATGACACCCCAGAGGTACTGATCCTTCTCAGCCTCGATGTCAGCGCTGCACTCGGTCCAGGACTCGAAGGAAGCCGGATCCTTCCACTCAACGAGGTGAGCAGCAGCATAGCGGCTGTTTTCGCCGGACTTTTTGAACAGAGCGGTCGTCTCCGGAGTATTGGAGATGTTGCACTCGTCCTTACGGTTCATGAGGGCATCGAACAGCTTGAGGCCGATATTCTTAGAGGTGTTTTCCTCGGAGTCCGGGCCAACGATAGCGACATACTGGCCGTTCTCGTCGTACTTGTAATCGGTGCCTTCGATACCAAAGCGGCGTGCGATGTAGTTATCGGAATCGCACATGTCGTCCCAAGTTGCATACAGTCTTTCCGGATCGGAAGCTGTGTTGGTGATTGCGAAATATGCCCAAGCAGCGCTTGTAGCCGGGTCTTCCTGCGGGTTGCCGTTGGAACCCTTGACCATGTCGATCGGTACCCACTTAGCATCCGGGTTGGAAGCATAGAAGGACATCATCGGAGCAGAGTCCGGGTTGTTCCATGCGCACCAGCTGTACGTTACGCCGAAGCCGCCGTTTGCCATCTGCTCGTCACGGTCGGTATCCTGCGTGATGTTCGGGGTGATGTAGCCCTTTGCATACAGATCAGCAACGTCGCTAACCCAGTTCTTGGTGCCCTCGTTAGCCGGGCCGTAGGTGACAACGCCGTCGTCATCTACGCAGAAACGGCTGTAATGGGTCTGGTCATAGGACTGGATCCACGGCCAGAAGGAACGGAAGTCGTAACCGTCGCCGCCGAGGCCGTAGGTGTCGTTCTGACCGTTGCCGTCCGGATCGTCCTCCGTGAAAGCACGGAGCACTTCGTTGAGCTCTTCGATCGTGGTCGGAGCCTTAAGATTCAGGTTATCGAGCCAATCCTGGCGGATCCAGAGGTTCTCGCAGGACGGTTCAGCAACGTCGCCCGGGATTCTGTAAATGGAGCCGTCGGCCTCAGATGCATAGAAGAGGGTCTTCGGGTCCATCTTGTTGTAGTAGTCGCGGATAACGGTATACTTATCCATGTAAGCGGAGACATCGTCCAACAGACCTGCCTTCACCCACTTGTTGTACTCGGTATCCATGGTCCACCACCACATGATGTTCGGCATGTCGTTGGATGCCATCAGCAGGGAGATCTGGGACTGGCCGTCAGCCCAACCAGGGAGAACAACGAGATTGAACTTAACGTTGTACTTTTCCTCAAGTTCCTTCTGAACACGGCTGTCAGCTGCGGTGAAGCCGGTCATAACTGCAACGGAAACGTCCATCGTTTCGCTCTGGTTCAGAACGTCGATCTTGTCGCCGGTCGCAGCTGCGCTGCTGTCGGTAGAAGCAGTGCTGCTGTCGGTAGAAGCAGTGCTGCTGTCGGTAGAAGCAGTGCTGCTCTCGGTGGAAGCCGTAGAGCTTGCGGAAGAATTGCCGTTGCTGCCGCACGCTGCAAATACGCTTACGCTCAGTGCAAGTGCCAGAACAACGGATGCGATTTTCTTCATGTTCATGACTAAAATCCTTTCTTTGGAAATGATGATAATATAGTTTTCCGAAGCCATGCTTCGGGACAACCCAAAAGAGTGCGGGCTTAGCCCTTAACGCCGCCGATCATAACACCCTTAACGAAGTACTTCTGCACGAACGGGTACACGATGAGGATCGGCACCGTGGAAACCACGATGGTACCGGCCTTGATCGTCTGTGCGTTGGTATTCGTCTGCGCCATGACGTTGACGCCTGCCTGCTGCATTGCCTGCTGTGTATTCGTCAGCATGTTGCGCAGAACCGCCTGCAGAGCCCACTTATCAACGGAGCGGATATAAAGGACCGTGGAGAAGTAGTCGTTCCAGTAGCCAACCGCTGTGAACAGCGCGATGGTGGCGATGGTCGCCTTGGAAAGCGGCAGGATGATGGAGAAGAAGATGCGCAGGTCGGTTGCACCGTCGATGCGGGCAGATTCTTCAAGGCTTTCCGGAATGGAAAGGAAGAAACTCTTCATGATGATGCAGTTGTATGCGCTTACGAGACCCGGCAGGATCAGCGCGAGGATATTATCCATAAGGCCGATATTCTGGATGAGCAGGAAGCTCGGAATCATACCGGCGGAGAAGATCATGGTGAAGAGGACAAGCGTCATCAACACTTTGCCGCCGCGCAGTCTGGACTTAGAAAGCGGATAAGCGGTCATAGCGGTGAGCAGCGTGCCCAGTGCCGTACCGGCAATCGTGACGATGATCGTGGTACGGAAGCCCGTGTAGATGTTCGGGTTTTTAAATACGGATTTATAAGTATCCAGGTTAAAGCCCTTCGGCCAGAGGAAGATGCCGCCCTTCATGGATGCTTCAAGGGAGCTGAAGGAAAGCATGATCTCATGCCAGAACGGATACAGCATGACGAGGCAGAGCAGCGTAAAGAACGCGTAGTTGAATACGGTAAAGATCTTTTCGCCTGTGGAGGTTTTGATTTTGTTCTTTTCCATGTTCATAACCTCCTTACCAAATGCCCTCGTTGCCGGTCTTCTTGGCAACAAAGTTGACGATGAGGATCATGACGAGAGCGATGATGGATTTGAACATGCCCGCTGCGGTAGAGAAGGAGTAGTCTGCCTTCTGGATACCGATACGGTACACATACGTATCGATGATATCGGCTACGTCATAAACCAGTGCGGAATACAGCATGAAGATCTGGTCGAAGCCTGCGTTTACGATGTTGTTGCAGTTGAGGATCAGCATGATAACAATCGTCGGGGTAATCGCCGGCAGCGTGATGTTGATCATCTGCTTCCACTTGCGTGCACCGTCAATCTCGGCTGCTTCGTAAAGCTGCGGGTCAACACCGGACAGCGCCGCGAAGTAAATAATCGTGCCCCAGCCCATCGTCTTATAGATGTCGGTGATAATCAGCATCGGGACGAAGAGCGCCTTGTCGGTAAGCACCTGCAGGTCCTTGCCCGTGATGCTCTTGAGGAGCGCGGTGACGAGGCCCGTGGACGGATCGAGGAAGTTCATGATAAGGCCGGCCATAACAACCCAAGAAATGAAGTGCGGCAGATAAAGGAGTGTCTGCGCCACTTTCTTAAACTGCATGTTGCGCATCTCGTTCATCATCAAAGCGAGGATGATCGGAATCGGGAAGCCACATACCATCTTCAAAATGGAGATGTAGAGGGTGTTGTAGAAAGTCTGCATGAACGCCGGCTTATTGAAAAGCTTGATGAACTGGTCAAAGCCTACCCATGTGCTGTTCCACATGTTGTAGGGGTTGAAGTCCATAAAAGCAATCACATTGCCGAAGATCGGGATATAGCGGAAGATGAGCATGAAAAGCATGCCGGGAAGAATCAGAAGATACAGCCACTTGTCGCGGACAACATCTTTTTTAAAGCGCTCCCAGCCGCTCAGCTCATACGCCGGCTTTGCCGGTTTAGCTGCTGCTGCCATACGGTATAACCTCCTAAAAATATTGTGATGACCGCGCTTTCAATAAGAAAACACAAGGCTGTTTTTGCCCGAGGCAACATCCGAATAACAGGTTTCCCCCGTGACGCTGAAACATACCGAAACTTGTCCTCTTTTCTGTGGAACCGCTGCCATAGAAAAAGAGACACGAACAAAACAAGTTAAATGATTTGCTTTGTATTTGGTGCATCTTACAAAAACGCGGTATATCATTTTGTTTGCATTTGTGATTTTATCACCCTCTTTTGTGAATGTCAACAACAAAAATAGCCTATACTCGGTTTTTTACCCAAATTTGTCATTGATTTTCGGTTTGTGCATCTTGCCTAATTTTTTTTGATCTCGCTTTCTACTCCATACAAGTTTGTGTAAGCGGTTCCATATTTTTCATGCGTTTTCAAAAGACAACAAATTGCTAAATTCGCAAAATTTATGAAACCGCTTTCACAACTCTTGCAGTTATTCAACTGTATTTCACTGGTTTTTTCAAAAATTTCGGAAATTTTGCAGGAATACTTTTTGTTCAGTCATTTCGATCAATTTAGGGCAATTTCATTTTCCTGTGCAAGTTGAAACAGCATAAACGTACCTTTGTTTTTATTGTCAAATCATGTTTATCTTTTAATCAAATAATTTTCGAGTTGCACACCGTAACGGCGTACCAAATTACAATTTTGTAATTTTTTAAAATTGTCTTCAAAAAGGCGAAAAACTTCATTCACATTTGCTTCTTCCCCCTCTGACCCGAAAATACGCAGGATACCGTCTTGTAACTTTCCTAATTCATATTTTGCACGCCATCTCCCGTTTCGGACGCTTGACGGCAGAGTAAAAACGCAGTACAATTATAGTGAAATAACCTGCACAGCAGGCAAACGGACAAGAAAGGATTGAACCTATTATGGCACTTAAAGTCGGCATTCAGCTTTACTCCGTGCGCGACGAAATGAAAAAAGACCCGATCAACGCGATCCGCCAGGTCGCAGAGATTGGTTATAAGAACCTTGAGTTTGCAAGCTCCAACGCAGATACAGACCCGGGCGTAGGCTTCGGCGTCAGCGTTGAGGACATGCAGAAGCTTTTAAAAGAGACCGGCGCAAACCTCATCAGCGGTCACATCCGCCCCATCAATGAGGAGACCATCGACCCGATGATTGCGTACCACACGCAGGTGGGCACGAAGTACCTCGGCCAGTCCGCAGACTTCTACACCGGCTACGACCAGCTGATGGAGCGCTGCGAATATTACAACTGGGCAGGCAAAAAGCTTTCCGAGCACGGCATCAAGTTCCTCATCCACAACCACTACCACGAGTTCCAGAAGCTGAACGGCAAGGAAATTCTGTTCCACATCATGGACAATACCGATCCGAACTACGTCAGCTTTGAGCTTGATACGTTCTGGGCAATGCGCGGCGGCATGGATCCGTTGGCTGTTATGGACCGCCTCGGCGACCGCCTGAAGCTCATTCACCAGAAGGACTTCTCCAAGACCTCCGATTCCCCGATCAACCTGTGGACCGTCAACGACCCGAACGTGCTCGTCACGTGGGACAGCTTCGGCAAGGGCTCCGACCACAAGGATTTCTGCGAAATCGGCACCGGCATCATGGACATCCAGTCCATCATCAATAAGGGCAACGAGCTTGGCGCAGAGTACATTGTGCTTGAGCAGGATCACACGCAGCTGACCCAGATGGAAAGCGTCCGCATCAGCATGGACAGCTTCCACAAGTTCTCCGGTCTGGATTGGTAAACCTTTTCTGAACTTAAAAGGGTATCTCGGCGAAAACCGAGATACCCTTTTTTATTTGCCTGTACCGTACATTCCGTCCATTTCATTTTCCTTTGCAATGCGCAGCAGGCGGTTGTATTTTGCGGTGCGGTCGCTGCGGCACGGCGCGCCGGATTTGATGAACCCTGCGTTTACGGCAACGGCAATATCCGCGATGCTTGTGTCCTCCGTTTCGCCCGAGCGATGCGACATGACGATCTTCATACCGTTCTCCTTTGC
>OLGA01000649.1_pt1 | contig 29753 bp, 30 predicted proteins | sample 1604881 | NCBI WGS metagenome assembly OLGA01 (sample SAMEA3888896, study PRJEB22519) | human gut metagenome | biome: human gut; feature: human-associated habitat; material: faeces | place: Denmark | collected 2009 | reverse complement strand
TTCCATCGGTGATTTTTCTACAAGCATATTTCAATGCGCACATCGGATAATGGTGTTCGTTACATGAGAGCGTTCCAAACATCTCGATAAATCGGGATTTTATGAGAGTATCCAAAACATCAAGCTGTTGCTTGTGGAAGCCGATTAATTCGTCTACCTTTGCTATTTTAGAAGCAATTTCGAGTTGTTCGCTCATCTCGGGTATTTTGATCAGAGCGTTTTCGAGTTCCTCTTTGTTAAATCCGGGTATTGTTGCTCTTGCTCCTACATTCGATAACAGGAAATGCTGAAAATAGTAGGATTGGAAATAATAAAGCAGGTAGGGAGTGTATATTTCTTCCTTCTTGATTACCTTAACCAGGGCGACATTATACGCACCTTCTAATCCCATAAATGCCTGACCGATATATCCGTATCTTGACAACATAATATCGTCTTTCTTGCATTTGTGGAGCTTCTTTGTGTCCTTGACATACTGAATGAACTTGGCATCTCCCTGGGAATAATCACGAATTTGAAGCATTCTGACATATCCTTCACGGGGATCGTTTACCCATTCATCCTTCGGGGGTTGTGTTCCACCTTGGAAATCGCAAACATCCAATAGTTTTTTTGTAATCATCATGCTGCCACCTCCATTTCAGAGGCGCTTACACCATGATATTTCGATTTGTCGGTCTGTTGGACGAATGCTGAAAATTGTGTTTGAAGCTCTATCGGAGGGAGAGGCACAACAAGATTCAATATATCTCGGTTCGAAATATTGGCTTGTCGAACTCCACGGCTGATACCTGTAAGCTTCTTTTTAATCTGTGTGAATTTAAGCAGTTCAGACAGGTAATGCTTATTCAAGGATTCACCTAAAACCAACTTGGCATTTCGCTGATTGAGATAGTACATTGGGTATGCATTTCCAAGAATACACACATTTCCATAGTCATCTTTACCAACTGTACCTGTTAATGAGATCACCAAATCACCGGGCAGCACTTGATATCTTTCGAGCAAAGCATCTTTTGCCCAATACACCATATTTGTTGGGGTGAAGACACCTGTATTTATATTGCCAATTCTCAACACGGGGACACCATATGCCTTGAATTCTTCACTTTTGAATGCATATCCACCTAACACAGTTAAGCAATCTCCCAAAGGGAGCATTGCCCAATGCATAGGATTGCTTTCCGGCTCTCCAAACATCTCGATAAATCGGGATTTGAAATTAACCGATATACTTTCGATGGGAGAGCTTAACATTGTTTTGACTAACCATTGCATACTGCATTGTGGTGTCGATTTTAGCGTGTCCGAGAAGCTGCTGCACCTGCTCAATGGGCATTCCTTTGTCTATTGCCCTTGTTGCAAGGGTTCTGCGGAACTTGTGGGGATGTACCTTATCAATCCCCAACAATTTCCCGAGCTGGCGCATCCTGATCTCCACACCACTAATTTCAAGACGATTGTACGGCTTCAAAAGCGAGACAAACAATGCCGGATTATCATCTGTACGGCTTTGAACATAATTTCTCAAATGAATTTTTGTTCGTGCATCGAAGTATACGGGGCGTTCCTTACTTCCTTTTCCGAACACGATACATTCTCTGTTATCAAAATCAATATCAGAGATATTGAGTTTTACAAGTTCGCCTACGCGCATACCTGTTGAGGCCAGCAGATCAATCATTGCAAGATCCCGTAGGTTGTTACAGGCATCTCGCATTTGTTCGAGCGCTTCATCTGTGTATGTTTCTTTTACCGTTTTGGTTGTTCGTATCTTGTGGATTCTGCGAACTGGGCTTTTCAGTATGTAATTTTCATCCTCGAGCCATGCAAAGAAACTTGAGAGAATGCGCCTAATATTGTCAATATTCGCCTTACTGCAATCATTTATTTGCTGATAATTGGCGAGGTATTCACGCAGATCATCCGTTGTAATGTGAGACACGCTCTCTTTGATATCCACGAACATTCTTTCAACGGTCGCCTTGTAGTATTTCAGCGTTTTTTCGCTGCATCCTTCGACTTTTTTTGCTGAGAGAAATGTTGTGAGCAAGGAATGATTGTCGAATTCCTGTTGCATTTCAGACGCTTCATCCGTTTTAATGATTTCGACACCAAAAAGGGCGTGTGTAAGTACTTCGTGGAGTTGCTTCATTTGTGCGTTATCAAGGAAACTCTGCATTCCTTGTTCAACATCTGTAATAATTCTGTTTTTCATGATGGTATACCTCTTTATTTTTAAGATATACCAACATCCTACACCGCTATATTTTAGCCAAAATACTGTTGCATAAGAGATTTCTTCAAAATCTCGAGTTTTTCGAGACTTTGTTGAATTTCAAATTTCGATTTGTCGACTTGTTCAACGAAGGATGCGAATTGCCGTTGGCATTCAATCGGGGGCAAGTATATTTGCGTACTATTGATTCTTGACAGCAAGAGATTGGGCTGTGCAGAAGCGCTTTCTACAGTATACATTTCGGGGTTTGCTTCGTAACAATATTTCAAGAAAACCGTGCTAATAATTTCGGGCTTTACTTTGAACATTGCCACGCTTTTTTGAAGAAGCGTACACTCTGTCAGAGGATGTTTAGCAATTGCAGACTTTCCTATAGTTGCTCCTGTGTTTACTAATACAAAATCTCCTTGTTCAAGGTTACATCTGCGATAGTCTTTTTCAAAATCCGCTTTGGTTATTTGCGGAGCTGTATCATAGTGTATTCCGCCATCGTATATTTCTCTTGCTCCAACATAGTAATATCCTGATTCTGCTTCTTGTTCACAACCACCATGCTTTCCGTCTGTGATTTTTCTGCAAACATCTTTCAATGCGCTCATTGGATAGTGGTGTTCGTTACTTGAAAGAGTTCCAAACATCTCGATAAATCGGGATTTGAAATTAACCGATATACTTTCGATGGGAGAGCTTAACATTGTTTTGACTAACCATTGCATACTGCATTGTGGTGTCGATTTTAGCGTGTCCGAGAAGCTGCTGCACCTGCTCAATGGGCATTCCTTTGTCTATTGCCCTTGTTGCAAGGGTTCTGCGGAACTTGTGGGGATGTACCTTATCAATCCCCAACAATTTCCCGAGCTGGCGCATCCTGATCTCCACACCACTAATTTCAAGACGATTGTACGGCTTCAAAAGCGAGACAAACAATGCCGGATTATCATCTGTACGGCTTTGAACATAATTTCTCAAATGAATTTTTGTTCGTGCATCGAAGTATACGGGGCGTTCCTTACTTCCTTTTCCGAACACGATACATTCTCTGTTATCAAAATCAATATCAGAGATATTGAGTTTTACAAGTTCGCCTACGCGCATACCTGTTGAGGCCAGCAGATCAATCATTGCAAGATCCCGTAGGTTGTTACAGGCATCTCGCATTTGTTCGAGCGCTTCATCTGTGTATGTTTCTTTTACCGTTTTGGTTGTTCGTATCTTGTGGATTCTGCGAACTGGGCTTTTCAGTATGTAATTTTCATCCTCGAGCCATGCAAAGAAACTTGAGAGAATGCGCCTAATATTGTCAATATTCGCCTTACTGCAATCATTTATTTGCTGATAATTGGCGAGGTATTCACGCAGATCATCCGTTGTAATGTGAGACACGCTCTCTTTGATATCCACGAACATTCTTTCAACGGTCGCCTTGTAGTATTTCAGCGTTTTTTCGCTGCATCCTTCGACTTTTTTTGCTGAGAGAAATGTTGTGAGCAAGGAATGATTGTCGAATTCCTGTTGCATTTCAGACGCTTCATCCGTTTTAATGATTTCGACACCAAAAAGGGCGTGTGTAAGTACTTCGTGGAGTTGCTTCATTTGTGCGTTATCAAGGAAACTCTGCATTCCTTGTTCAACATCTGTAATAATTCTGTTTTTCATGATGGTATACCTCTTTATTTTTAAGATATACCAACATCCTACACCGCTATATTTTAGCCAAAATACTGTTGCATAAGAGATTTCTTCAAAATCTCGAGTTTTTCGAGACTTTGTTGAATTTCAAATTTCGATTTGTCGGTCTGTTGGACAAAGGCTGCGAATTGGTTTTGGAGTTCTATCGGCGGAACATAGAAGGTCTTTTCTTCCAACTTAGATTTTGATAATATGCCTTTGAGAGCCATATTGATCTCATCCACCAAATATTCCTTTGAGATTTGAAGCATCACATAAAGAAACAGAATATTATAGTTGGATGGAACAATAGCATTAATTTGTTGATTGAATGCCACCTTACGATCAGTAACACAAACCCTACCAATACTCGCTATACTGCCGGCAATACAAGCCATTAATATAGCACCACTTTCAACCGTTCTACTCACAGCCATGCCTTTTTCAGACAAGCTTTCAGTTGCACTTGTAGGGCTCAAAAGACCGCTAACAATATTGTCTGTTTTAATCCACTCAATATGATCGCCATAGTATTCGCTAACTGCCCTCGAAGGGGTGTTGCCGGTAATTACCCTGCAAGTATCCTTGAGTTGCTTTTTTACATATCCCTTTGGATTATCTTTGGGATCACCAAACATCTCGATAAATCGGGATTTTATGACTTCATCAAATAATTCGAGTTGTTTTCTCTTGTCGGCGATTAATCGAGTCAAATTCCTCAATTTTTCGGTCAGAATGCCTTGCTCGGACAGCGGAGGAACACGAATCTCAATCTTTGCCAAGCCGCCGTTGGTGATGGCTTTCTGCGTAGCTCCTGAACAATGCTTATCCTTCTGTGTGAGGAACAATTCGCTATCAACAAGATAGTACAGGCACTCTGTCGTAATCACCTCGGGATTTGCTCTTATGGCATAAAATCCGGTTGAATATACATTTTCTTCTGTTTCAGAGTCCAAGAGAAGAGTTTTTCTTGTGCCTTGCATTTTTGCAAACAAGATGTCGCCAGATTCAGCAGATAGGTTTGCACGAGAAGGTCTATCCTCGTATGTTACCTCAACAACCTCAGATTCATTAATCTCGGTTGTAGCGACTGCGCCGGTGCTGACATATTTCCGTTTTCCTTGGAATCTGCTCGGCGTAGTGCCGACAACAGAAATACAATCAAGGAATTTCTTCATTACAGTATTCTCCTTAATTCTTTAATCCCTGCGTTGATCTTAGCTTCCAGTTCTTCGATTTGAGAGAGGAGTTCATCGGTTGAGGGATATTCGATAACCTCATACTCGGTTTCCTTGTACTTGTTTATAGAAAGATCGTAGCCATTTTCCACAATTTCCTTCTTGGGTACAAAGAAGCTCTGCTCGGTGCGCTCTCTATCTTCTTCTGCAACGAGGTTGTGGAATCGTGCAATTATGTCGGGGATATCGCTCTCGCTGATAGGGCTTCGTTTGTCATCGAGGCTAAAGCCATCGGCTCTCATATCGTAAAACCAAACCTTATCGGTGCCGCCGTGTCCTGTCTTGGTAAAAATAAGGATTGCTGTGGATACGCCTGCGTAAGGCTTGAATACTCCGGAGGGCATGGAAATAACGGCTTCGAGTCTGTTCTTCTCAACAATTTCCTGTCTGATGGCATTGTGCGCTGTGGACGAGCCAAAGAGAACACCATCGGGTACGATACACGCACAGCGACCACCTATCTTCAACATACGGAGGAAAAGGGTTAGGAACAGTAATTCCGTTTTCTTGGTCTTGCACACCTTGAGGAGGTCTGTGGAAATCGTATCCGCATCAAGACTCCCTTTGAAAGGAGGGTTTGCAAGGATGATAGAGTATCTGTTGGAGTCGGGGTTCTGATCTGACAAACTATCTCTGTATTCGATATTTGGGTTGTCCACACCGTGAGTCATCATGTTCATCGCACCGACACGAAGCATAGTTCTATCCATATCATAACCGAAGAACATATGGTTGTTGTAGTGATCCTTCTTTTCTCTATCATAAAAGATATCATCCTTGTATTTTTCTTTGAGATATTCGCCGGCGGCAACAAGGAATCCCGAAGTGCCACAAGCCGGGTCGCATATTATATCGTCAGGCTTGGGATCAAGCATCTCAACCATCATACGAATTATGTGTCGAGGAGTTCTAAACTGACCATTAACACCTGCGGTGGCAAGTTTAGAAAGTAAACTCTCATACACATCTCCCTTCGTATCGGTTTCAATCTCTTTAGCCATCTCCTGATACATTTCATCAATCGCATCTACGATTTTTGAAAGCAACTGCGGAGTGGGAATTTTGAAAATTGCATCGGACATATACTTGGCATATGTGCTTTCCTTGCTTCCGTGCAGGTTTTTGATGAACGGGAATATCTCATTCTGCATTAACTCATACATTTTTTCTGCCGGGTAGTCACGGAAGCATGACCATTTATATTCGTCATGACCTTCGAACATACTTGTGTAAGGCAGTTCAAGCATCATGCTGCTTTTCGCTCTCTTGGCATCTGTTTCATCCAAGTCGTGAATAAACATGAGATAGGTCATCTGCTCTACGACATCGAGAGGGTTTGTTATCCCGCCTGTCCAGAACATCTCCCAAATTGAATCTACCCTGTTTTTTAATGCACCTGTTAACATTGCTTTTCCTCCACTTTTCAGTCTTCTATTACTTGCATAATGTCGCCAATATCGCAATGAAAGATTTTGCATAAGCGGAGCATAACATCCATTGATACGACTCGATCTTGATTAAGTTTTGTCATGGTGCTTTGAGATATCTCCGCTGCTTTTGCAAGCTCACTTTTTTTCATCTTATTGGTCTTCATAAGACTCCATAACTTATCATATCTTACTGTCATAGCTATCCTCCCCAATGTGAGTTTGGTAGTGTGTATAACAATACATTATAGATTATAGCACATTTTCTCCGTTTCTACAATAGATTTCCACAAAAAGCAACGAAAAAGCATAAGTGGTGTCGATTTCATCCATCACCTTGATTGCATTTACTCTACCATAATGCAAAACATGAGCGTATATAGCAACAAAGGGAAGCAATTCATCGCTTCCCTCTGTCAAGTTTTCATACGGATACCAATCATCAACATGAACATGATCGTTGCACCGATCAGTCAGAGACGATGTTTCTTTTCGTTTAATATCCACTGGTTAGTAGCATTTCTTACATGGCTCATATCCGCGCCTTTCGGCTTCTTCCTTGGTAACCTGCGTTGGATTTTTCATATTACTGCATCCCGAGTTGCTATGATATTTGCTTCCGGATTTCGGTATCCATACCATTTCTCCGCTTGATGCTTGATTATTATTAGTGTTATTCTGCTCCGTATTTGGCTTTTGCGTTTCTGTTGTTTCGCTGCTCGGTCCAGAACTATCACCGGTCGCATAGTTGATCGTGATGCCGGGCTGAACATTATAGCAATAGACATTGAAGCAGATGCCATCGCCCTCGTCCTCTATCGAGTATGCTTCCATCTGAACGCCGCTACATACAAGGTTGTTGCCCTCGAAAATTGGCGTTACACGGTATGCAACATGGTTGCCTGTTTCTCGAATGTAGTCTGCCACCATATTTTCAAATGGCAGCATACCTTCGATATTCATGTATCGAGTGCCGGTGATCAGATTCTGCTTGTTTGCATTTTCTGCGGAGAGCTGCCATCCGAGGAGGTGACATCTGTTCCAGAGGTAACCGCCGGAGATTCCATCATATTTGGCTTGCACCCATCCTGTGGACTTTATACTGCTGATGCTTCCTCTTTCTTCACCCTCGACCGGCATTATTTCTTTGCCACAGGAAGCAAGCGCAACACCGCACCGTCCAAGACTATCGAGGTTTGCATACTTTTCATATCCGACTGTTGTCAGCTCGGAAGCACTAAAGTTGGGTTGATTGCCATTGACAACGGTATATGCAGAACCGGAATATGCAGGAAGCGTACTCGGTTCAACGGCTTTAGCAGTACCTGTGCCTACTATTGTAGTTCCACTTGGCTTTTCTGTTGCCGAGGAAGATTCCTTTTCATCTGTTAATTCTACAGCGGATGATTGCTTGGACTGAATTTGACTGTCCGAGTCCGGGTTGGTTGTTAAGTCCTTGTCCGTGGATATGGTGGATTGTCCTGTTGAACTGTCCGTGTAGTCGTATGTATCTAAATTGCATCCGGCGAAGGACAGGATCATTATCAATGAGAGAAATAATGCAAATAATCTATTTGTGCGTTTCATTTTTAACCCTTTCTGTATGTTTCGATGGTTATTTTGTCGTGCGATGATCCCTTGATATCCTCGCTGGTTACTTTCTTGAAGCCGTTTGCCTTTAGGTCAATGTCAAAGACCCTATCTGCCTGATATCTTCGATTCCATTGACAGAGAATAATCTCGCTGACTTTTTCAAGGGAATAACCCTTATCTTCGATAAAACAGTAGTCGCCCACGGTAGCCTTCTCTACATAGTCATCATCCGCGATGTATCCGGTTAGGTTCTTAAATTGCTTGGCAGAGTAATTGCTCATCCACAACTTGCTTCCTGCAGTATGGTTAACGATCCATTCTCGCAGAACGCTGTCTTGGCTCTGCCTTTTTCCGAAGAACATCATGCCTTTCTTTTCGTCAATACAAAAAATCAGTTTCATACCTACCTCCACAGAGTTATAAAGTTGCCTTTTGCTCACCACTGCGCATATCGAAAAATTCACGGGTAAGGCAGCAATGTCGGCATTGTGAACTTTTTTAAGCCAAAAACGAAGCCTGTTTAACATTTCTCTTGCAATTTTTTACAAGCAAAATCTCCCTTATCGATTTTTGAGTGTTTTGCTTTTTTCTGTTTTTTCTTATTCTAAACACTCGTATGTGCCATATAACGGACTTTAGAATTCCATTTTCACCTCTGACTCGCCGTTGGGATAGAGGATCAAGGTATCGTAAATACCCTTGATTGGCATTTCTGTACGAATGATAATTCTGTCTTTCTCGACAGATAGTATCGTGATCTCTTTGTATGAATACCAACTGATTCGGCGCATTATAACCTCGTTTACAATATAACGCTTCTCATTTAGAAGATTCACAACTTCTTCTTTTCCAATCTGTTTCATCTTTCAAAACCCTCGTGAATATTTTTCCACTTATACAGAACATAATTATTATAGCGTCCACTCAAACAAAACGCAAGTATATTAAGATATTACTAAAATAGAACATCAGGAGGTGTGTTGAGATGTTCGACTTTGGTATGCGTTTACAGAAGCTTCGTATGAGCCGGAATTTATCGCAAGCAGCCTTGGGAAAGAAGATTAACCGCAGCAAATCTGTTATTTGCGCTTACGAAAATAACTTACGAATTCCACCTTTAGAGGTGCTGACAGACATAGCCGTATTCTTCAATGTGTCCCTTGATTATCTTGTGGGCATTGATAAGGAGGAGATGGTTTCTGTAGAAGGGCTTTCGGACGAGCAGAAAGAAACAATTTACTCGTTAATCCACGAATTTAAATCGCCAGCAGTCAGTTATCCGGGGCTATCAGAAAACCAGCAAGCCCTTCTTAACAAAGTCTTGGTTGAGCTAAATAAAAAGCATCGCTAATAAAGCAGAAGAGGCAACGGAAGTTTTACCTATCGTTGCCTTTATTTGTCTGTGTCTTTTTTTCTTCTGCTGTTATATCTCTTAAAGTGGGTACTTCCTTGGGCTACCATCTTGACCGAGTCCTACTGACACCTAAAAGGCATAGTAACCCCTTGGTGAATTGAATATTAAGTTTCAGGTTAAATAATAACGGTTGCTTGTAAAAGAACCGTTTTTACGCTTAGCATACTCCTTCCGTACAAGCCCAGCTTTCTCCAAGTCCTTGACGGCTCTGCGGACGGTTTTATCGGAGATGGATAGTTCCTTTGCAATCGTCTTGACACTCGGCCACGCCTTTTTCTCCTTGTCGCATCGGTCATACAGATAAATATAAACGAGCTTTGCCCTGGATGGAAGCTCGCCACAGCTATACAGTTTTCGATAATAAGACATTTTCTCACCCCCTTAATCTGTTCGTATCTGATGCTCCGGATCTCTGAACAGCGGCTCATCTCTCTGAGAAAGAGTCTGTCCACCCGTGGCTGCTCTACGAGAAGGGCGTACCGGAGGTGAATATACGCTTGGGAAGGCATCGAGGATATTTTCTTCGATGATCTCCTTGTTGGTGTAATGCACCTTGCGTGTACCCTTATCCTCGGCTGTATACTTCTCGGTATCGAAATCAATGCCCCACTTGAAGAACAGTTTCAGCTTTGAGATGAATGGATGCGTACCTGTTTTCATAACGATGAAGTTGCCTTTCTTCATGGACTTCAGTTCGTCAGCCGTCATTAAGGGGCGTTCCGTCATCTGTAGGCTTTGGGAGGGATCATTCTTGCTTCGGGATACAGAACCGGTCATGACCGTTCTCGACCCGAGAGACTTGGATATCTCATCCGCAGTTCCTGATGTGGGAGCAAAGCCACCGGCGATTGTTACCTGACAGTTATCCTTGATGATATCCGCGCCTTCACTTCCATAGTTCTTCTCGAGTTGCTTATAAGACTGAATAATACTTACGAGGGATAGCTTTCGGGATCGGGATGCGGAGTACATCATTTCTGCGGAACTGATGGCAGGGAGTGTACCGAACTCATCCATATAGAACATGACACGATCCTTCAATGCACCGCCACGCTCATCCGCAACTGTCAGTATCTCTCGGTATAACTGCTGCAATAACAGCGAAACCATAAAATATGTTGCCGGATTTTCCTCGGGAAGTACGATAAAGATCGCACACTTGCTCGAACAGAACTTCTCCGCATCAATTGCCGTATCGAAGCACAGAATTTGTTCAAGTTCCGAATCGAGGAATGCATTGAGTCGGGACATTGCCGTTGACATGATGGATGCCATTGCCTGTTCGCTTGTGTTCAGAGCAGCACCGGCAAACCATCTTGTTTTATGATCGGGAGGTAGCTTCTCCATGAGCAACTGGAACTGATTCTTTCCTTTGATTCCACTTGGCGCAAGCAGATCCTGGATCAGCTTGAATACAGAGACAATGTGTCGCTGCTCTGGAGGAGCGAACTCAGCAATCAGAAGGATGACCGATGTGATCAAGCCCTCGGCTGCATCATAGAAGAATGCGTTTTGACCATAGGAGGCTGCATCTCCATCGCTGAATATCAAAGTTTTACCAATAATCTTTGCGTATTTTTCAGCCTTGGCTTTGAGGGCGATATTCTCGGGATGAGCCTTATATTCATCCATATACTTGTTTACAAGGTGGAGTAGATTATTGCCATCTGACTTGGTCGGGTTACGCAAGTCGATGATTGCTACATCATATCCATAGTATTGCTTTGCGATGTTTCCGTAATTACGATACAGATCACCTTTGGTATCTGTCGTTAGGAATGACATTCCTGCAGCACAGGCGTACTCCAAGTTCGGGTACAACCAATAGGCCGTCTTACCACAACCTGCCGCACCGATCATCAGCGTATGGACATCGTCATCATCAACCATGGCATAGTCCACGCCTTTCTTTTTCTTTACGCCCAGGATCACGCCCTGGGGAAGCTTCAGTTTCCCTTTCTTGGCTTGCTTTCTCCACACCTTCGGTTCATAAGGAATGTATTTGTATATCTTCCGCAGTTCTCCCTTGGTGGAGAACCGGGCAGTACCGTGCTGACCGTCACCGACCGTCTTACTCTTAATCTCATTGAGGTTATAGATATGCGATATAAGAGTGATTCCACCAATGATCGCAAACATGCCGGCTGCAACAAGAATTAAGATAATTGTGTTGTCCATTGCGGTTCTCCTTCCTTTTGAGATGTCGTTAAGTCCTCATTCCAATCCTTGTAGGTCGGAGTGAGGATTTCTGATTTATAGCCCATTACAAACAGCTTGTCGGATATCCGTTTCGCTGCTTTCTGTCCGGCTTCATCGTTATCGAGGCACAGATATACTTCTCTGATGTTCGGATTGTCTTTGAGACATTGAAAAAGCACCCTGTCCGCTACGGAGCAGGATGCAGCATAAGTATTCTGTTGCCAGTTATGAGGGTTCATAGAAATATACGAAAGCATATCGATTGGAGCTTCGAAGAGGAAAATCTTATCGCTTGTTCCGTTCCAATGGAAGCTATACTCGGGAGTGCTTCCGTCCGCATTTCCTTTGTATGTGCTTTCCGATCCGCTTCCGCGCTTGTGTGCATGGCGTGGTGTGCCTTCGGCATCATATCCCACAAAAACTGCATTGTGATGCGGCAGGGACTCATATATCATCTGCCGATGTGCAAAAGCATTTACGACATCTCTATTCAATCCGCGCTTGTGCAATAAATATGCGTACACTCTACGCATATTATCGTTGCGGTCCGGGAGCGTAAATTCCTTAACCTCTCGCTTTACAGGAGGTGCCGCCGTAAGTGTTCCACCATATCCATTCAGCAAGTATTCCATCGCTTCGGGATAGTCCTTGCCGTAAAACTTTCTGACAAAGTCAATTGCATCGCCACCGACTTCCTCGTATTGGTGATACCACAGATTTCCTCGGATCGTTACCTTGTTTGATCCATCTCGCCATTGATATTCCTTGCCAGATCGTTTTAGGTGTTCGCCCTGGCGTTCCAACAGTTCCTTCAGATCTGTCTGCCTTGCACGATCCTTTTGTTCTTGGGTGTAATGAACATAAGAAGACATAGGGACTCCTTTCCAAAATAATTAGCCCATTTTCTGACCTTGTGCTTGTTTCTTTTGCTCGATCTTCCGCATGAGCTTGCGGTCAATTGCTCGGTTATTATTATCTCTTTTCTCAGCATCATCACGGATGATCTGTGAGAGTCGTGCCAATAATCGCATCGATGCCAACACAGTTGCCGAGCTGCTGTGCGTATATGGTTTGTAGTTATCGAGAAGGTGCTGTGCGTATTCGTTCCCTTTGCTTGCTGCCGAGGTCAATAATTGCACCGCCATCTCGTAGTTTTTGTCGACTCCTTGGCCGTAAAGATACATTTTTCCGAGTTGATACTCTGCCCATTGGTTTCCTCTTTCCGCAGCTTCCATCAGCAAATGAACCGCATAACGAATATCGCTGTACTGTGCTATACCTTGCGAGGGAGTACATGGCATAGGCATTCCCTTGGTTAACAGATTTTTCGAACATTCTTTGCGCTGTCGCATAGTCAGTCGAGACATCTTCACCCTTGAGATAAAGTTTGCCAAGTTGATATTGCGCATACGGATTATCCTTTGCATCCGCTTCCCACAACCACCGCAAGGCTTCGCCTATATTCTTTTCAACCAACTCGCCTTGAAGGTAAACCTTTCCGAGTCTGTACATAGCAACATCAAACCCCTGCATGGCGGAGAGAGTCAACCGGCGGATTCCTTCCTCGGGATCGAATTCCTCGGATTCAATGTTCAGAAATTCACGACCTTTGATGTACTGACAATGCATATCGTTTGGATCAGTCCACGGATTCCGTTTTTGACTATAGTCATCTTTCGGCATTGATCCTTCCTCGGGGGCATCCGTTTCTTCTTGAGCATCATCCTCGAAGGTAATTCTATTGTGCATGATATTAAGTGATTCCTGAATAACCGCATTCTTTATGGTGGTGAATTCTTTGTTTGCAGAGAGAGGAATGCGTTGAGGTATCGTGTCCTGATAAGTGCGGATCACATTTTCTTTCTGCTCGTACCACAGATTATATAGTTCTGCGATCCGTTCATCCTTGGCAAGTTCATCGATGATACCGTTGATCAGATTCTTTGCTGTCCTTGGAATATATCCATAGACCATCTTGCCTTTATAATTTTCGAGGGATGCAGACAATTCCTTCAGCATCAATACAACAGTTTCATTTTCATATGCGCTGTTATTGATCTGCTGAACGATTTGGGCAATCTTATCTCTACCGGTTCTGCGAAGCTCATCTCGATGGGCAGTCATATCCTGATAGGTATGATATAAATCATTTTTGAATATCTCCCGAGCAAAGTCTGACTTGAAAGTTTGTAACGCTTGCTCGGTCATATACGGTTCTTTCCCTACGGAGTATGAGACAAGATGAATATGGGGATGGTTACCTTCATTATGAAAGGCGGCATACCATCGCATGTCGCCAAGAGGAATTCCCATTGCTTTTGCAAGCTTGTTCGCCTGACCACGGAGTAGATCTCTCCATGCTTTTGCGTGATCGTAACCGAGTTTCTCGGCATCTTCTCTGCGTAGCGACATGATAGTTGTCCATACTGCGCCTTTATGTTCGGCGACCTCTTTAGAGACGGAGGAGAGATCAATCTCTTGATCACTCTGCGTAAACAAACCATGAATGCCTTGCTTTTCAACTCTCGGACGCATAGCAATGTATCCGACATAGTTTTCTTTCTTGCCGATGAGATCCACATTGTCTTCGATGGTTCTGCTAATAAACTCTGAAGCTGTACTTTTGGTCTGAGCTGCAAAGTAATCCTGATACTCAAAACTTTGCGCCGAGTCCGGGAAGTCATTTATAAGTTCCTTGATCAGTCGCTGTTGTTCCTTTGTAGCAGGTTGATGTTTCCAGGATTCATCGCACTTCTCAACACCTTCCCGAGTAGCAATATATTTCACCAGGTTTTCTCCGTGCTTTGGCGATCCTGATTTTATATAACGCCACTTCAATATAAATCTTGCCATCGTTATTTTCCTTTCTGATAGCGTACCGCATCGTCAAAGGAAATCTGACCGTTTACTCTTTTGACTTCGTTCACGCACTTTCCACGAAGTCGGGATAGCGTATCTTCATCCACACGGAAGTTCGCCGCCGATACATGCATCATCATCGCAAGTTCTACCGCATACTTGAAAAGTAACGATGCCATTCTGTTTTCGAATGAGTCAAGCGATCCTTGGATCGTACTGACAATGGCCTCGGGAAAATACTCACGGCAGTCCTCTGCGCATACATACCCAGCGTAAAATAAAACTGCTTTCTCAATGAACTCAGATCTGCTCCGGCAGTTATCCAGTTGATATAATCTCTCCACCTTTTCCATAGTAGACGGGTACGCCCACAGAGCAAATTTCTTCTTTGTTTCGTCCATTTTGGTCATCTCCTTCCGTTGAAAATTCCGCATAAAATAAGGCTTTCTCGGCATTTGAGGTTGCGCATACATTTTATGCGCAACCTCCTTTTTGAGCCTATAACGCCTATAAAATCTCTTGCACCGTGGGGCTTATTCGGATCACCGACCCCGAAGGCTTGAAAAAGGCATTTTTACGACCCCGATGTGCATAGGTGCGAAAAACCCTTGAACGGTCGGCATTGCCGTCCGATGTGAACCGTGTCGGGGAAGCCTTGCGACCCCGACACTTATTCCTGCAAGTAAAATCGGACGGCAGATACCGCCGATTTTTGCTATCCTTCCGCATCTCTTACACGGGGCTTTTCTGCCGTTTTCTTTACCAAGTGTATCCTTCTCGGGCTTCGGTTCTTTCGAGGCACACGGGGCGAAACAGGGCGTTATTTTGCCCTGAAACGCGCCCCGATTATAAAGTGTCCAAACGGCAACGGGGCCTACCATTACCGTTTGGATGATGATTTAACTCTCGTTTAACTCAGAAGTTTGATCTTCCGGTGCCGCTGCGCCCACAGCAGAAGAAAGAGAAGTCTTCTGCTTTCGAGCCTTCGGAACTGCTGTCGTAGTGCATCCTGATTTCATATCAATAAAATCACGAACACCGGCAGGAACATTTTTGGTGTACAGGATATCGAGAGACTTTTCAAGTTCAGTTTCCACCTTCAATTTTTTCTGTTCCAAATACATCTTGAGGGCAGAGAGTTTTTCCTCATCAAAGGAAATTGTTATTGTTGTCTTTCTCATTTCGAATTACTCCTTATTCCATTTTCATATCATTGCACTGTAGTTCGCCATTATATTCCTCAACCGAATAGACAGCACCTTGCCTTTTCGTTACCGTTTCGTCCGTGCCGTTCCAGTTTGTTCTCGCCAAACAACACCCTTGCAATAGCATTCCCTCAACATTACATTGATAGAAATCGGCACCGGTATAGTTCGCATGTGTTGTTAAGCTATGTTGCAGATCACAGCTTGTAAACTGCGCATACGAAAAGTCCGCTTCATCTCCGTAGATGTTTTCCATATCGCAATTGATAAATTTAGTGCCGTGAGCCGTTACAAAATTCAAATCCGCTTCTGTGAAATCACAATCCACAAAGGCGGCATTACTGATGATTGCCCCATTGAATACCGCATGGGACAATCCCTTGTTTTTTATAAGACAGCCGGAGAAGTTGGCATGTTCGCCACCTGCATCACGCATATAGAGCATATGCTTTGCAAGCATGATATCCACATCCTCGGAAGTCAACTCTCGATACTGGCTTTCATCTATCAGTTTTCTCTGATATTCGGGAGCGACACTAACGAGGATTTCGCTGCTCATTGTTTCGACCGTTTCAAATTCCGGTCGCTCACTTAGCATTTCCCCGAGCAATCTATGATCGAATAACGGATTGGTCTGCGGATCTGGAAGGTCAGACAATTGGAGATAGTAACTACCGTCCACCTGATTTTTCAATATGCGCTGAGTTGCTTCCTCAGCATGTCCATACATTTCTTTTGTGAAATCAGCAAGGGATTGATACTGTCCAAGGATAACCTGTTGACGTGCATTTGGAATGAAAGCGGAGTATCGTGCGTAGCTGCTTCCTTGTGCATCAACGAGAACTCCGTCATCACCGCCTTCGGGAAGTACCAAAAGGCAATGTCGGACACCGTCCTCTGTATATCCCATTTCACTACGCAGTTCGATTAGAAAATCTTGGTCGTCCAATAAATGCCCGATGAAATAATCGAACTGACCATTTGGCAGTTCAACCACTCTTGAGACTTCACAGTTCTCCACCGCATCGTAATCAGATTCTTTTCTCTGAAATACTGCTCTTAATTTCATGCACTTTTCACCTCACATTTCCAACTTGTGTTCTTCAGGTGTATGGTAGATATCGCTGTCCATAACATTTGCCCCGAGCATATCAAGCATATTTTTCGCCTGCTGGCCATCGGAGCAGCAGTCGGGGGCATTAACCGCATATACAGCTTGCTCCACCAAGTCCTCGGCTGTGATCATATCCACAGTTTCCGCAACCTTTTCTTCGTGTTCCTCTTGAGGGATAAGCACTTTATTCTTATTCATAGAGTTTATCTTCCTTTTGCTCATTTTTCAGTTTCCTCCTGTTCGATATAATTGATATACGGTATCTTCAACCAATGAGTCCAACCACCGTTGGCAAGTTCCGAGCGTATGACACCGGATGTTGTTCTGTATGCTTCTACGACCTCGCCCTCACCGATGTACACACCTATATGGCCTTCTTTCCAAACGGCAAGTCCTGGTATCTCGGGAATGGTATCGATTGTCCCTTTCTCTGTTGCGTTTTCATACATAGTATCTGCACCGATATCGGGCATCCCATTTGATACGAGAATTGTCATTTGACTGGCCGTATCATACCAGGAGTATCCCTTAATCAGTCCGACACAGTCTGCGGTTCTCTTGCCGAGCCAATTTTCACGAATAAAATCCTCCTTTCCACCAACCTCATCGGGGTACTGGATGATTTTACTTTCCAGAAAATCGGGACTCAAAACTGTACCGTAAGTTCCCCACACATAACCCCAACCCTTGTCGGCTGCAAACTCAGACCATTTGACCAAGTCTAAATTGTTCTTGGTCGAAGGGTCAACATAGTTGGAGGTATTGATATAGGCGTTGCGCGTACTTGCCATCGCATTTTGGAAATCTTCGACCTCGATAGATGTCCCAAACTTTGCGTTAACAGCATTGATCAGTTCGCTATCGGTTTGTTCTTCTTCAAAGCAACTAACAAGATCGTCAGCGAAGCCGTCCTCGCCGACATGCTCAGACAATCCAAATATGAATAGCGCCTGTGCTTCATCGATGCGTGTTTGATCAAAACCGGCATCTGTCATTGCGGATTCAACGGATTCCCAGATTTCCACAAGCTGTATTTGCCTTCCTTGATATATCTCGTCAAGCCGTCCTGTGTCGATTTCGATCCCACCATTAAAAATTGCAAGTAGCGCACCTATCGGTAGTAGGATAATTACGAGTATAATGCCCACAATCAATCCCACGACCTTGAGTGCTTTCTTGTCTGTAAGGATATAAGTTGCAACTTTTTTAAGTGCTGCACCAACCGCAGGAGCTGCCATTATCGACCACCAGCCTTGCCGAAGAGCGCCGACTTATAATCGGGTGCGATAACCTGTAAAAGATACCTTTCATTTCCGCATCGGTATAGGCAAGTTCCTCGCTCGGGATACTTGATGAGTTCAAATTCACTCGGCTCAACCTGTAATGCATCCATATATTCCTTGGGGTTGATCTGACCTGCATTGAAGAGGAATTGATGGGTCGGGATACTGAACAGGGGCTTCGTAAATTCACGAATAGAAGGGATCAAAAAATCCTCGATATTCTGTGATGCCAGAATAATCGAGGAGTCCTTCTTTCGCACTCGCTTCATTGCGTTGCGGATATATTCGATTGCAGTCATATTTGTGAGGAACAAATACAACTCATCGATGGATGCTGCCGTGCTTCCTTTGCCGAGCAACTGATTACTCATAAAGGACAGGATGTTGAACAGCATCGCATCCTTCAGTCGCTTGTTTGTATCCATGAGACCTTTGACTCCGAACACCAAGAATGCATCATCGGTGATGTTGGTGTATCCGTTAAAATAACGACTTTCCGCACCTACGCACATGGAATTGATTCCGAGACATACCTCTTGGAGCGTTTGCTCTGTATAGAGGTATTTTCTCTGTTTGTCATAGGTCATGAATTCTTCCTCACATAACTTGTAGAAGTCTTCCATGATAGGATAGTCTGTCGGCTTCATCTTGGCGTAGTCGGTGGTGTCCGTGATCCCAAATCGCGCATACAGTTTCGCAAGCAGTATTTCGATGGTGTCTATCTGTGCATCCGTGAAGTCCTTATAGCTTCGGAAGAAGTCTTTAAGGAACGCAATATGCTGAGACAGCCGTGTCTGCTTTTTGAATGCCTCGGGAGTGGTCGCATCGATTTCATCGTTTCCGTCTGACCATGCTTTGGGTTCAAGAGGATTGATGGTGTATTCACCGGAAAGGAAATCAATATAACATCCACCAAGATTGGCACAGAGGTCAATATACTCGCTTTCGGGATCGAGGCAGATGATACTTTTGCCGGACTCACGAATATTGGTGAGGATTAGCTTTAGGAGATAGGACTTGCCCTGTCCCGAGTTACCAAGGATCAGAATGTTGCTTGTAGTCTTATCCTCGGCTCGGCGTTCAAAGTCCACCAGGATGTTCGTACCAAACTTATCTCTCCCGATGTACAGTCCCTCGGGATCGGTTTTGCCGGAAAAGTTAAAAGGATAGAGATTCGCTACACTTGATGCCGGCAACACTCGCTCGAACTGCGCACCGAACTGATTAAAGCCCACGGGCAGAACAGAGAGGAAGCCTTCCTTTTGCCGCAAGGTCAGCCTGTCAACGGTGATTTTGGATCGTGTCAATTCCATTGCAATTTCACTTTGCAATTCTTTGAGCGCTTCCATTTGCTTTGCTTTCAATTCAATGAATACCGAGCAATGAAGCAGGGGTTCTCTGTTCTTGCGAAGATTGGCAAGGAGTTCAATTACATCATGGAGATTTCCTTCCGCTTCGATTGTTTCATTCATGTCGTTACCACCGCTTTTTAGGGTGTTCCGGCGTGTTGCATTCTGAATGATTTTCCTCTGTTCCATCGACTCCACCAGTCTGTGGTAGATGCGAAGAGTTACGCCATTTCGATCCGCAAGCTGCGAAAGGATCGCTTGTTCCTCGGTAGAGGGTGGATATTCTCGAATTGCCCACACGCTACGATAACTATCACCGACAATATAATGGTCGCTGAAAAATTTTATGGTGCTGGGCAGGATGCAGTCGAAGAAGTCCTTAGTACGAATTTCCTCAACCTGCTCCGGTGTCAACACCCTGGGTTTTCTTTTAGACATTAGCCTGTGGCCTCCTTTGCGATTATTAATAGACGACCGCTTTTTGCACTTCCATAACAGGTGGAGAGTATAAGCGTGTTGTCTTCAGAACTGATATTATTGTAGATTTCATCGTAGATGTCAGTTCGGATCACATCCACGACCGTGTAATAACGAATACCTGTTGCCGTCTGAAACTCTATTGTAGGATGAGAGCTTCTGAAGTCAGCATCAAGGTACTTTTTTAGGTCAGAGAATTGTGTGCCATTCTTCATGTTATGTCCATAAATAATGGCAGTCCCACAGTTCACGGAACATCGGGCATCAAGGAACGGGACACCGGATTGGCTGTACTCACCCTCAAAGTTTTTGCGTAAATACTTCTGCGGATTACTTGGGGTGTGCATTACAGGGTAATTTATATTTGTACCCTCAATACATAGCCAACCGATGCACTCGGCATTTTTCTCAAAAAGAGGATCGAGATTTCGGCCTTGTGCTTCGGGTGTGGTTTCTTGTGGTTCAGTTTCATCGTCCGTTCCTGATATTACGCCACCTGTTTCTTCTTTGGGCATCTCCGTGTTGGTAGGTTCGATGATTTCGAGGAGTTCGTCAAACTCCTTCTTTTCTCTCTGCTGTATGGATATCTCTTTCCATATCATATACGCTGATACAGCAATTAGCGCCGACAGCAGAAGAATAAGAAATATATTAAGCTTCCTCATCGTCCTCATCTACCTCGAAGAACTGTTCGCCGTCAATATCGGGCATTTGCTCACCATTGAGACTTGCATCGAAATACAAGGCCAGGAAGCGTTTTATATCTTCCTTCCGCATTCTTCTGACCTCAAAGCCTTGCTCCGAGATCACCTTCTCTACACGGTTGGCCATTTGAAATACCTGCTCGGCTTTCTTTGCTTTACATCGTGCGATGAACAAGAACTGTCGAGCAGTAGCCATCTCTACCTGTATCTGATCCAAGAATTCGATATCCTTTTTCAGCATCTTCTTGACCTTGGGATTCTGTTCCTCATCCAGTCGCATATGAAGGTATGCCTTGTTATCATCGAAGCACTCGGAAGAGTCGGTACAGGCAATTTCAATATCCGGTAGTGCGGAAAGCACCATCATTAAGTGCCTAACCTTGATTTCGATATTGGTATGCGAAAGCACAGAGATATTTGTCGGTGCAACAAGATAGAAGAGCAGCTCTGCCTTGTTGGTTTTCAGTCCGTATTTTGTAAAGGTTTTTACGCCAATGAGATCTTGCACCGAACTGCCTTTTCTTTTTTTCTGCTTTTCTTTTGCCATTTGGCTCACCTCCACTCAAAGTATTGCTGTGTAGATATTAAGAATTTCACAGCGTATTTCATATAGTCCAGCACGGTTGTATCATCCATGCGTATGGTCAGAAACGCATAGCACAGCGTTACGACCGCAGGAACAAAAAATTGCACATACACCAGTATTACAACCGAAAGGAGGGCTGCTATACCGATAATGCAGAAATCTCGTAGTCCCCACAGCCACAAGTTTGCTGTAGACTTGAGGTTCTGCGGATAGATATACTGTGTCATTTACATCCCTCCAAATTCTATTTCTCCTGTTTCGATTCCCTGGGTTCTCTGTTGCCCGAACACCATATCGCAATGTACAACATTCAACACGAGACCATTATTTTGCAGATGGTTCAGTATTCGCGCTGTTTCCCATGGTGTGTCTGCAACATCCTTCATTTCGTCAACGACAATCCTTCGGATACCTCGGGACTTGCAGTACTCCACCATACTCCTTAATTCACCGCCGCTTCTGCTCATGGGTGCATTGATGGAGGTGCTGCCATCTACTGTATATCCATTCTGCTGGCAGTACTGCTTGAGTCGATTGAATTTTGCTGATGACGGTCTTGTATCACATCCGCTTCGGTTGTAATACAGATATGCCTTTTCTTCTTGGTGGGCGAGATCACAAACGAACTCTGTTGGAGTCTGTCCGAATTCTTCTTTTATTTTCTCTGCGATCAATTCCTTAATTAACGCAGACTCTGCCGTTGTAGGCGTGTAGAAGAAACTCTCGCTACTGTTATCCTTGCTGATAACGCATTCGACCGTAAGGAAGTCGCTTAATGGGTTAAAAATGCCGTACATATTTACCCATTCGCCGGCTTCTGAGTCGAGCTGCAGATTGAACTTCTCATTCACATCGAAGAGGGTTTCGAGATAGGCCACGATTTGCTGTTTATTGTCGCTGTCAAGCTGAATATCCCGATCCACGGCCAGGTCTTCTCGTTCAAATTCCTTGTCTTTCTTCATATTGCTACCGTCCTTACTTTGCCCTTGCGATGGAGCGTGTGAGATTGACTGCCGTAGTTGTTGCATGCACAACGGACATCATATTGACTCTTACGCTCGAGTCGAGACCGAATTGCTGTGCAATACGAGGCACTTCGTTGGCGGCAAGCATAATGCCGAGGCCAAGAAGCATATTGCCGGGGAAAGTCATCAAGCCAAGGTACAGTAGTGTTGTCTGCATAAATGCAGTCAAGCATATAGCAATGACCTGCTTCATCCATTGCACAAATCCATCGTGATAACCTCGGGGGACAGAAAACATATACAATGATCCTACTGCCATCTGCACAAGCAAAATTCCTCCGCGCTTGATATTCTGAAAGAAAATCTTGACAACGCAATATCCAAATGCAATTAGGCAAAGAAGGGTAAACAGCCCCAACTGCGAAGACAGATTGCCCGCAAAGAAACTTCCTACGAGTACGCCCTGTGCTGTGATTGACAAATCAAAGGACTGTGTTGATCCTGCATAAGCGGCAATTTCTGATGCAAATGTGTTTTGCAGACTAATGCAAAACTTGTACAATTCAATCGGTACTACCCCTATCAGAGAACAGGCAAAGAAACCTTTTAATATGTTGATAGCACATGATTTGATATCTGCTCTACCGTTTTGGTATTCAATTGCGACATCAAATATTGCGACTACCACACCTGCAACAAACAATGCCCATCCAAACAAGGTAAACAGTTCGACTGTGGCTTGTACCCACGAAAGATTAAAGATATCTGCACCCATGTTTCCCATTAGTGCAAAGAAATCTGCGACTGCCGTATAAACAGTTTCATACAGCCATTGCATCATTGTATTCCAAATCTGACCTAAAAGGACTTCACCGATCCACTCAAAACCGTCCTGTATTGCACCTACAACCGAATCGATTAAATCGCCGATCCAGTCAAACATTCTTTATCACCTCCAAATATTACGAAAGCAGGGACGGCTTTCACCGTCCCCTGGGATTGGTTTCTCTTACTGAAACTGCATTTCATTCACTGACATATCCTGTTGCTGATACATGCCCACATATTCGAGGGCAGTATCCGCTATCTTTGCCTTGTCGGTTACAGACACGGGGATATACCAATATGCGGTTTTGTCGCTCTGCTCCCACATATACGGATGAACATTGTTTCCGCAGTTATCCTTTCGCAGACCGATGATATCACCAAACTTCATAGTTTCCTTATCCACCACACCATCGGTACGATTGATAATAGAAATCTGAATTGCATCGTAATGGTTGGCGATGAAGGTAGAAACGAACTGCATTTTTACACGCAAATTATCGTCCAAGATGCCTACCATCGTCCTTCCAACGAATTTGGGGTCTTGGATGATGCCTGTATGCTCAAACATCATCCGCATTTCCTTTTCAAAGAAATTCATCCCATTCACCTCCGCTTAAAGGATTGTCCAGATATACAGAGGCGCGGTTAGGGTGAAAATCAAACAAGCGAACAGGATCGCAGGAGCTGCGAATTCGAACTGACCGTGTTTGCGGTAGTCGAAGTATGCCGTACCAAGCTTAACAAAGAACAGGATGGCCAGGATCATATCTACTACGGGGAACACAACATTGTTAACTACGGACTGTACCTGAGTTTTTGCCGTGTTCCAAGTCTGCTCAATAGCACCGGCTACATCTCCGGCTGCAAACGCAGTCATAGAGAATGTGCTGACAATTACAGCCACCATTACCACGCAGAGCAGGATTCTTGTAATTTTCTTTTTCATTGTAATCATCCTCCAATCACTTTTCTGATGTCTTTTTCATTGATCTTCTTTATACGGATGTTGAGGTTCTTGCAGAAGTTGATTTCCGTGTGCATTCCTTCGGTAACTTCGTCCCCGAACACCCAAAGCTCGTCACAAAACCACAACATGCCAAGCCCTGCGACTATACCGATTTCTCGCTCTTTTTCGATATCGTCATCGAGGCAGAGTGCATAAAAATGTGGCACGACCGGAGCCGTGCCACACATTAATGCGAATCGGGTATATCGCTTGACTTTTTCAAGGTTACCCTTGACATCGCCACCCAAAGGTGCGCAGATATACACCTTTTTCATCATGTTTATTCCTCATCGTCCTTCTTTCGCTTGATGGCAATAACAGCAGTAGCAATCAGGCCGCCGAGGGCAATAGCACCAAGGCCAATCCAGAAGCCAAGATTAGAGTTATCTCCGGTCTGAGGAATATCGGGGACAGGGATTTTTTCGTTGGTTACGCTTGCCTTAACGATCTGTCCGTCCTCGGTAATCTCAAACGGATACTCATCGGTATTGGCTACATATCCATCGAGAGGATCAAATTCAGAATAGGTGTATTTTCCATAACGGAGAGTAAATTTGGCAATGCCGTTTTCATTAGTATAACCTTCGATCACAGTATTACCGTCCGCATCCTTGATACGGAATCCAACACCTGCAAGGGGCTTGCCATCTGCGATGTCGGTCTTAGTCAGTTCGAGTTCGCCAACAATAGGTTTGTTGGTGAAGCCAACGCCTGCCTTGTTTTCGACCACAATGGTTTCGCCATCGTTACGAATCTCGAAATAATGATAGGTATCGTCCTTTACGAAGCCTACAGGGGCAGTTTCTTCATATAAGAAGTACCCACCGAAGCGGACACCTTCTGCCAAATAAACACCAAGTTCGGTTTCGCTAAGTGCGACTACAAAGGTATCAATTTCCGCATTGAATTCACCGTTTTTATCGGTATCCGCATAGATGTGGAATTCGGCACCGGTTAACTTGTTCTCGGGATATTCCTCGTCCACCTTGGTGGTAGTAACATTACCCTTGATAGGCTGATTGGTAAATCCAATGCCGGCCTCGTTTTCTACGACAACGGTTTCTCCGTCATTTCTGATCTCAAAATAGTAATAGCCATCATTCTTGAGGAAGCCATTGGGAGCAACCTTTTCGTACAGGAAGTAACCGTTATAGCGGAGGTTATCCATTGTGTAGACACCGTTTTCGCCTTCGGTCATTTCACCTACGAGCAGGTCGATCTCTGCATCGAATTCCTGATTGCCATCCACATCCACGAAGATTTCGAAGATGGCGCCGCCGAGCGTATTCTCGGGATACTCCTTATCGACCTTGGTGGTCTTGACTATGCCGGTAATGAATTCATTTTCGATAGTAATCTCTACGACCTGCTCATGCTCGGAAACGGTAACCGCATAGCTGTTTTCGTTCAAGACGAAAGCCGGAGCTGCCTTAATCTCGCGCACGATCCATCTGCCGAAAGGTACATTCTCAAAGTGGAAGACACCAATCTCATTGGACTCGCAGGTAAGAATTGCGGTTTCCTCTGTGAACTCAGTTTCGTTCTCCGCAAATAGGCCAAAGAGTGCGCCACAGATGGCAAAGCCATCCTCATCAAGCTTCTTGCCCACAATGCTGCCACGGATCATCTCATTTTCGATGGCATTGCCGTCATTAATGTTCTTTCTGACGGTGCCGGTGTCCTGGCCTTCATAATCGAAGGTCACCTCATAGATGAGGTCGGAGAGGATATAGTGGCTGTCGGTTGCGTATTCCTTCACATATACCTTTGCGCCTACGGGCAAATCAGTACTAAAGGTAATCTTTCCGTCTGTATCACAGGCATCGATTTCAATGAGCGCATCCTTGGGGATAGTCTTACCGTCTTCGGCAATCAGATCCTCGGCTGCATAGAGTGCAAACTGGACACGGGTGATTTCATCTCCGTTACCGATATTGAATACATCGTCCTTCTCGAGAGACTTAGACAGATCAATCGTGACCTTCTGTCGCTCGTTATAGAACGATGTGGAGGTTGTGCTGACTTTTACATTTTCACCTGCATAGGTCAGTTCTACATCCACAGGGTTGGTGTTCAGCACCATGCCGTGGGGAGCAGTAACTTCATTAACGGTAAACTTGCCAAGATAGAGTGGTTCGGATGTTGCCCTGCCATCTGCATCCGTGGTAACGGTCGCAACAACCTGTCCCTTGGTATAACGGGTTGTGCCGTCCAGGGTTACGATATCCTCGGTTGCGGTAATTTCATATACTGCACCTGCCAAGCCTTTCACTTCATACACGGGCTGGTAGATACCTTCGTTTTCACGGACGGAGGAGAATACCTCACCGGTCTTTTTAATGGTGATCGTGCCTTTCTGTGCGATATTGGACTTGACTACGGTTACAATATCGGTCGAGCCGTCCACCTTGAATGCTACGGGATCGCTGTCGAGTACATAACCATAGCAGGTGTTCTGCTCGATGATTTCATAATTTCCGTAAGGAAGCGGAGAAGGTAGCATCAACTTGCCGGTGCTGTCGGTGTAGTACACCTCGATATCCATGGGAGTGGGATAGTTTACACGCTGAATAACATATTCACCGGTGTCAGTATTACGAACCTTAAAGCCGATTCCGGCGGAAGGGATGATGTTGCCTGTTTCAATGTCTTTCTTGACAATTTCGATTTCCGCTTCGAAGGTGGCGTTGTTAATGAGATAGCGGTAGGTTTCGCCATCTGCGTTAATGTTCACATCAAATGCCGGCATCATTTTCTTGCCTTCCCAACCATCGATCTGCTCTACGACATAAGTGCCGTAGGGAAGCCATGCGGTTTCAGCAAAGCCGAACTCATCGCAGAAAAGGATTGCTCTTTCTTTTTCCTCTGCGTTGTCGTAAGATCCTGCGCTCTTGAGGTAAACAGCAAATACTGCACCTTCCTCGGGGGTTTCGATTTTGGTGCTACCATCATCACAATGCTTGATAATGGCGATTTTGCCACGAACGATTGCTTCGTATACATCCACATGCTCGGTGTTCAGTTCTACAGTATACTCGTAGGCGGAACAGTCGATATAGTATCTCGTATCATCAAGCAAATAGCCTTCGCTCGGGGTGATCTCCTGTAAATACCAATTGTCACCGCAGACATAGTAATCGGTTAAGAAATAACCGTTTTTGTCTGTCGTGTAGGTATCTACAAGGACTCCGTTGTTATAGAGACCATATACAGCACCTTCCAGGGTTGCATCGCCCTGTGTTACACCATAAGGCCAACCGTATTCATTGACCATCTGATCGGAGTCGACTGCGAGAGACATCGGAACTGCGGAAACAGGCACAAGACCACCGCTTTCCTCGTCTTCGGGATCGCCCCAAAACAGGTAGCCGTCTACCTTGAATACATCCACACAGAATTTCTTTAGAATGTTTTCGAAGGAATTATTGGTCACTTCATTCCATGCGATATCCGCAGTCTGCTTTGCAGGTACGACATAGCGAATATTTGTGTTGACTTCCTCGAGAGTGTACCCTTCACCGATCAATACGCCGTAGAACATCGCAATGCCATTTTCATCGGTATATGCATATTCATCGACTTTTGCGCCGGAGAGAGAAGTTCCATACAGGTGGAATTTCATTCCTTCTACCAGACCGTCTTCGGCCGTCTTGGTAACTTTGAGGTCGCCACGCTTCAGTTCGTTATAGAAGTAATTGTTGGTTACCTCATTCCATTCGATTGCAGCCGTCTGATTCTCGGGGACAATGTATCTCTCGGCCGTATTTACTTCCTCGAGTACATAGGGAGCGTGTCCGCTGATGAGAACATCCTCGAAAGTCGCAACACCATTTGCGTTGGTTACGGCGTACTGCTCCACAGGAAGTCCCGAGAGAGAAGTGCCGGACAACTTAAACTGCACTCCCTCCACCAGTCCGTCTTCGGAATCCTTCGTAACCTGCAAGGAACCACGCTTGAGAACATTATTGAATGTTACAGTAGCAGTCTGACCGCTAACAACCGTAACCGTTCTAACCTCTTGCGGCTCATACTCGTCAGATACAATTTCTGCTACGGTGTAATTGCCGGGCTTGAGGTTATCAATCTTAATCTCACCGTTTTCATCGGTGGTGACAGTCTTATCCACACCATTGCCTTTAATGGTGAAACTGACACCTGCTACTTCGCCATCTTCGGAGTTCTTCACGATCTTGGCAGATCCGGGGATCAATTCGTTGACTGCTTCAATTGTGATGGTGGCATTGGGCGTTTCCGAATCCAGAGTCTTCGTCCATGTGGTCGTACCATAGGCTCTGTAATTGGTCGGAAATACCGTTTCTGTAATGGTATAAGTGCCATAAGGGATTCTGTCCTCACTCTTGGCGTAGCCATTACTATCGGTGGGGCCAATCACAAACTTTTCGTTTGTTTCAGTATTGGTCGCAGTAAAATACGCACCGGCAAGGGCCTTGCCATCGGTATCTTCCTTATAGACCTCGATGCTGCCGTCATTCTCGAAGATGTCATCGGGAAGATGGAAGTATGCGTTGGGATATGAGGACTTATCACCAGCCTGTCCCATCCAGTCAATACGAGAAATCTCGGGGCCACGATCATTGCCTACATGGATAATGAAATCCACACCTTTGTATGTGCCGGAGTAGATGGCTACATGCTTGTGGCTATTCTCATAATCACCGAAGATAACAATGTCACCAGGAGCAAGTTTGCTTCTGTCCACATTGGATGCACTTGTGCCAATCTTCTCGATCTTGCCATCGTCTGCCAAGCCATTGAGAGCTTTTTGCCATGTTACGACCGCCTGGGAGTTCCATCCGGTCGCCTTGATCGCATCCGTGATAAACTGCGTATCTACACCCTCGATATTGGGTAAGTAATTGCAAATATAATAGGTTACGAAGGAGGCACAGCAGAGACCGTAATCCTGGTATCTTGCAATGTTAGGCGCAAGACCGGTCACGGTAGAAGCATCTGCCACGGTTTCAAAACCGGATGTGGATGTGCCGTAGTTAATGCCAGATAGAATGTTGGAAGGGGTTCTCGAGCCGTAGCTACCAGACTGATACAATGTACCATCTGCAATCTGCTGATCTACATCGTATCCGGTATATGCCAATGCGCGGAGGATGGAGTGATCCACCATTTCCTCGGGGAGATCACTTGCGACTGCGGCAAATGCACTCATGGGCATCGCCATTACCACCATTACCACCGCAAGAACCATTGCCAATACTTTTGACCACTTATTCTTAACAAAACTCATAGATCATTCGTCCTTTCATGATTGAAATAAAATCAGCCCCCGTCCGTGTGGACGAGGGCATTCTTGCGGTAGATTATTTTTAATCACCATAGTTTTTACTGCTCATACAGATGCAACAGTACCATTTTCCATCGGATTCGTTATAGTGGACTCCCACAGCCATGTAGCTGTATTCTGAGTCGCCAACATACGCCCAATGCTTACTGCTTTTCTTGAAGCCACTTGCGATTCTTTGAGCCATTTGATCGGCTGTACCGAACCAGTCGCCCTTACCGATAGCTTCTCGATGATAGCCACGATAATAGCTTTCACTTGCATCCCCACCGAACAAGGTCA
>OLGA01000641.1_pt1 | contig 29947 bp, 20 predicted proteins | sample 1604881 | NCBI WGS metagenome assembly OLGA01 (sample SAMEA3888896, study PRJEB22519) | human gut metagenome | biome: human gut; feature: human-associated habitat; material: faeces | place: Denmark | collected 2009 | reverse complement strand
CCGAAGCCCGCGCCCCGTAGGGGAGCGGGCCGCAGAGCGCTGTTTGCGGGCAATAACGGCCAATCAGTTTTTTTCGACAGTCTGAGGCGCGGAAATACACGCGCCTTTTCTTTATTCAACAGCGCTTTGCAGCCCAAGCGGTCTCATAAAACGCTATATTCACCGTATGAAACAGGTCATCCCATCCCAAGGCAATCACAGCCCTCATCATTACCGCATTTCATCGCTCCATTACTCCAACGGAGTCTCCCACTTTCCCTCCTATCAAAAACCCCGGTGCGGCTTCATATCCGCACCGGGGTTTTCCATGTGTTCATTAGATATTGCAGGGAATGGCGCTGGAGGAGAACAAAATCTGCTGAGTCTGCTGGCCCGCAATGCCGTCCATTTCCAGTCCGTGCACCTGCTGGAAGGTGAGCACCGCGTTGGTGGTGGCGGTGTCGTAGGTGCCGGTAATGTCGCCGTCGTAGTACTTCAGCTCATACAGCGCGTACTGCAGCTGCTTTACCTTGCTGCCGGTGTCGCCCTGTTGCAGCTTGGAGTAGCTGCCGCTGGCGGAAGTGCCGCCGTACAGCAGGCGCTGGGTGGTGGGGCCGGCCATGCCGGTGACCCGCAGGCCCATGGCCTTCTGGAAGTCCTTCACCGCCTGCTCGGTGCCGCTGCCGTAGCTGCCGTCATAATCGCCGTTGTAGTAGCCCTTGGCGGACAAAGCGCTCTGCACAGCCTTTACATTGGAGCTGTTGGAACCGGAGGTGGAGGAAATGGTCGTGTAACCATTGCTGGAAGCCTTCGCGCCGTAGCTGGCCGGGCTGGTACTGCTGCCGGAAGAGCTGCCGCCGCTCGAGCTGGAACCGCCGTTGATAGCGGCATAAATAGCGTTCTGAGTCGCTTTGCCCGCGATGCCGTCCGCCGTCAGGCCGTTGGCTTGTTGGAAAGCAGTGACCGCTGCCGTAGTGCCGGAGCCATAATCGCCGTCCACCGAGCCACTGTAGTAGCCCAGCGTTTTCAGCTGCTGCTGCAGGGCGCGTACCGCGCTGCCGTTGGTGCCGGGGCGAATGGAGCCAAGATTGGCTACCACGCTGCTGGCCTTCTTCGCGGAGGAAGAATACAGCTTGGTCAGGGTCGTTGGCCCGGCCACACCGTCGTCATAAATGCTGTTGCGCTTCTGGAAGGCCTTCACAGCCGCTTCGGTGGTCTCGCCAAACTCGCCGTCCGCCGTGCCGGTCAGATAGCCCAGCACGATCAGCCGGTTCTGCAAAATCTTCACCTGCTTGCCGGAGGAGCCGATCTGCAGGTACACGTCCGTCCGGCCGTTGGTGTAGCTGGAGGATGTGGAGCTGCTGGAAGAACTGGAGCTGCTAGAACTGCTGGAAGAAGACGAGCTGCCGCTGTTGGTAGCAGAGGCCTTCACGGCGTTCTTGGAATACAGCGCCGTCTGGGTGTTCTTGCCCGCCTTGCCGTCCGCCGTCAGCTTGTTGGCCCGCTGGAAAGCCTTCACAGCTTCCGCCGTGCCAGCGCCGTACTTGCCGTCCACCGAGCCCTTGTAGTAGCCCAGCTCCTTCAACCGCTGCTGCAGCGTCTTGACCTCCGAACCGGAGGAGCCTTCCTTCAGCGTGGAGGAAGCGGCGGCGGAAGAGGTCGTGGGCTTGGGCGTAGCCGTCGCGGAGGCCGAAGAAGGCCGCGGCGTGGCGGTGGTCAGGCCCACGGTGATGGTGCCGCCGGAGGGCGTGCTGGTAGCGGTCACGCCCGACGCATCGGTGCTGCTGGCGGGCGGATTGGTGGCGTTATCATCGCCAAAAGTCCACGCTGACCAGTCCATCTGCTGCCCGCTGGACGAAGTAGGAGCGGGCGTAGGCGTATTGGTCGGGGCAGGGGTGTCGGTAATAACCGTCTGGAAATCCTGCTTTCCGCTGTTATCCAGAGCGTTGCCCGCATCCACCACACGGTCAGGCTCCATATAGCAGGCCGTCATCAGCGCACAGGCGACGATCAGGATCAGCGCCAGCGCCAAGCGTTTCGCGGCGGACGCTCCCCCTTTGCGGTTATCGCTGCGGAATTGCTTCATTTTATCCACACCTTTCATTGGGCGGTTCTGAAATGTTACAATCTTGTAACGAAACAGCAGTGGAATACCACTACAGTCTCAATGGGATTATACCGTCAAAACCCAACTAAATCAATACCCAATATTCTTGTAACAATCATAGAAACGAATGGGATTCCGTTTTTCATGCAGGAAAGTGAAATATTTTTGTCATATTTTAGCATTCCGGCACCGTCACTGACTGATCCAGTCGAAGAGAATATAACGCGCTTTCCCGCACGGGGTAAGGGGTGGCCTTTTCCAGTGCCTGCCGGTACAATGACAGCTGCCGGCGATAACGGGGAATCAGCTCCTCCGCGTTTTCCACATGGTCAGTCTTATAATCCGCCAGCACCCAGCCGCCGTCCTCCCAAAAGCACAGGTCGATCACGCCCTGTACGATGGTGTCAAAGGGTTCAGTGATATGCAGATTGAAATTCCACTCCCGGCGGACGTTTGTCGAACGCAGCATCCGCTGACCCAGCGTCGAAAGGAAAAACTTTTCCACATGGGCCAGAGGAATCAGCGCCGCTTCCTCGGCCGTCAGCACTCCGCGTGCCACCAGTGAAGCCGTTTCTTCCTTTATATAAGCGTACAGCTCACCGCAGTGCGCTCGAACGCCGTCCAGCGGCAGCAGACCCAGCAGTTTATGGGTCAGCGTGCCCCGCAGCGCTCCGGCGTTTTCCACAGGGGTTGTGAAAAACGCCGGCTCCTGTGCAATGGCGCTGAGCAGTCTTGGCCGCTGCACCGTCAGGGGAATGCGTTTGCTTTCGGCGGTCTCGATCTCCTCTTCATCTGCGGACTGGGGCTGTCCCTGCTCCATAGCGCGGCACAGCGCCGTCACGCCCAGCTTCAAGGGCAAATGTTCATATTCCGGCAAGGGGGAAAGAGGGTCGCCCAAGCTGGGCAGCTGGGCATCCTGCTTCGATGGCCACAATTTTTCCAAATCGGGCACTTCATTAGAGGAATCCTCCTCTTTTTCCATATCCTGTGGACTCTTTTCCGCAGGGATGTGGAAAACTACCCTCCAAGGGGCACTTTTATGTGGAAAACCTGTGGAATTGTCGAAAAGCTCTGGTTGACCACAGGTTTCCCATAAGAATGATGTGGGAAACTCATCGCCCACCTGCTGGTTCAATTCATCCCATGGCTTGATAGACTGGATTAGCCAATCCAGATAGCAGGCTGCGGAACGGACAGCCGCCAAATCGTTGATTTCAAAGGGTTTGCGAAGCACGTTTTCCAGAATCGATTCTAAAGCATTTTTTTCGTCCGTAGACGAACCAATCATCACTAAACGATTTTTCGGCCGTGTCATCGCCACGTACAGAAGACGGGCTTTTTCGGCCCGTTCCTCCGCGCCGAGACAGAGCTGAATCCCGCTCTGCATAAGGGTTTGCCGCTTTGTGCGCTTTTCCTCATTCATATACAGAAGGGAAACGCCCAGCCGGTCGTGCAGGCTGACGGTCCTGGTCTGCCGCTTGCGGCTCAGTCCCGTCCCCATTCCCATCACATACACCGTGGGAAATTCCAGTCCCTTGGATTTGTGGATGGTCATGATGCGCACCACATCCTCCCACGGGTTGACCACCGTGGGCGAGCTGCCGTCCCCCACCTCCCGCTCCCGGATGGAGTCCAGAAATCCGCCGAGCCCCTCCTGATGAAGCTGGAAGTACTCTTCCAATTTCAGGCAGAGCATCCGCAGGTTGGCCTGCCGCAGCCGTCCGCCGGGCTGCGCGCCGTAGTGGGCATACAAGCCTGTGCGCATGAGTGCATCCCAAAGATATTCCTGAGGGCTCATGTGCCGAAACAGGAACCGTTCCTCTTCCAGCCGAGTCAGCACCGCCCGGCAGCGCTCCTGCATGGGGTCGCCCTGCAAGTCCGCCGTACCCTGCACCGCGTCATAGAAGCCGGGCGCGTCCGGGAAGTTCAGCCGGATATGGGCCAGCTCCTGCTCACCGAAATCGAACAGCGGGCTGCGCATCACAGAAAGCAGGGCCGTGTCGTTCCGGGGGTTATCCAGCAGCATGAGCAGCTGCACCGCCTGAATAGATTCCTCCCCCGCAAGCGGGCTTTGCCCCGCGTCGGAATATACGGGAATCTGATGGGCGGTCAGCACCGCCTCCACCTGATCGGCCACGCCCTTGCTGACGGGCAGCAGAATGGCGATATCCCGATAGTGGAGCACGCCGCCCTCGCTGCCGGGGGACGGCCTGCCCACCCTGTCCAAAATATCCCGGGCGATCCACTCGGCCTCGGTCTTGGGGGCTTCTTTGGTTTTGCCCACCTGACACAGATGCAGCTCGGTCATGGGGTCTTTCTCCGATGGCACGCCGGGATAGAGCATGGCACTGCGGTCGTAGTCGATCTCCGTCACCCGGCGGTCCATCACGTGCAGGAAGGTACGGTTCACCGCGTCCAGCACGCCCTCCCGGCTGCGGAAATTTCGGTTGAGGATGATCTTCCGCTTTTCGGCAGTTTCCTCTGTGGAAAAAGTCTCCAACTTGTGCAGAAACAGCCCCGGCTCCGCCTGACGGAACCGGTAAATGCTCTGTTTCACATCACCGACGTAGAAATACAGCTGAGGAAGCTTTTCGTCCTCCTCCGGCGGACGCTTGAGCCCGTTGAGGATGCTCTCCTGAATGGCGCTCACGTCCTGATATTCATCCACGAATACCGCGTCGAACCGGGCGGATTCCAGCTTTTTCAGCTCCGGGTCGCTGAGCACGCCCAGCGTGAAATGCTCCAGATCGTTAAAGTCCAGCGTGGACGCGTCAGTCTTTTTCTGCTGATAGGTCAGGTGAAAGGTTTCCATGGCCCGGTACAGACCCCGCAGGGCCGGAACCATGGCGTTCATATCGTCCACCGCCGTTTCCAGCCGAATGGGCAAAAGTGCCTTCAGGGACTGGATACTGTCCTTGTAGCTCTGGCGCAGGTTCTTGTACCGCTCGACAATGCGCACCTCGTCCCCGGTGACGGGCTTGACCCGGGCAATGGTGACGAACCGGCACTGCTGCAGCCCCGCCACCATGGAGGAAAAGCCCTCCCGCATTCGTTCCGACAGGGTGTTCAGCGTGTCCAGATCGGCTTCGATGGTTCGGTTCAGCCCTTCGGGGAAGCAGCTTTCCTCCGACAGGCGGCGGCTTTCGTCCCAGACCCGCATCACGCCTTCCAGCATCAGCGAACCTTCCCGAAGAAAGACCTGCGCCAGCGAGTCGTTTTCCAAATTGTCCAGCGTCCACGTTTTTTCCGTCTGCTCCTTCAGCCAGCCCAACGGGTCGGGCCGGGACAGCAGGAACGCATACACCTGCTCCATCACCTGTACCAGCTGCTTTTCCGGCAGCTTGTGAAGCAGCGCTGCCAGCTCCCCCTCGGTTTTGGCGCGGGTGTACAGGGCTTCCAGCGTTTCCTCCTGCGCGTCCCGGTACAGGCTTTGCAGCGTGCGCTCGTCCCCCAGCCGGAATTGGGGGTCGATCTGGCAGAAGCGGAAATGCTCCCGGATGACCTTCTGGCAATAGGAATGAATGGTGGAGATCTGAGACTGCCCCACCAGCTCCGCCTGACGGGCCATGGCGGGGTCGCTGAGCGCCGCGTCCCGCATGGCGGTCTCCAGCCGGTCCCGCAGCTCGGCGGCGGCGGCACGGGTATAGGTCACCACCAGCATCCGGTCGATGGAATAGTCCTCGTCCCGGATCAAATGAAGAATACGCCGCACCAGTACGGCGGTCTTGCCGCTGCCCGCCGCGGCGGATACCAGCAGCTCTCGGTTTTTCGCGTCGATGGCGCTTTGCTGTTCAGGGGTAAAATTCATTCCGGCTCCGTCCTTCCGAATGACGATAAAACTTTCCCCTTCATTGTAGCGCAAACCGCCCATGGGGGCAATGAGAAATCATATTGCCCGGCTTCCTCCCTTGCCAAAATGCCCCGGTTGGGATAAAATCATGACGAGAACTTTTAGATTATTTCCCGATCATCATCAGGAAAGAAGGAACGCACATGACCATCGGCGCATTGGAAGCCGGAGGCACCAAAATGGTGCTGGCCGCCTTTGACGAGACCGGCAAGGAACTGGAACGAATGACCATCCCCACCGAAGAACCGGCGGTGACCATGCCGCCCATGCAGCAGTTTTTCGACCGCTGGAAGATCGACGCGCTGGGCGTAGGCAGCTTCGGCCCGCTGGACCCGAACCCGGATTCCCCCTCCTACGGCTACATCACCTCCACCCCCAAACTGAAATGGAAGGATTACCCCCTGCTGCCGGAGCTGCTGCAGGGAAAGAACATTCCCGCCGCCATCGACACCGACGTGAACGCCGCTGCGCTGGCTGAACTGGAAATGGGCGCGGCCAAGGGCTGCAGCAATGTGGTCTATGTGACCGTCGGCACCGGCATCGGCGGCGGCGTGGTGGTGGGCGGCCATACCGTTCACGGTCTGCTGCACCCCGAAGTGGGGCATATGCTGCTCCGTCCCCATCCCGAGGACCCCATTCCCCACGGCGTGTGCCCCTATCATGACGGCTGTCTGGAAGGCCTTGCCGCCGGCCCCGCCATCGGCGCGCGGGTGCAGGGCGACGCACGGGAGCTGCCGGACGATCATCCCGTTTTCAAGATCGAGGCCCATTATCTGGCCCAGATGTGCCAGAACCTGATCGTCACCGTCAGCCCTGAAAAGATCATTCTGGGCGGCGGCGTGATGCAGCGGGAGGGCCTGTTCCCGCTGGTGCGGCAGGAGACCCTGCGTCTGCTGGGCGGTTACGTCCAGTCCGACCGTCTGCTGAACCATACCGACGACTACATCGTTCCCCCGGCCCTGTACCCCGTCAGCGGCCTGTGGGGCGCTTATCTCCTTGGCAAAAAGGCGCTGGAAAACGCCTGAAATCTTAACGGCTTCTGAACGCCCCTTTCACTCTGAAAGGGGCGTTTTGGATAAAAAGAGATATGTTTCAGACATTTTTTGCTTGCCAAAGGAGGAGTTTTCTGGTAAAATAGGAATTGCCAAAAGGATGAGATACAACTCGATAACCCCCTTATTTCGCGCGCTTTTTTACTGTACCCTACATTGGTACGCCAATGTAAAAATAGAACTTCACGAAGTTAAAGGAGGAACCTGTCTCATGAAGAAAATCGTCTCTCTGGTACTGTGCATCGCCATGCTCCTGTGCGTCGCTCCCGCCGCGCTGGCCGTGAACGAGGACGTGACCGGCACCGTTATGATCTACACCTCCATGTACCAGTTCGTCATCGATATGATGGACGAAGCCCTGAAGGCCGAATTCCCCAACCTGACCCCGGGCAACGACGGCTCCTTCTTCTTCTATGGCGGCACCGGCTCCCTGCAGACCAAGCTGGCCGGCGAAATGGAAACCGGTACGCTGGGCTGCGACATGATGCTGGTGGCCGAGCCCGCCTACAGCCTGGAGCTGAAGGAAGGCGGCTGGCTGCACAGCTACGACACCCCCGTCAAGGAAAACCTGCGCTTCCCCTATGACGAGGAAGGCTACTGGTACCCCGTGCGCGTGTGCAACATGGTGCTGGCCTACAATCCCGAGCTCAAGACCCCCGAAGAGCTGCCCAAGACCTTCAAGGAGTTCGCCGAGGACACCAGCCTGAAGGGCCGTATCTCCATGGGCAACCCCCTGACCTCCGGCACCACCATGGCGGCCGTGGCCAGCCTGAGCGACAAGTACGGCTATGAGTACTTCACCGCTCTGGGCAACAACGACGTGATGATCGAATCCGGCTCCACCGCTCTGGCCAAGCTGCAGACCGGCGAGTGCGACGTGATCATGATTCTGGAAGAATCCGTGCTGAAGGAGCGCAAGGAAAACGGCTCCAAGATCGCCTGCATCTATCCCGACGACGGCGTTATCCTGATCCCTTCCACCGTTATGACCGTGGCGGAAGACCGCAGCGCCAACCTGAACATCGAGGCCTGCGAAGCCATCACCGATTACCTGCTGAGCGAAGAAGGCCAGAAGTTCATGGTGGAAGGCTATATGCACTCCGTGCTGAAGGGCTTCTCTGAGGTTCCCTTCGATTCCGTGGACACCGACGGCCTGATCGAGAAGGACATGGGCGTTGACTGGGTGCGCTGCTACACCATGCGCGACGAGATCCGCACCAAGTTCCAGGAGGCCGTTACCATTCCCGAAAAGAAGTAAATCCGGTTAACGCAAATCGCAAAGGGTGAATAAGGCGCCGCCGCTGCAGCCGACGAACGATGCGGCTCCGCCTGATCCTACCGACATGCCAAATGGGGGAAGTTGTCCTGACGGCGGCTTCCCCCTGTCGTATAACGACCAATCAACATACTGGGGAGTGCTGTTCATGCAGACACAGCTTCAACGAAGCAAACATGATCCAACCGAAACCCGGTGTAAGCTGACGCTGCTGATCCTGTTTTTGCTGGGCGCCGCGCTGATTTTGGGCGGCTTCTGGGGAATCCGGCAGTATCAGCAGTCCGGCTTCGATCAGGAGGTGGGCTACCGGTATATCCAAAAGCTGTCCGGCGAAGTGGAAAGCCTGTATACCCAGTCCATCCAGCCGGTCATGGCCAGGCTGACGGACGCGGAGCGGGAAGCCCTGACCCTCGAGGCCGCCGCCCTGCTGAAGGAAAACTGGACGGCTGCCGTCAAGGCCGACCAGAGCGCCCGCACGGACGAAATGCTGGCCGGGCTGGAAGGCGATAAGCTCCAGCAGAAAACGATGGAGCTGCTTTCCATCACCTACTCCCTGAACGGGCCCAAGGTGGCTTCCGCCGAAAAGAAGCTGCTGGCCCAGTGGACGGACGCGGAGCGCAGCCAGAACCGGGAAGCCCTGCTTCGGGCCGTGCTGGATGAAAGCGCGCCCCTGCCGCAGGCCGTGGCTTCCGCCGTGGGCGAGCTGACCGGCAGCGAACGCGCCGCCGCGCTGATGCAGCTGTTTCTGGTCAGCGCCAACGCTCAGAACGAGCCCCTGCCTACCGACCATGTGAACGGCCTGAAAAAAGCGGCCCGCAACGCCGAGGCCCGCATTTCCGCCTACGAAATGACGGCGGACGGTTCCGTGACCCTGCTTTCCCAAGTGCTGATCTCCCACAGCCGCACGGCCATTCTGCTGGGCATTTTGCTGGCGCTGGACATCGCGCTTCTGTTCCTGATGCTGTATAAGGATCACAGCTGGCATCTGGATTTCAAGTGGGCCGTCATCCTCATCATTGTGGACTTCATGCTGGTTTTCCAGGTGCTGCCCATGGTGTATCTGATCATCAAGGCCTTCTTCCCGGAGGGCAGCTTTACCTTCGACGTCTTCCAGCGCCTGTACACCTACCAGATGAATCTGGGCGCGCTGAAGAACACCCTCATCGCCGCCACCGTCACCATGGTGCTGGGCACGTTGATCGCCTTCCCGCTGGCGTGGCTGGTGGGCCGCACCAATCTGTTCGGCAAAAAGTTCTTCCGTTCCCTGTTCGTGCTGACGTACATGGTGCCCCCCTACGTGGGCGCTATGGCGTGGCTGCGGCTGCTGAACCCCAACGTGGGTACCATGAATCAGTTCTTCCGCATGATTTTCGGTCTGGGCGATACGCCCGGCCCGCTGAACATCTACACGCTGGGCGGACTGATCTGGGTGCTGACCACGTTCTATTATCCCTATGCCTTCATCACCATCTCCCGGGCCATGGAGAAGATGGACCCCAGCCTGGAGGAGGCCAGCCGCATTTCCGGCGCGTCCCCCCTGCTGACGGTGTTCCGCGTCACCCTGCCCATGATGACCCCCAGCCTGATCGCCGGCGCGCTGCTGGTGTTCGTGGCGGCCATGAGCTGCTACGGCATTCCCTCCATTATCGGCGCGCCGGGCAAGGTGCATACCGTCACCACCCGCATCATCGAGTACAACGGTCTGGGGGCGCAGGGCATCAGCGATGCGACCGGCCTTGCGGTCTTCCTGATGGCGCTGGCGATCCTCATTCTCTACCTGAGCGACTTCGTCGTGGCCCGGAAGCAGTACATCACCGTTTCCGGCAAATCCACCCGGCCCAACATCGTGGATCTGGGCAAGTGGCGCGTCCCGCTGACGGTGCTGGTGAGCCTGTTCGCCACCATCGTGGTGCTGATCCCCTTTGCCACCATCCTGACCACCTCCTTTAAGATCGACGTGGGCAAGTCCCTCTTCGACCCGGAGAACTTCACCCTGACCCAGTGGCAGACCATCTTCTCCCGCTCGGAGACCATGAGCTGCCTGAAGAACAGCCTGATCTTCGGCGTGGTCACCGCAACGGTGGGCATCGTGGTGGCCTGCACCATGTCCTACCTGCTGCAGCGGACGAAGATCCGCGGCCGCAAGCTGCCGGACTTCCTCATCGCCCTCGGCTCGGGCACTCCCTCCGTGGTCATCGCGCTGGGCCTTATCATGACCATGAAGGGCGACTTCGGCGTGAACATCTACAACACGGCCTACATCATGATCGTCGCTTATCTCATCAAATACCTGATGATGGGTATGCGTACCGTGGTCAGCGCCATGAGTCAGATTCACGTCTCACTGGAAGAGTGCAGCCAGATTTCCGGCGCAAGCTGGACGCGCACCATGCTTAAGATTACCGGCCCCCTGATCTTCCCCTCCATCGCCGCGGGCTGGTTCCTGATCTTCATCCCCAGCTTCTATGAGCTGAGCATGACGACGCTGCTCTACTCCAACTCCACCAAGACCATCGGCTTCCAGCTGTACGAGTACTGGACCTTTACCAGCCAGCCTCAGAGCTGCGCCATGGCCTTCGGCATCCTGATGATCGTCGTCGCCCTGAACTTCCTGCTCAACAAGCTCACCAAGGGCGAATTCTCGATCTGATTTTCATTCATGCCTTCACACGATTTCCATACCCATCCAAACGACCTCTTGCGCCGCTGATGTTCAAAACGGCGCAAGGCAGCGCAAGGGGATTTCCCAAAAAAGGAGTTGGAACTATATGTCCAGCGTAACCATTCAGAATGTAACCAAGACCTTCGGCAACACCACGGTGCTGGAAAACTTTGACGCCGTGTTCGCCGACGGCGAATTCATCACCTTGCTGGGCCCGTCGGGCTGCGGCAAAACCACCATGCTGCGCATCATTGCGGGCTTTGAAAAGCCCACCAGCGGCAGCGTGCTCTTCGACGACCGTGTCGTTTCCTCCGATAAGGTATTCATTCCCCCGGAAAAGCGGGACATCGGCATGGTGTTCCAGAGCTACGCCGTGTGGCCCCACATGACCGTGTTCGACAACGTGGCCTTCGGCCTGCGTATCCGCAAGGAAAACAGCGAGACCATCGCCAAAAAGGTCGCCAGCGCTCTGGACCGTATGCAGATCGGTGAGTTTGCCAAGCGCTATCCCACCGAGCTGTCCGGCGGCCAGCAGCAGCGTGTGGCCATCGCCCGCGCCATTGTTTCCGAGCCCAGACTGCTTCTGCTGGACGAGCCTCTTTCCAATCTGGACGCCAAGCTCCGCGTGGATATGCGCGCCGAGCTGAAGCGGCTCCATCACGAGACCGGCACCACCATCATCTACGTCACCCACGATCAGGTGGAGGCGCTGACCATGTCCACCCGCATCGCCCTGTACCGCAAGGGCGAGCTGGTGCAGGTCGCACCGCCTCTGGAGCTGTATGACAACCCGGTGAACCTCTACACGGCCGACTTCATCGGCAACCCCAGCATCAACTTTGTCAAGGGCACCGCTCAGGTGGAGGCCGGCGGTATGCGGGTCGATAGTCCTCTCGGTCAGCTGGGCTTCGAGCGGGGCGATATGACCGAGGCCGCGCCCCAGTCCGGCAGCGTCGATGTGACCATCGGCGTCCGGCCCGAGCAGCTGTCCATCAGCCGTCAGGCGGATGACGCGCATTGGGTGGAAGGCCGCGTTTACTCCGGCATGCCCGCCGGTTCCGAAACGCTGGTCAGCGTCCGGGTGGGCGACACCATGCTGACGGTCAAGGAGCTTGGCTCCACCCACTACGCCAGCGACGAGCCGGTGTATCTGGGCTTCAATCCCAAGAAGGTCAACGTTTTCGAGACCAAGAGCGAGAATCTGATCAAATACTGCGTGTAAATTTGTACCACTGCGGCAGAGTCCGCGAAAATAAAAATCTGATTTGGAGGAAAAGAACATGTTGAAGCGCAAAAAGCTCCTGGCGGCACTGTTGGCTGGCACGATGATGCTGAGCTTGGCCGGCTGCGGAAAGAAAGCCGACACGTCCGGCGACACCACCGACACCACCGATCCCAACACTCCCCCTGCGGAAGCCCAGCTGACCCCCTGGGAAGAAGCTTCTCAGATCTACAACACCGAGGAAACCGATGAGGAGCTGTATCAGAAGGCCCTTGATGAGGGCGGCACCGTGACCCTGTACTCCATCTCCTCCAGATGCACCAAGGTGGAGGCCGCTTTCGAGGAAAAGTATCCCGGCATTGACTGCGTTCCCTTCGACATCTCCACCAACGAGCTGCTGGAGAAGGTCACCCGTGAGTACGAGGCCGGCCAGCATGTAGCCGACGTTGTCCACATCAAGGACCAGGACGGCTCCATGTGGAACGAGTATGTGGCCAACAAGACGTTCTACAACTATCAGCCCGCTGACATCTTCGCCCACATCGACCCCAGCTACACTGCGACCGCCACGCCCCTGTACATTGAGCTGACCCAGCTGTTCTACAACACGGAGGCTTATCCCGACGGTTCTCCCATCACCAACATCTGGCAGCTGACCGAGCCCCAGTGGAAGGGCAAGATCATGATGCAGAATCCTCTGGACAACCTGTCCTGGGGCTCCTGGATCACCGGCTTCTGCGTAGGCGAGGAGCCGAACCGCCTGGCCGAGGCTTATAAGACCCTGTACGGCGAAGAGCTGAAGCTGTCCGACGGCTGCGAGAACGCCGGTTATGAGTTCCTGAAGCGTCTGCACGCCAACGAACCGATCTTCACCGCCTCCTCCGACGCGATCGCCGAGGCTGTCGGTACCCCCGGCCAGCAGGATCCCCCCGTTGGCTTCTGCGCTTCCTCCAAGCTCCGCAAGGCCGCCGATAACGGCTGGGTCTTCGCTCCCGTGAATCTGGAGCCTGACACCGGTATCCCCGCTGTCAACACCCTGTACGTTGTGGAAGGCTGCGAGCATCCTGCCGCCGCCAAGCTGCTGATCCGCTTCATGATGGGCGGCATCGACGGTGACACCTCTGGTTACAAGCCCTTCAACACTCTGGGCGGCTGGCCTGTCCGCGATGACATCGAACCCGCCGAGGGCTCCACGCCCTTCTCCGAGATCAACGTTGCTCCCTTTGATGCCGACGAGATCTATGTGAACTACAACGCCGTCCGCGATTTCTGGCAGATGTTGGGCTGATCGGTCCTTCCATCCGCTGACTGTATGTAAGCAAGAGCGGCGGACGATCGTCCGCCGCTCTCTTCATCCCAAAAGCTTTTTAGGACGAAGAGAGCGCAGGCTCTCCGCTTCATTTTCAAAACTGCGAGGTATCTATGAGCTTCTTTATCGACAAGCATGGCCGCAGAAAAAGCCCCATTGCGCTGGCGGCGTGCGGTGCGGCCCTGTTGGATCTGGCCGTTTACTTCTGTACAGCCGCGCTTCTGGCGGGACCGCTGTACCGGACCGTCTCCTTCGGCGGCGAAACGGTCACCTCCATGCTCCACACCATCATCATCACGGTCATCAGCACGCTGTTCTGCTGCCTGTTGTTCCTGCTGAAGGACAAGCGGGTGGTGCCCTACGGCTTTGCTGGACTGGCTGTGATCCTGCTGATGTTCTGCGCAGCGGCGTGGATGCTGCCGCAGGAGACGAGAGGCTCTATGCTGCGCCTGTTTCTGACGGTCGGCCTGCCGCCGGTGCTGCTCGGCAACGCCGTCAGCTGGCCTATCTACCGAAGGCTGCGGAAGGCACATCCCGAGTATTTCGTCAGAAAGACCATCTCGGAGGAACTGAAAGAGGCGGTGGAACAGGAGCAGAAAAAAAAGCCCGCTGCAAAGCCGGTATCCGATCCGGTCCAGACGCCGGAGCCGGATATCTCCCCCACAGAGGCCCTGTTTGGCCCGGAAAGCTCCGGAACGGCTCCCGGTGCGTTCCGTAACGCCCAGGATGAGGCCATGCTGTTTTACGAAGACGATGACGATGAATCATAAATAATGACCGGTAAGGAGGACCCACCAATGCTGAATACCGTTTTATTCGATATGGGCGGCACATTAGAGGACATCTGGAACACTCAGGAGACTCAGGCGAAGGCCATGGACGCGTTGCAAAAAACCCTACGGGCGCACGGCCTGGAGCCGGGATGCAGCCCGGAAGAGTTTGACCGCCGGGTCATGGCTGGCCTGAAAGAATACAAGCGCTGGAGCGAGGGCCTGGAATTGGAGAAGAAGCCGGAGGAGATCTGGCCGGATTACTATCTGAAAGAATTTGGTTTCGATCGGGAAAAGCTGATCCCCATTACGGAGGAACTGGCCAATCTCTGGGAGGTGACCTATTACCACCGGGAGCTGCGGGGCGACGTTCTGGAAACGCTGGAAGCGCTGAAGGCCCGCGGCTACCATATCGGCATCATTTCCAACAACGCCTCCCTTTACAACGTGTTCAACATGCTGGAGGAGTACGGCATCCGGGGCTGCATGGAGGATGTGACGGTTTCCAGCGTGACCGGCTACCGCAAGCCCCATCCGGAGATCTTCCGCATTTCTCTGCGGCAGATGCAGACCACTGCCGAAAACTGCGTATATGTGGGCGATACGATCTCCCGCGACATCATCGGCGCCAAGCAGGCGGGCTTCGGCAAAGCCGTTCAGATCGTCTCCGCGCTCTCTGCCCAGAAGGACGCGGCAACGGCGGCGGACGCGGAAAATCCCGACCTTGTGATCCAGAATCTTCTGGACATGATCCCCTGGCTGGATCAGATCAACCCCGATATGCACATCGACGAAGCCCAGCAGTCCTCCGGAATGTTCGTTCCGTTTTTCTGAATGAACGCAGCGTGACGTTAGGGCAAGAGCCATCAGCAGAACAGAGCATCATAGTTGTCCAACGGAGAGAAGCACAGTTGAATACTGAAAAAAGCGGATGCACGTCTCAGGCGTGCATCCGCTTTTGCATAGCAAAATAAGAAATGTGCCATTTCCTCGCCCCTGCGAGGCAACCGGAAATGATGCACGAAAGCTTCATGCACTGGCATTTGTGCATGTTCGTGGTGCGCTGCTCTTGCATGAAGCTTTATACCGAAAACTACTCGCTGGGCGAGTCGTTCAATAGGAGCTTCTGCCGATGAGGAAAAATAAAACTTTCTCAGTTATGGTAGAAATACGGTCTGGCAAGGCTTCTTTGAACGCAAGCTATAGTATGCTGTTCTCCGTTACGCACAGAGTGAAATGTAATAACGCAGGTGTCTGCCATCTATTGCTATACGGCAGACACCTGCAAAAGTGCCGATTTCAAAAGTCCACGGGTCTTATCAAAGCGATCCCTAAAAATAGGATGATCGGTTTATTGATCCTTGTTTTCCTGAGGCAGGATCAGGTTCAGCAGAACTGCCATAATTGTGGCAATGACCACCGGCGTCTTACCGAAAATGATCGTAATGCTCTCCGGGAACTGGCTCAACGCAGACGAGGATTGAGAGATACCAACGCCCAACGCAGCCGACAGCCCTACAATGGTAGTATTGCGGGGGGAGATGGTTTCGGACGCGATCAGCTTCATGCCGGTCATAGCGATGGTGGAAAATACGGTGATGGTCGCTCCACCCAGCACGCATTGCGGAATCGTCGTTAAAATAGCTGAAAATTTAGGAATCAGACCCGCAAGCAGCAAAAATCCGCCGGCCAAAGCAAAAACCACCCGATTAACGACCTTATTTGTAGTAACAATACCTACATTTTGCGAATAGGTCGCTGTTGGCAGGCTGCCGAAAAATGCCGACAGCACATTGGTCAGGCCATAGGTAACAATACCGCCCTGCAGCTCTTGATCCGTGGGTTCCCGGTTCAACCCTCCCACCGTGGTGGCGGTCAAATCGCCAATCGCTTGAATCGCGTTGATGGCGAACAGAAGGGCGAGCGCGATGCAGGCCGAGAACTCAAACTTGATGCCGAAATGCATGAATCTGGGAAGAGAGAACCACGCCGCGTCTCTCACTTCAGAGAGATCCACCATGCCAAACACAGCGGCGACAATATACCCGGCGATCATGCCCAGCAGAATGGCGGCAAGCTTGCAGATGCCCTTGCCCTTGTTGGACATGACCATCACAACGATCAGAGTGAACGCCGCCACCGCCCAGTTTTGCCATGAGCCGTGAACCAGCGCGGAGGTCAAGCCCTTTCGCAGCACGACTACCTCGTAAGTATTCCCGGCACCGCCAGCCATATAATTGATGGCGGTAGGATAGAGAGAAAGACCGATCGTGAACACCACCGTGCCAGTGATGATGGGCGGGAAAAATCTGCGGATCTTCTTCACAAAAACACCCACAACAGCGGCAACGATACCGCCAATGACCATTGCACCCGCAATGGTGGCAATGTCTCCGCCGCCAACGATGGCCTGCATACTGGGCAAGTAAGCAAAGCTGATGCCGAACATTACAGGAAGTCCGGAACCCAGCTTGCCGCCAATGGGGAATAACTCGATCAGGGTCGTCACTGCGGACATGACCAAGGATACCTGAATGAGCAGAACGCGTTCACTCTGCGGTAATCCAAGCGCGTTGGCAATAATGATCGCCGGGGTAACACAGCCGACGATCATAGCGACTAAGTGTTGCAGTGCCAAGGAGATCGACATTCCAAGGGGCGGAATACCACTGAGCTGAAAGAGTGCTTCGCGGCTGTAGTTACATTGTTTCATAAATCGTTTCCCTCGCTATCATCTGACTGGCAACAGAGGCGTATTTATTAAAATTTCCCTCATCAAAGCCTGAATTTTTGACAAAGTATACAAACTATTATAACCGAAAACCGCAGAAAGTCAACAGCTTGTCCTATAAGGCGCTTTGCGTGAACATCTTATAATGCGAGAACGGCAGCCTTACGCTGGAACTGGCAATTTCCGTTAGTCCGTTTGAGCAATTCGATTCAGGCTTTGAACTTGGGGGTTGTGACTACCTGAGATCCAGAGGATTTGCGATAGATACGCAAGCTGCTCCGGCTGAAAAAGGGCACTGACATGATTTGCATAGAAAAAAGGGGGAAGAGGGGGGAGAATCCCTACACGATTGACCAATTTTTAAAACTGTACTGATTTGAGCACTATCTGGGCTAAGCCCGGATAGTGCTCTTTGGTTACGGGCGATTATTGAGCGGATACTCATCTTCAAAAAAAGACTTGCCAAAGAGGGCTATTTTGTCATGTATCCGTTCTCCTGTAGCAACATTATTAGCCGTTTTGGCTTTGAGACGGAAAAAGGCACGGCAGACCGCCGTGCCTTCTTAACCCGCAATCGAATGGAAGTGCGCCTAAAAATCAGGATATTGCCTGATAGGTTTTCCGTGCAACGCCCAGTTCTTCGTTCGCTGGGATGACCACCACCCTGACACGGGAGTTTGCTGCCGAGATTACTCTGGTGCCATCAGCATCGACTTCACTGTTGTCTGCCAACTCGACACCCAGATGTGCAAGCTGCTGGCAGACTGCTGTTCGCAAAGCATCGTCATTTTCGCCGATTCCACCAGTGAAAACCAAATTATCCAGTCCGCCAAGCTCTGCATAAAAAGCACCGATGTACTTGACAATCCCGTTTACAAAATGATTGATTGCCAACTGCGCTCTCTCATTTCCGGACGCAGCCGCTTCCCGAAGCTCGCGCATATCATTGCTGACACCCGAAATTCCGAGAAGTCCGCCTTCCTTTTCCAATCCCTGCAGAATCTCCGCGTTGGAGTATCCTCGGTTATTTAAAAAGGGGAACACATAGACATCTAAATCGCCGCAGCGGTTGGCGTGACAGATGCCATTCTGAAGAGAAAGGCCAAAGGTCGTGTCCACGCTTTTACCTTCATCAATTGCACACAGCGAACAGCTACCACCCAAATGACAGGAAATCATCTTATCGGTACTTCCAAATTTTAACTCAATGGTTTCTGAAACATAACTGTGGGACGCTCCGTGGTAACCCATGCGCTGAAAACCGTATTTTTCATACCACTCATAAGGAACTGCATAAATTTTACGCTCCAATGGAATTGTCTCATGGAAAGCTGTTTCAAATGCACCCACCAGAACTGCATCTGGCAAAAGCTTTCTGAAATGGGATACCGCCTCCAAATAAGGGCCATTATGAGCCGGGGCCACATCAAGAAATTCACGCATCCGGGCTTCCACCTGTTCGTCAATCACATGAACACTGTAGCCGGGAGCAAGTACCGTTTTGAACCCTACCTTTTCAATTTTGCTAATGTCACTCAATGCGCCGATAGTTTCATCATCGCTGAGCATACAATCCAGAAACAGCTGAATGCCCTCCGTATATGTGGGTATATCGACCTTTTCCAAATGGCGTTCTCCATTACAAACAGGATTTTTGTATGTAAAAATGCCGTTGTTTCTGCGTCCGATCCGCTCAACCTTCGCTTCTGCTAGAACCTTTTCCGCAGGCATCTCAAAGAGCTTGAATTTAAGCGATGTACTGCCTGCGTTACATACTAAAAGATACATTCAAATAGTTCCCTCCTGATATTTCAGATAAATATCCTCCATGGATATCTTTTGGTGGTGAACGGTTCCAAAATACAGCAACATTCCTTTCACCATTTCCTTACCCGAGGTATTTCCTACCCCTGTAAGCCGATAGATATCGGCCCTCAGGTCTCTTTTTTGAAGAATAGATTCATACAGATTCTGAAGCAGCTGAAATTCCTTGTTTTCACAGACAGCATTCAGATAGGTATGACTGATCGCCCCCGTCCGCTCTCGGCTCAATTCTGAAATGATTCTGCACAACTCAGTTTTAAATACGCCGGTCGGCTCCGCTCTGACAAATGCATATATAAATCCCAAAATCCTGTCATCTGCGCTGGGAGTCAATCCCTGCCCCAGGCCAAGCATGCACAAAAGGGTTTGGGTACACAGTGGGAGATTCTGTGTTCTGCATGCATCTGCAAAGGTGCGGAACAGCGGAGCGAGTACAGAATCATCTCCACAACATAAATCGATTTCGCCGGGTATAAGCTGTACCCCCGCCTCGCTGAGATAAATACCATCGTGAAGAAAGACTGCGTTCATACCAAATCGAACCATACTGCGCAGTTGCACAAGACTATCCTCACGAAAGCTAAGCGCAAAAGGGATCCTGCCATAATGTTCCGAACAACAGAGAATCAGTGAATAATCCTGTATTTCAAAATAGACAGACTGCGAATGAACCTCCATCACTTTTCCTCTCAACTTTAAGGAAAAGGCTTTTGTAACATCTTCTCCGCAGGAAATGTATGGAATCTTCTTCATTACTTATATGGTATCCTCAATTCTGAGACAGATCCCGTCGTTCTCAAAGCTAACAATGATGTTTTTCTTCCAGTTTTCGTCATCAAGCAGGGGATAATCTGTTCTGGCCAAAACACCCCGGCTCTCCTTGCGCTTCAAAGATGCCAACAGCTGCATGCGAGCCACAAGAATGATATTCTCACAGTTGATCTTCAGTTGAACATCTTTTATTCTGCCATCGGCAAGGGCCTTCTCATGCTGCCCTAGCTTTTCAAGGCAAGTATTCATTTCTCCTTCAGAACGATAGATTCCAAGGCCGGCAGCAATATCTGCTTTCAGTGTTGCATAAAGCGCTAATTCTTCCTCTGTGACAGTGGTTGTCTGCGGCAGATTCTCATAGCGTCCGGCAAGGGCATCCGCTATCCGCAGCGCTTTATCTGTGCAAATGTTGCGGACTGATGCAACCTCATGTGCCTGTCTGCCTGCAATACAGCCAAATACGAACACCTCTGCACCTGCACAGCCGCCGAGGCGATTTGCACCGTGGATACCGCCGGAAACCTCGCCCGCAGCCAGCAGACCGTTCAGGCTGGATTCACAGTTTTCATTGATTCGGACGCCGCCCATAAATGTGTGAGCCGCAGGTGCGACCTCTACGGGTACTTCCGTGATATCTATGCCTTCACGCTTGGGGGGATCGTAGAAGATGGAATTGTCAATTGCAACACGATCGTGAGGCAACGCCGTTACATCCATCCATACACCGCCGTGCTCAGTGCCGCCGCCAGACCTGATTTCTTCAACAATGGCCCGGGATAGCTCAGATTTTTGCATCTTGTATCCCTTTTCATTATTTTTCATGAACTCCTCGCCTTTGTTATTCAGGAGTTTTCCACCCTCGTTGAGCATGGTCGTAACAATCAACTTTCCCCAGAGGCTCTGCGGATGCACAATGCAGCAGGGCTCAAACTGGGTAAACTCCATGTCCACCATTTCAGCGCCAGCCTTCGCCGCCATGGCATAGCCATCACCGATCAGGCCCTTTGGATAAGTGGATATTGTATGCATATTGCTCAATCCGCCGCAGGCAAGGATGGTACATTTACTCTGAAAGACGACCATGTGGTTCTCATCGTCCAACGAAAGGCAACCATATACCTCAGCCTCATCCGAAAGCAGATCCACAGCTCTGGTGTGTTCTACAAACTTCACGCCAAGGGCTTTTGCCTGCTTGCGCAGAATCCCCACGCTTTCGGCACCGGTCAGGGCCTTAAAGTGTGCGATTCTGGGATAGGAATTACCCAAGGCTTTCATACCGTTGTATGTGCCATCCGGATTTTTTGCAAACGGCACACCAAGCTTTTCCATTCGGTAAACCTGCTCCATGGATTCATGCGCCAGCCGATGCGCCAGACCGGACCGATTGAGCATCTGTCCGCTTTTCATGATCTCTTCATAGAACAACTCCGGGCTATCATCCGGATGAATGGGGGCATTAAAGCCCATGACCTCCGGTGAGGCGCTGGCACTTCCTTTGCAGATGACGGTCACTTCAGAGCCCAGCAACGCCGCCTCGTAGGCAGCATTTAATCCGGCCAACCCAGCACCGATAATGAGAATATCAGTTTTTACGATATTGTATTGACTCATAATCTTTTTTACTCGATGCCGTACTTTTTCAGAAAAGCATACATGGCATCAACATAAACCTCCATTGGGAAAGTAGCAATACCTGCACCAATTTGACCACCATCTTTTGAAATGATACCGCCATGGCACACAACAGGAGTACCGGTGTTGATAACCTTTCGGATATCAATGGCAAGGCCGGGTCCGGTGAAATCAAGCAGTGGGATGGGATAATTGGAGTTCAAGCCAACGGTCAGTGTGCGCATATCCATGGACTGATTGATACCATCCTGATATGTGCCGCCGCGCAGCCGCAGAACACTGGGAGCTGCGGCACCGGCAAAAGCGCCCATACCAACCACTTCCGTGATAGTGCTGTCGCCGCAGTAGGGGGATGCATCTTTTTCGCTCCACTGAGGAGAAAGATAAGATCCAGTCAGCATCGGAGCAGGTGCTGTAAACCACTGCTCTCCCAGTGCAGCCACCTTCAGGCCGGTGTTCACACCACCGTTGCAGATTGCGGTAACGACGGTGGAATACTCCGTTCCTTTCAGACCACGGATGGTACTCATAGCGCTGGCCATACCAAGAGGATGGAACCAACGCTCAGAGCTGGAAAACATTTCAATACACATTGTAATGGCCTCCCGATCCAAATCGGAATGCATCAGCTTGGGGGCAATTTCAGACAACAGAATCAGGCCTGCCGCAGTCTGCCTTGTGTGAATATCATCATTCATCTGTAGGCTACGTGCAATGATTCCCTTGACCGGAATGCCTCCCTGCTCTGTCAGAACTTGGTTTACAGCGGGGGCAAACTGCTTCTCAATCACCTGCAGGGTCGCTTCCACATCATCGTTATACACACCCCAGACACCAAGGCCGCTTCTGCCCTCAAAAGGCAGACAGTAGCCTTCATTTCCGTTGTGCATATCCCTGCAAATCAGAACAGGCATGGAAGGACTCAGAATGCCGGCGCCGGCACCGACCGTCGCATGGTCATTGCACGCACCGAGCTTTATTTCATTTCTGCGAAATTTGTCTTCGGCATCTTCACGGCTCACTGCCCATTTCTCATGCAGCGCAGCACCCACAACTCCTTTTCTGTGGATGGAGCTGAGTTCTTCAAACGTGCAGTCCGGACCCGAGTGCAGTACGATTTTCTGGTCCATACCGGGGACTACTTCTCTTGCAGGCCTAATTGCGACCCAAACAGGGTCCGCATCCAGAAGCGCATGGTAGACCCGCTGATTTGCTTCATCGATTTTGGCACTCAGACCAGTTTCATCGCATTTTCTCAAAAGCTTAATCAGCTTCGCATCCACGGGAGGACGCCAGTTTACCTGCACGGCAGCCACATTCTGCTCCCGCATTCCAGTATGGAAGATGCCGGTGCCAACATTTACCGCATTGATTTTTCCTTCGAAGAAATTCTTCTGATCCATGATTAACCCCGCCTCTCTGTTACCATACCAGCGAAAATTGCAGCCTGAGCATTGCTTTCAAAAACATGTACGCCAAGCTCCTCAAGAACTTTTTTCTGCATTGCGTAATTCTGAGGTTCCTTTTCTGTGCCGCACAGGTCGCAAATCATACACAGGTGTCTTCCTGCAGCTTCAGACTTCTCTCTGACTTCCTTCAGCGCATCAAAAATCACGCCAACAGGATCCGGACTGCACCCATGACCAAGTAAAAGGTCAAACAGAATGACCGCAGTTTCGGGATTCGAGCCTTCCTCAATGATTCTGTCGATCATAACAGAGGGATCAATGACAGGGTGGGGCTTTCCTCTGGTGAACACTTCGTCGCCCATGTCTACCAAACTGTTTCCAATGCTCTTTTTGGGGTCCTCCAACAACTTTGCGCCGCCGAAGGAAATATTGGAGTGTAGGTCAGAAACCATATTTTTCAGCAACAGGACCGCTTCTTCACTGTGCGTTCCGCCACAGAACAAGCCTCTAAGATACTTTTGACTACCGGAAAGCATGGATGCTTCTTCCTTGGCAAGCTCGAGATATTCTGTCTCGATGCGCGCCTGAAAATCACGAGAGGGTAGCGGCTGCTTCAGTTCAAGGGCAACGGCGATCGCCGCAGCATCCTCCAAGGATGCTGCACTGTAAACGCCATAGGATTCGATCTCCGCGCGATTGCCGCCCAGGAAGTACACGACCGCAGGCTTTCCAACACCACTGACGGCGCTGTAGATTTTCTTGGCCGTTTCGGGGTGAGGTGGTTTAGAAACCAGCACAACGACGTCTGTCTCGGGATCATTCTTCAAAAAGTCAATTCCCTGCAGCATGGTGATACCACCCACATCCTGGGACAGGTCCCGGCCCCCTGTACCAATGGCCTGAGAAATACCCTCTCCTGCCCGATCGACCAGCACGGCAACCTCCTGCAGCCCAGAGCCGGAAGCCGCAACAATGCCGATTCTGCCCCGTGAAACCTTGCTCATCATGCCGATGGAAATACCGCCGATGACGGATGTTCCGCAGCCAGGTCCCATAACCAGAAGGCCCTTTTCCCGGGCAAGCTGTTTAAGTTCAATCTCATCCTCCAGGGGAACATTGTCACTGAAAATGAACACATTTGCACCATGCATCAATGCCTTGCGGGCTTCCTCACCAGCAAATTCACCGGCAACCGAAATGATGACCAGATTTGCATCCGGAACCGCATCAAAGGCAGCATCCACTGATTTGTACTCCCTGGATTCTTCTCCGGACTTTTTTTCGGTGCTGCCCGCCAGCAGTTTTTCCAGCAACGCTTCAGCTTCGGCCTCGATTCCCTCTTTCTCCGTCTCCAAAGCAATAATCAATGTGTTGGATGTGGCCGCTTGGGCTTCAGGCGTCAATGCGCCGATCTCAGCAAGCACGGATTTGTTCAAATCGGTCCCCATAACAAGGGTCGCGCTCTTTATGCCCTCAAGTTTTTTCAACTCTCTGCCGGCGGTCATTGAAAAAACAGAGTCAAGATACAGATTTTCTTTGATGATTGTTTTAATCATTGCTGTTTCGCCTCAATATTAGTTTTTTCCAGACAGCACACCACCCTTTGTGATGGATCCCACTGCCTTCTGATAGATGCCCAACCAACCCGGATAATAATTGATATTCAACTCTGCCTTATCCAGACGGCGCTGGATTTCTTCATCACTCAGCTCCAACTGAATGGTTCGCTTGTCAATGTCATAGGAAATAATGTCTCCCTGCTCAACAATCAGCAGCGGCCCCATCAGAGCTGCTTCCGGGGAAACATAGCCGATGGATGCGCCCTCGGTGGCGCCGGAGAAACGGCCGTCGGTAACAAGGGCAACCTTGTCATACAGCGGTGTACCGGCAAGCTCCGAGGTGAAGGGGAAGGTTGTGACGACACCAGGGCCGCCCTTAGCGCCCTGCATACGAATCACCACCACATTTCCAGCCCGAATCTTTCCCTCGCGCAGGCCAGCAATGGCATCATCCACATCCTCAAACACGACCACCGGGCCACGGAACTTCATAAGGCACGCAGGGACGGCAGACTGCTTTACAATAGCACCATCAACAGCAATATTGCCTCTGAGAACAGCTAGCGCACCCTCGGTGCTGATGGGATCGCTCAGGGGATGAATCACCGTTTCGTCAAGGACCTTGGCATCCTGAATCCGCTGGCCCAGCGTTTGTCCCGTCACGGTAAGCGCATCGGCATGAATTTTGGACTCAATGGTCTTAAACAGCGCAGCCAAACCGCCAGCTCGCTCGAAATCTTCCATCAGATGGGGACCGTTGGGTTCCACTCCCATGAGCAGGGGTACAGCATAGCTGGCCTTATCGAAGAAGCCGATGCAGTCAAAATCATCCAGCCCGGCTTCGGTCGCCATGGCAGGAACATGAATGAGGGAGTTTGTAGAGCCGCCCATGGCCATACAGGCCATGATGGCGTTCTCAATGGAATCCTGGGTAATAATATTCCGAGCAGTAATGCCCTTATCCCACAGTTCCATTACGGTCTTGCCTGCGCGGTAAGCCATATCATGTATTTTCGGATCTCTGGCGCAAATTGTGGAGTTTCCGGGCATAGTCATACCCAGCGCTTCTGCAATAATGCACATGGTATTGGCAGTCCCCATCATGGGACAGGCGCCGGGGCCGGGGCAGGCACAATCCAGGATTTCCATGCACTCATTCATAGTCATGCTGCCAGACTGAACCTGACCAACTGCTCTTCCCACATCCACAAAGGAAATCTTCTTTCCATTGTAATTACCGGAGACCATATATCCGCCGGTTACGATCACAGCTGGAATGTTCAGGCGAGCTGCGGCCATGACATAGGCGGGAACAATCTTATCACAGCTGGCCATCAGGACCATGGCATCCATCTTGTAGCCTTCGACCTGGGTTTCAACTTCGTTTGCGATCAGGTCTCGGCTGGGAAGGATATACTGGGAGCCATAGAAGGCGAGGCCATCACACAATCCAATGGTCGGAAGATGATAGGGCGTACCGCCTGCCTCAATAATTCCCTTTTCCACATCTTTTGCAAGGTCATTAAGGTGGCTGTGTCCATTATTAATATCACTCCAGGCACTGATAATGGCAACCTGAGGTCTGCGAATCTCGGCATCCGTCTTTCCAATGCCTCTCAGCAAAGCATAGCGCTCTGCCCAGGCAACACCAAAGGGAACGTCCGTACGAACATTTCTTTTCATAAGTAGCTTCCCTCCTAATTAAGCAATTACTTTTTTACCGAGCCTTTTTTGATTGAAAATTACAAATGCAACAATTAGAAGGCCGATAAGATCCGTAACGATTCCGGGAACAATCAGTGCAAGTGCGCCTGCGACGAGAAGCACTCTCTGCCAGAGGGGAATGGGGAAATCCTTAAATCCTTCCAGTCCAAGATTCAGGGAATACACGCCGATAATGGGGCTGATCGCGGAGTAGATGATTTCGGGAATACTGGAATCAATCATCAGGATGGAGTTGTTGTACATGAACAGGTAGGGGATCAGGAAGGCACCCAGCGCCAGCCTGAAAGCAACCCAACCTGTTTTACTTGGTGACGCCCCCGCCAACCCCGCAGCAGCATAGGCCGGAATCGCAACGGGCGGCGTCACATTGGCCATCAAGCCAAAGTAGAAAACATAAAAATGGGCCGCCAGCATGGGGACATCCAGAGACGCAACAACGGGAACTGCCACGGAGACCAACAGAATGTAAACGGCCACAGTGGGGAGACCCATACCCATGATAATGGCGAGGAACATCACCAGGAACAAGGTCAGAAGCAGATTGCCCTGGCTGAATTCAAGGATGTAGTTGCCCAAAATCGTACTCAGGCCGGTCATGGTACATACGCCAATCACCAGTCCCACCGATGCGCAGGAAATAGCAACAGAGACACAGCCCTTAGCACCGTTTTCAAGAGAATCAATGATGTCCCGGATACCCATTCTGGTTTCCTTCTTCAGCGCAGCGGACAGGATGCAGGAAATAATACCTGCACAGCCAGCAAAGATGGGGGTATACCGGTTCATCAGCAGGAACACGACCACCACAAACGGGACCAACAGGTGGCCTCTTTCCTTAAACACCTCCCATGCATTGGGAAGATTTTCTCTAGAGACACCCTTAAGTCCCAGTTTTTTGGCTCTGTAGTGGACGGAAACAAAGATGCTGAGATAGTACAGCAACACAGGAATGATAGCCGCCTTGATGATGGTCACATAGGGAATACCCAGATAATCCGCCATAATGAATGCCGCCGAACCCATAATGGGAGGCATCAACTGACCTCCGGTGGAGCTGACCGCTTCTACAGCGCCGGCAAATTCCGGCTCATAGCCAGTAGATTTCATCAGCGGGATGGTAAAAGCACCAGTAGTCACTACGTTTGCGGCAGCAGAGCCGCTGATGGTGCCGAAGGCGGCGGATGTGACAACAGAGACCTTCGCGGGGCCACCTACGGAGCCACCCGCCAAAGCCATTGCCAAATCGCGGATTAGGTCTGCCATTCCGCTCTTCTGAAGGAATGCGGCAAAAATCACAAACAAGACAATAAATGTTGCGGAGGTACCAAGAGCAGTACTGAAAATACCCTCAGGCGCCATATACATATGGTCTACCATTCTGGCGATGGAGGCACCTCTGTGCCGCAGAATGCCGGGCATATATCTGCCAAAGTAGGCATAGCCAAGGAATATGACTGCAATAATCAGCAGCTGCGTACCCACCACTCGACGGACTGCTTCCAACACCAGTAAAGCGCAGAGACAGCCCATAATGATATCCATTTGATTGGGCAGACCCCCGCGCAAGAAAATTGCGTCATAGTTCACAACGATATATCCGCAGCAAACAAAACTAAGCGCCGCAAATACCCAGTCCAATAAGCTGGGGTTATTTCTGGCTCCGCCCTTTTTGGCGGGATACATCAAATAGCACAGCGGCATCACAAACAGCAGGTGCATGGCCCTCTGGCGAATTGTAGCCCAAAGTCCAAAGAAAGATGTGTAGACGTGGAATACCGCCATAGCAATGGCATACCACTTGATAAATCCCTTTGCAAAACCGGTGACATTTCGGGTATTAGATTCCTGATCAAATTTTTCCAGAACAGCTTGCTGCTCTTCCAGAGAAATCTCTTCGGAAGCCACCACACCGTCGACAGCTTCATTGTTCTTGTTGTCCATAGTTTTTCTCCTTTGTTATAAATATGGGCGGCTGAACCTTTCAGCCGTCCATATGGCAGTCAGAGGTAACGAACTGCACCTATGCTTTTACTTCAGAATACCAACTTCCTTGAAATATCTTTCCGCACCAGGATGCATAGGGATACTCAAGCCGGCAGCAACAGTGTCGTCGTTCATAGCCTCAAAACAGCTGTGCTGGGAACACAGATAATCTTCATTCTCGATCATCAGTTTAGTGATCTCATAAACCAGTTGCTCGTCCATATCCTTGTCACAGATCAGGAAAGTAGGCATACAGATGGTCTGGATATCCTCGTTCTGGTTGTTGTAGGTGCCGGCGGGGATAATGCCTTTCATGTAAACGCTGCCTTCGGCATTGACCAGTTTGTCCAAAGCTTCGTCATTGATGGAGATCAGGTGAGCATTGTCGGTCATGGTCAGCTCAACAAAGGAGGAGAAGGGATAGGGAGTGATGGAGTTCATGCCGTCAGCCTGCTTGTTCTGAATCTTCTCAACGCCTTCAGAGATACCCAGGAACTCGGCTTTCAAATCTTTTCGCTCCAGGTAATCGTAGCCGTAGGCACCCAGAACTGCGCGCGCAGAAACTTCTGTGCCGGAGCCGGAGCCGCCTACGACCTGGGTGCTGCCGGCCATTTCTTCAAAGGACTGAGCCTTGGAGTCGTTTCTGACAACATGCTGATAATAGGAGGAATAAATGGCGCAGATGACATTCATTTCCTGCAGAGGCTTCTCATAGGAACCAATGCCGTTCCACGCCTGATAGCAGGCGTCGGCAGCAGCAATACCTAGCTCCATCTCGCCATTTGCAATCAGCTGAATGTTCTGGCTACCGCCGGTGGTGGTCTGCGCGGTCGCAGTAGTGTCAGTCTCGGAGGACAGCAGCTGAGCAATACCAGCAGCAGCGCTGAAGAAAACGCCACCGGTAGAACCGCCACCAACGGTGAGGAAGTCGGGCCATTCTGCAACAACCGCATCCGGGGTTTGGGATTCAGAAGAGGTCGCACTGGGAGGTGCACTGCTGGATGATTGCTGCGTGCACGCGCACAGGCCGGCAACCACGCCGAATGCCATAACCAGAGCTAAGAATCTGCGCAGAGTCTTGATGTTTTTACCCATTTTCTTGTTCCTTCTTTCTTTTTGTTAAATATAAAAAATCCGACTTAAATAAGTCACAGAAGTATCTGCGATCATTTAAGTCGGATTTCAACTTACCTACCAACTGACTGTGCATAATCTTTAAACGATTGCCGTCAGCCAAGGATTTATCGTATCCCTTATTTAATTATACATTACCACGGAAACGCTTCTCTGTCAATGGGTATTTTTGGTGACAATTGATATATTTCTGGTATTTTTCCCGCACTGCTTTCAAGGCAACGATCACGGAACGCTGCGCCGGTATTTGCAGGCGGTCAAATCGCTTCAGAATAATCTCCCATTCCGAATCGATATGCGAACCGATTAGCTGGCTACAAATATAGCGAACACTCAAATCAGTAACCATGTTAATGTCTGCATCCAGAATCACCCCCGTGGAAACATCCACCAGGACCCCCAGCGCAAGCACCTTATACATGGAGCCGCCGGACGTGTTGTTTGGCATAGCGCCATTAGCAGAAAAATAAACGACATTCGGGTTCTGGTAATCAATAGCCATATGTATGCCCTCCCACAAAAAACTCTCCTACTAACTGATTGGGAAAATCCACTTGCTTAGAGTATATAGAGTTTACTCCGCAACCACCCAGAAATTTTCGTTCTGATTCAAGTCAAGAAGGTAAACCCACATCTGGATAAAAGTGCGCAAAAGCCTTCTGAGGCTTTTGGCCAGATTCATGCACAGCAAAGCAATGCCGATGACGCAGAATGAGGTCTCCGGCAGGTGCGCCATGATTCGATTGAGTCCGTAGCTGCGCTTGCCGACACCAAATTCGCCCTCGACAATATTTCTGTCACAGATGTCCTGATACTCCTGCCTGCGTGCCTCACGCCTCTTATCCTGGTTCTTCGGCGGGCGTCCCAATACAGGACCGGTCATCTGAATATTTCGTCCTTTGCACCAGACCATGATCTCGCGATTCCGATAGATCTTGTCCGCCAGCACCCT
>OLGA01000636.1_pt1 | contig 30147 bp, 32 predicted proteins | sample 1604881 | NCBI WGS metagenome assembly OLGA01 (sample SAMEA3888896, study PRJEB22519) | human gut metagenome | biome: human gut; feature: human-associated habitat; material: faeces | place: Denmark | collected 2009 | reverse complement strand
ACGCAAAGCCAACAGCGGACGCCGTGCAAGAGCAGGCGGCTCCAGCTGAAGAAAATGAATTGTCGAAGCAGCTCGATCCATTTCAATCTATCAGTCTAACAGAAGCTTGAACCATGGGCGGGGGGACAGTTTACTGTCCCGCCGCTCTGCTTGGCGCCTTCAGGCGTGGAATAACCCCCGGGTTTACCGGGAAAAGAAAAACAGCTTTAGCATGAGGCTTTCTGAAGGAAAGCAAATGCTTTAGAATAAACATTTGAATGAGAAAGAGATGTTGAAGGAATAAGCTTTGCCTGTACCCGTTTACGGGTGGCAGTGCGTGTGATGCGATAATATAATTCAGTGCCCATTATAAAGGCTATGCCGGTAATAGCCCCTTTTATGGGCAGGTCAAACCACCAGATTACTGGTGGTCATGGTTGCCGTCCAATCATAGCGCGGACAGATGGGCTTCGACAGTAATTCCAGATTTCTGAGATGACATGAAGTGTACTACATGGAAGCGCGCTTCGTGAGGGAATAAGATTTTTGTAGAAGATGCAGAAATCTGTCGAAACGGAGGTCCCAGCACATGAATCCATATAAAGAAATACTCCGAAAATTCTTCTCGAAATATGTCAGCACTCTGCGTAAACGCAGGGGGCTGACGCAGGAGGAGATGGCGGAGAAGCTTCGCATCACCGGGCGGGCATATAGCGATTTGGAGCGGGGCATATACTGCTTTTCCGCTGTTGCACTGGTGTTCCTGCTGCTCATGCTGGAGGAAGGGGAGATAAAGGAGCTTTTATCTCCCCTGCGGGATGAGATCGAAAAAGTCGAGGGCAGAGAGGTGGCGTAGTGATCCATGGAAATGGGGGACATATACGGGCTTTTGCGCTGGCTTGGACTATCTGCGGAAAGCACTCGCTTTTTTCACGTTTCGTATGCGGTCTATCTGACGACACGGCAGCCGGCCCGGACGCCGTTTGCCGAATGGTGGCTGTACCCGGCGGTTGCCGGACACTATCACACCTGCATTTTCGACGTAGAGCGCAGCGTCTGCTTTGCGGTGGACCAGGTGTGGGAAACGGAAAGAGAGGCGCTGAGATCCATCGCGAAGTATCCCTTGAAGCGGGAGCCTCTTCCTTCGGAGTTTATTGCCATTCTTGCCGCCTACATCAAGAACGGAGATGCAGCGTGAGCCTTTACGCAGTACCATGTGCTTAGGGATGCAAGAAATAATCGGCACACCGGGTAAGGCTGAAAGCGAAGCGTCATCATGGATGGGAATGGTGTCTGCCCTTGTGAATTATTTATGGAGTACGAAGGTATGGGACGGACGAATGTCGGGAAAGGCTATGCACAGATGCTCCTGCGGGAAAAGCGAGATGTCAAAGTCATGGCGAAAGAGGTCTGCACGAATGCGCCATCTGCGCCCGTTACAGCGACTGCGCCGCACCGATGGTTGAAGACCATTGAGAACAAATTCGCGGATGCGTTAAGAATCCCTTCGCTATGTCGCTGCCCTCAATGCGGTGGCAATGATAGAAGATCTCTGCGATGTGTGTGATGACAAGTACGGCCGAGGGCCGATATCCTGCTTCGTCATTACGAAATTAACAGCATGCCAGAGGAATACGGCGGCGGGCATGTTGTGAAGTCCTCTCCGTAAACTGCGCGCTCTTAACAAAGATATTATGCGCTAAGAGGTATCCTAAGCAGCATGAAGAGTTTTGCAGACGAAGAAAGGAAGATCAAAATAGATGAAATTGAACCAGCAGACAGCAGCACTTGCGTTATGCACGCTTCTTGGCGTCTCTGTACTTGCAGGCTGTGGAAGAAGTGGAGATTTTTCTGAACTGCAGCCGGCAGTAAATAAAATCGAGTACACAAACCTGAACGACAGCGGATCAAGGGAACTTTTGAAGGAGCTGCTCTCCGACACAGGCGTGTCGGACGGGCGTATTCAGAGCTTTTTCCGCCGTGTGGACCGCTTTCATGACAGCGTGAAGCAGGAATGGCTTACGGATGGCTTTGAGGAAGCAGATCTGCTATATACGAAATATGACCCTTACGCAATGCAGGACGAATGGACGGCGAAGAACGGAATGTTCCCGGGCTATAACTGCCGGATCACCGCCATGAGCCTGTTTGGGGACTTCCTCTCCGTGAGCGCAGACTCTCAAATCAATGCCGGTGAAGATGTGCTGTTTGTGGACGAGGAAACGCTGAAAACAGATCCCGATGCGCTGGGCGGAAGCAGCCTTGCAGATTTCCGCGCACTGTATTCCTCCATGAAGGCGGAGGATACCACGGAGATCAAGCGTCATGTACAAACCGTACAAGAGGAATGGGCTTCCCGCGGCGTTACCTTTCGGGAGAATGAACGGATCCGCCTCATCACGGTATTCTTCCACGATAAGCCGACCGAGGAGGAATCTCTGCTGTTTGTCGGGCATGTTGGCGTACTTTTGACAGCGAAGGACGGAACGCTGTATTTCGTAGAAAAGGTCGCCTTTCAGGAGCCATAAAGTTTCACATTGATATCGCAACATCCGAGTATTTAAGTGGTTGCAATTTTGTATCGCCAAGCTACCTTTCTGATTCGGAAATATGTGCACTTCGTAACCCGTTTGATCAAGTTTTTCGGTATGATACTTCTGCGCAGGTTGCTATGTTTACACAGAAATGTGTTGATTGCATTAGTCGACAAACCGTTTGTAAAGAAGGAGTACTGGAAAGCTTAATTTGGTGTATAAACGAAGTGATGGACAATGTACTTCTGCATAGTCAAAGTACTGCTGGATATGTGATGGCACAATTTCATTCGCAAAATAATCATATCGCAATCTGTGTATCGGACACTGGAATTGGTATATATAATTCTTTGAAGTCGAGTGTTCATCATCCTGCAAAAGCACTGGATGCGCTAACACTGGCAATACAGGAAGGAATTGGTGACGGCCAAGGACAAGGGAACGGATTATTTGGATTATATCAAATTGTGCATACCAATGGTGGCCGACTAACACTGACATCTGGTCCGGCTTCATTAATGCTAACAGAAGATTTATGCCTTCAAAAATATGATAATTTGCCGTATGTGGACCGTGGCTTTCAAGGAACTACTGTAGACTTTCAGCTTGATCTAAATAGAGCCGTTGACATCAAAGCTGCTTTCTCAAGCATTGGGGGATTCGATGGATTCGATATTAGAATCGATAATATGCTTCAAGAGAATAACTACCTTTTGTATGATGTCTTTGAAAACTGCGAAGGAACAGCTACCCGCGAAGCGGGGCGTTTACTCAGGAATGATGTTATAAACACAGTTAGGAGGGCAAATTGTAAAATATGTTTGGACTTTTCAAAAATAGCGACAGTAAGTTCCTCTTTTATAGATGAGTTTATTGCAAAGATGATAATTGAACTGGGTATCGTGAACTTCAATCAGATTGTATCAATTTTGGGAATGAATGACACTGTTAAACATCTTTGCGAACGGTCGATTTATATGCGAATATTTGAAGAATGGAAAGCAACACACTGACATAATGCGGTTAAGCTCAACAGTATTGGGGATTCCAATGGCAAAGTATAGTTCGGCAGGGATTAAAAGAGTTTCAAAGTTACATTTAGGAATCACTGACCTGACAGCATGATTCTTGGTACAAGAATTGATAAATCTATTCTGGTACAGCATGACATAATTGAGAAATTCAAGTGTTTTCGCTTGAATTTCTCTTTTTCTTTGTCAAAAAGTCCAGAATATCAAGTCTCGTGTTTGCAGTTTTTCCCAAATTAGACCTTTAGGGACAAAGGTCTGCAAATTTGGAGGACGATCATGCGAATGAGACAAATCAGCGAAAAAGTTCAAAATTTAGAGGATTTGGTTCAGAAGCTCTTACTTGTACAAGGCGCTGGAGCGTACCATTTGAGCGCCCCATTGCACTGTAACACCGCAAAACTCCCGCTTACGCTCGTAAGCGGGAGTTCCTTTCTTCTTGGGCAATTTACAGCGCCACAAGCTCCAGCCGCATGTGCAGCTTCGCACGGCGGACGATTACGCGGTCATGTCGATGGTCGAAAACGGGCTCGGGCTCAGTATCCTCCCGGGACTGATCCTGCGCCGGATCCCCTGCAAGCTTGCAATTCGTCCGCTCGACGTTCCGGCCAGCCGGACGCTCGGTCTTGCACTGCGCAAAGACGCGCCCACGCCGCTTGCCGTCCGCTGCTTTCTGGACTATCTCCCCTACCGGAACTAGAAAACCGGCTCGACTGCCAAAACAGCCGAGCCGGTGATTTTTATGCAATTTTCCGGGATGTTCGACCCCTTCCGGGAGGTTCGTAGGGGTCGATGCCCACATCGACCCGATGGCACGCTCGAATTCGCCGGGGATTTCCGTAAAATCTGTACATTCTGCCGGGACGATGTAGGCATCGTCCCCTACGCAAACCTCGGAAACTTTCAAACCCCTGTAGGGGCGGACGCCTCTGTCCGCCCTTTGGCAGTACGAATTCGCCGATGGGTTTCACGTTTCGGTGGATTTTCCGCAGGCGGACAGGGCCGTCCGCCCCTACGGAATATATGCACGTCCCCGGTTATTTTTATGCCTCGTAGCCGGGTTTGCCGAGGAGGCGGAACATATTTTTCTTATACGCCTCCACACCGGGCTGGTTGAAGGGGTTCACGCCGGAGATATAGCCGGACACGCCGCAGGCATATTCGAAGAAGTAGATGAGCGCGCCGACGGTCTCTTCGCTGATTTCCGGCAGGCGGATTTCCGTCACCGGCACGCCGCCGGAGATGTGCGCGGCCTTTGTCGCCTGCATGGCCTTCTCGTTGATATAGCTCATCTCACGGCCAGCCAGATAGTTGAGTCCGTCCAGATTTTCTTCATCCGACGGAACGGCGATCGACGTTCTGGCCTTGTCGAAGAAGACGACCGTCTCCTGAAGCATTCTTCTGCCCTCCTGCATATACTGCCCCATGGAGTGCAGGTCGGGCGTGAGGTCGACGGAGGCCGGGAAAATGCCGGTCTGGTCCTTGCCTTCCGACTCGCCGTAGAGCTGCTTCCACCACTCGGCCATGAACCGGAAGGAGGGCTCGTAGGCAGCTAAAATTTCCACATGCTTTCCCGCGTCGGAGAGCTTCTGGCGGCTCATGGCGTACTGCGCCTCAGCGCTCTCAAGGCCCTTCGACAGTGCTTCCTCGCGCTCCTGGGCCGCGCCCTGCATGAGCTTTTCGATGTCAATACCGCTGACCGCGATGGGAAGCAGGCCGACTGCCGTCAGGACCGAGTACCGGCCGCCCACATCGTCGGGCACGACGAAGGTCTCGTAGCCTTCTTTGGTCGCGAGCGTCTTGAGCGCACCCTTTGCCTTGTCGGTCGTGGCGTAAATCCGCTCGCGCGCGCCTTCCTTGCCGTATTTCTTCTCGAGAAGCTCCTTGAAAATACGGAACGCGATGGCGGGCTCGGTCGTTGTGCCGGACTTCGAGATGACGTTCACGGAGAAATCGCGTTCGCCGATCATGGCGATGATCTCCGTCAGCGCGTCGGACGAAATACCGTTTCCGGCAAAATAAATGTCCGGGGTCGACTTCTGGAGCATGTTGTAGTTCGGGCTCTTTAAAAGCTCAATGACCGCACGCGCGCCCAGGTAGCTGCCGCCGATGCCGATGACGACGAGAGCTTTGGAGTCCGACTGGATTTTCTTCGCCGCCTTCTGGATACGGGCGAACTCGTCCTTGTCGTAGCTTACCGGCAGGTCGACCCAGCCGATGAAATCGCTGCCCGCGCCGGAGCCGTCCTTCAGCTTCCGAATCGCGTCCAACGCCTTTTCTTCGTTCGACACATTGGGCGTAAATTCCTTCGCGCCGCTCAAATCAATTCTTACCATAGTATATTCCCTCCAAACTCAAGTTTCAGGTTTTCAACAATATTATAAAGAAGTGTTACTGTGCATCCTTGTGGAGCATGGCCGCGCCGATCATGCCCGCGTCGTTGCCAAGCTCTGCCGGGACGAGCTTTCCGTGCGTCTTATAGAAGCATTTGCCCGTCGTCTTTTCGCGCAGCGGAGCAAAGAGGAATTCCCCCGCACCACACACGCCGCCGCCGATGGCAATAACCTCCGGGTCAAGCAGATTATAAATAGAGGCGCAGGCGGAGGACAGGCTGTCGATATATTGATCGAACACAGCCTTTGCCGTTTCATCGCCTTCTTTTGCGCAGTCGATAACGAGCTTCGCGTCCACATTCTCAGGATCTCCGGATGCACGCGCAGCGATGAGGCTCTCGGGGTGCTTTTTCATTGCCCGCTTTCCATCGCGTGCCAGAGCGCTCGCCGCGCAGTAGGCCTCCATGCAGCCGTCGTTGCCGCAGGTACAGTGCTCACCGCCGTTTACAAGGTACATGTGCCCGAGCTCCACGCCCTGGTTCATGCCGCCGTTGAACATGTGGCCGCCTAAAATGATGCCGCCGCCAAGCCCCGTGCCGAGCGTGAACAGAACCGCCGTCTTGCAGCCGCGAAACGCGCCCGCGTAGAGCTCAGCCAGCGCCGCACCGTTTGCGTCGTTTGCAAGATACACAGGGATCTCCCCGAACGCCTCCTGCGCAAGCGCTTTCAGGGGCACATCGTGGAAGCCCAGATTATACGCGTCGATCACGCGCTCGCCCTTCTGGTCGATGCTGCCGGGAACGACAATGCCGACGCTCTCTACGTCCTTCCGCGCAATCGCCTGCTGCCGCAGCAAAAAGTCGACCGCTTCTTCGATCGTCTTGACCACACTGCGCGCGCCGTCGTGCGGGAAGCGGACGCTGCACGTCTGCACCAGCTCCATGGTCTCATTCACAAGGCCTACTTTAATATTGGTTCCGCCGATATCCACACCGATCTGATACATCTTATCCTCCCTCCGCCGTTTCCTCCGCGTCATGCAGATCAAACAGCTTCATAAAGTTTCCATACAAAATCTTCTCGTTCACGTCGTCTCCCAGTCCCAGCGCCAAAAAACGCGCCAGCTCCTCCTTGGGAGACCACATCGGAAAATCTGTCCCGAACAAGAACCGCTCGGGGCCGAACCGATCTAACATCCGCAGCACCATCTCGCGCGGGATCATCGGAAGCGTGCTCGACGTGTCATACAATACACAGCTTGGCAGCGGGCATTCATACGAATGCTCCCACGCGAGCCAGCCGCCAAAGTGCGCGGCGATGACCTGCAAGTCGGGAACCTGCCGGAGCAAATTCAAAAGCCGCTCGGGCGTCGAGTAATCGTACCGGTTGTCCCCCATATGAAAGAGCACCGGGAGTCCCAGTTCTGCCGCTTTCCGGTAGACCGGCACGCCGCACGGCTCGTCGATGGGCACCTTCTGAAAATCCGGATGCACCTTGAGGCCCCGGATTCCGAGGGCCTTTGCCCGCTCGAGCTCCTCCTCCGCGCCATCCATGCCGGGGAAAATCGACCCGAACGCGATCGCACCCGGCACGTCCTTTGCCGCCTGCGGCAAAAAATCGTTGATGCTGCGCACCTGATGCGCGCTCGTCGCGGAGTTGCTCATGACAAAGCGCGTGATCCCGGCCTCGTGCTCGAATTTTACCAGATTCTCCGCCGTCGCCGGGTGGCAGGCAACATCCATGCCGCCGTAAAACGCGCTGATGGAGGCCGGCGCTTTATCCGCCAGCTTCTCCGGGAAGATATGCGCGTGAATGTCCGCTACCTTCATCGCCTGTTCCTCTGTCTCTCCGGCGCACGTTTTGTCTTCGCGCCTTATTTCTGATGCAATATTATACCACGCAACCGAACACCATACAAGTAACCAAGCGCCCAAATTCCAACGCAAAACTCGTAAAAAACCGGTAAAAATCCCCGGACAGCCGCCCGGGGATTGGTTTTTCATTATAGAATTTTCCGGCCGGAGACGAACTTCGCGCAGATGTTCCGCTCGTCGGCGAGGTAGACCATGCGCTCGAGCCGCGCGTGCGGGGAAAGCGGCTGCGGGTGCTCGAGGCTCTCATCATCCAGCACGATCGCGTCGAGCTCGTACCCATCCAAAAACGATCCGACCTTGCCGAAGAACTGGCCGCCGCCCATCGTGGCAAGATAGAACGCGCGCTCGAAGCTGAGCGGCTTCACGTTCTGATCGAGAAGCCTCCACCGAAGCTTTGAGGCCTGAATAGCGTGCATCATCGCCTTGAGCATGCTCTCATGGCTGCCGCCCGCAACGTCCGTGGCTAACCCCACGTGAAGGCCCCGGTCAATGAACTGATTGACTGGCGCAACACCGGAGGCAAGGTTCATGTTCGATTCCGGCGAGTGCGCGATGTAAACGCCGCGTTTCAGCATCAGCTCCTGCTCGGCCTCATTTGAGTGTACGCAGTGCGCCATGATGCAGGGGTAGCCTCCCCCGAACATGCCGAACTGGTCGTACGCGTCGCCGTAGAATTTGGACCTTGGGCAGAGCTCTCTCACCCAGTCAATCTCACCGAGGTTTTCAGACAAATGGCTCTGCACGGGAAGGTCGTATTTCGCGCGCAGGCGGGAAAGGGCGTACATGAGATCATCCGTACACGACGGAATAAAGCGCGGCGTTAAAATCGGCTTCGTGCGCACAAAGCGCTCGCGCGACTGCAAGACCCAGCTCTCTGTGTCCCGGATGGCCTGATTCGTCGAAATCTCGCGAAGGTAGGCCGGGCAGTTGCGGTTCATGTTGACCTTGCCAACAAAGGTATCAAGCCCCGCGTCCTCTAGTTTCTGCATAAGAAGCAGCGTCGCAGGAACGTGGAGCGTGGCAAAAATGCACGCGCGTGTGGTCGTGCTGCGGGTAAGCCGCGCCACAAAGCTCTCGTAAGCCGTTTCGGCATAGGAACGGTCCTCGTATTTCGCTTCCTCGGGGAAGGTGTAGGTGTTGAGCCAATCGAGAAGCTCCAAATCCATGCCGAGGCCGCGGAAGGAAAACTGCGGCGCGTGCAGATGCAGGTCCGTCATACCGGGAATGATGAGCTTTCCCGAATAGTCGAGCACATCCAGATCCTTGAACCGCTCTGGCTTCTGCCGGAACACGCCCGCCGCCTTCCCGTTTCGGCAAAGGAGCCAGCCATCGTCCAATATTTCAATGGTATCCGGGCTGCTGCTGTATAAAAGCGTCCCGCGCAGGAAGAACGGTTCGTGCATGAATACTCCCTCTTTCAAAAGCCGCGCAGGCATATCGGCACACGCGGACAGGTTTTTCTGTTGCCAGTCTATCATATCATGTTTCCGCCCCGTTTTCCACGCCGGTCTTTCGTCAAACTTCACGAAATCCGCCCCCTTTGCTTGCGCAAAAGGACAGGCTGCGCAAAAAGCTAAAAATTTTTTAGGTTCGTTGTGAAAGGCGTACAGCGTCGCCGAATTCGGAAGTGGCATCTTAGACAATTTGAACAGGCTGTTTACGTGCATGATTTACAAAAGCCCGAAAAATCTAAAAATTTGTTAGGTCAACATGGCCGAATTCCCGTAAAACCATACAAAAGCTAAATATTTTTTTGAAAGGGGATTGCATTCTTTGCATAAATCGTGTAAAATGAAGGCACTTGACCGGCACGCAAAAAGTTTTTCTGATTCGCGTGCATGTCAGTGCATCCACAAAATATTTAGGAGGAATCGCTGAAATGAAAAAGATCATTGCCCTGCTTCTGGCGCTGGTTATGGTTTTTGCGCTGGTAGCCTGTGCGGCTAAGACCGACGCTCCCGCTGAGGAAACCAAGACCGAAACCGCAGCCACCGAAACCGCAACCGAAGAAAAGACCGAGGAGGCTACCGAAGAGCCCGCCGCCGAGACGGCCGCTCCCGCTGACTTCAAAGTTGGCTTCATCATGCTCCATGATGAAAACTCCACCTACGACCTGAACTTCATCAACGGCGCAAAGGAAGCCGCTGAGGCTCTTGGCGTAGAGTACGTCATCAAGACGAACGTTCCTGAAGGTCAGGAATGCTACGACGCCGCTGCCGATCTGGCTGACGCCGGCTGCAACATCGTCTTCGCCGACTCCTTCGGCCATGAGGACTACATGATCCAGGCTGCCAAGGAATTCCCGGATGTCCAGTTCTGCCACTCCACCGGCACGAAGGCGCACACCGAGAACCTTGCCAACTACCACAATGCGTTCGCTTCCATCTATGAAGGCCGTTACCTCGCCGGTATCGTTGCCGGTATGAAACTCAACGAGATGATCGAAGCTGGCGAATTCACCGCGGAAGAGGCCAAGATCGGCTACGTCGGCGCTTTCACCTACGCCGAGGTTATCTCCGGCTACACCTCCTTCTTCCTGGGCGCCCGCTCCGTCTGCCCGACCGCGACGATGGAAGTCACCTTCACCGGCAGCTGGTACGACGAGACCGCTGAGAAGGAAGGCGCACAGAAGCTCATCAACAACGGCTGCAAGATCATCAGCCAGCATGCTGACTCCATGGGCGCTCCGACCGCCTGCGAGACCGCCGGTGTCCCCGACGTTTCCTACAACGGCTCGACCATGGCTGCCTGCCCGAACACCTACCTCGTTTCTTCCCGTATCGACTGGGCTCCGTACTACAAGTACGCGATCTCCGCTGCAATGAACGGCGAACCCATCGACGCCGACTGGACCGGCACGCTTGCGACCGGCTCCGTCGTCCTGACCGAGCTCAACGAGAACGTCGTCGCTGCCGGCACTGCGGAAGCCGTTGAGGCTGCCAAGGCCGAGCTCGAGGCTGGTACGCGCCATGTCTATGATCTGAGCACCTTTACTGTCACCATTGACGACACGCACAATACCTTTAAGACCGACTATCTCAAGCTCGACGATGCAGGCCACATCACCTCTTACCTTGCTGACGTCGACTCCGATGCGGATTACATCGGCGACACCGAAGTCGTGAAAGATGGTTATTTTGCCGAATCTGATATGCGTAGCGCTCCGTACTTCGATCTGCAGATTGACGGCATCACGCTGCTCGACACCGCATTCTAAAACTTCTTGCAATCCAGATCGGGCTGCCGAAAGGCAGCCCGATTTCCATTATGAAAACATGACAAATTTTTTGATGAACTTAAAAAATTTTTGGTCATATTATTTACTTTTGCGTTCCGGTATGGTAGAATACATGTGTACTTACAAAAATCGGGAGACGACTTTCCTCCCACAAAGAAAGGGTGACCGCCTTGGGATCTGAATGCGCAGTTAGGATGGAGAATATTACAAAGCGGTTTGGAAAGGTGACGGCCAACAACGCCGTGAACCTGGAGCTGCACGAGGGCGAGATCCTGTCTTTGCTCGGCGAAAACGGCAGCGGCAAAACAACGCTGATGAACATGCTCTCCGGCATCTACTTCCCCGATGAGGGGCAAATCTACATTCACGGGGAACCGGTTACGATCGGCTCTCCGAAAGATGCCTTTGCTCACGGCATCGGCATGATCCACCAGCACTTCAAGCTCGTCGATGTCTTCACCGCCACGGAAAACATCATCCTCGGTCTGGACGAGCCTGGCCGGATGAACATCCCCGAGGCGACCCGTAAAGTCAAGGAGATCTGCGACAAATACGGCTTCGACATTGACCCCAACCAGAAAATTTACGACATGTCCGTCTCGCAGAAGCAGACGGTCGAGATCGTCAAGGTACTCTATCGCGGCGCGGATATTCTCATCCTCGACGAGCCGACCGCGGTTCTGACCCCGCAGGAGACCGACAAGCTCTTCCAGATCATGCGCAACATGAAATCCGACGGCAAGTCGCTCATCATCATCACCCACAAGCTCCATGAGGTGCTCGACGTCTCCGACCGCGTTGCGGTTCTGAGAAAGGGCGAGTACATCGGTGACGTTCTCACGAAGGACGCGGACCAGCAGTCTCTGACCGACATGATGGTCGGCCACGCGGTCGCGCTGAACATCGACCGTCCGGAGCCCGTGAACGTGGAGCCGCGGCTTGTCATCGAAGGCCTCACCGCCTACGATGAGCTTGGCGTCAAACGCCTCGACGACGTGTCGTTCACCATCAACGCCGGCGAAGTCCTCGGCATCGCGGGCATCGCAGGCAGCGGCCAGAGAGAGCTTCTCGAGTCCATCGCGGGCCTTTACCCCGTGGCCGAAGGCTCCATCCAGTATTACGCCCCCGGCGCGGACAAGCCGAAGCAGCTCGTGGGACTCGATCCCATGAACATCCGCAAAAACGGTATCGCCATGTCGTTCGTCCCCGAGGATCGTCTGGGTATGGGCCTGGTCGGCTCGATGGGCATGACGGGCAACATGATGCTCCGCTCCTGGCGCAAGGGCGCAAGCATCTTCTTAAACCGCAAGGACCCCGAGGCGCTTGCAAACCGCATCTGGAACGAGCTCGGCGTCGTGACCCCCAGCACGAACTTCCCCGTCCGCCGCATGTCCGGCGGCAACGTGCAGAAGGTTCTGGTCGGCCGTGAGATCGCGCAGTCCCCTGCCGTTCTGATGACCGCCTACGCCGTGCGCGGCCTCGATATCAACACGTCCTACACCATCTATAATCTGCTGACCGAGCAGAAAATGCGCGGCGTCGCCGTTGTGTATGTTGGCGAAGACCTCGACGTTCTGCTCGAGCTGTGCGACCGGATTGTCGTTCTGTGCGGCGGTCAGGTTTCCGGCGTGGTCGACGCAAGAACCACCGACAAGCGCCAGATCGGCAGCCTCATGACCCTCGTGAGAGGAGGAAAAGTCGATGCATAAACAGTCCCTCTTCCATATCTCCAAGCGCGACGCGCTCCCCTGGTACCAGCGCGTGCTCATCCGCGGCGGCGCGATCCTTCTGGCGCTCATCGTCTGCGCGCTCGTCACGATGCTTCTCACGGGCGAAAACCCCATCAGTATCTACGGCACCATCTTCTACGGCGCGTTCGGCACCGCGAGAAAATCGTGGGTCACGTTCCAGAACCTCGCCGTTCTGCTCGGCATTTCCCTCGCCGTCACACCGGCGTTTAAAATGCGCTTCTGGAACATCGGCGCAGAGGGCCAGGTGCTTATCGGCTGTCTTGCGACCGCGGCATGTATGATCTGCCTCGGCGACAAGCTCCCGAACGGCGTTCTGATTCTCGTCATGCTCGCCGCAGCTCTGGCAGCGGGCGCTCTGTGGGGCTTCCTGCCGTCGTTTTTCAAGGCAAAGTGGAACACCAACGAGACGCTTTTCACCCTCATGATGAACTACATCGCGACCCAGCTCGCCGCGTTCTTCATCATCATCTGGGAGGTGCCGAAGGGCGCGGGCAAGATCGGCATCATCAACCAGAACTCCGAGGCCGGCTGGCTTCCCGTCATCGGCGGCAAGCAGTACCTGCTGACCATTCTGGTCGTTGCGGTCATGACCATTCTCATGTACATCTACCTCACCTACAGCAAGCACGGCTATGAGATCGCCGTCGTCGGCGAGAGCCAGCGCACCGCGAGCTACGCGGGCATCAAGGTCGAGCGCGTCATCATTCGCACCATGGTGCTCTCCGGCGCGGTCTGCGGCCTGATGGGCTTGCTTTTAACGGCAGGCACCGACCATACCCTCACCACCACCATCGTCGGCGGACGCGGCTTCACGGCCGTCATGGTCTCGTGGCTGGCGAAGTTCAATCCCATCGTCATGGTCTTCACGAGCCTACTTCTCGTCGTCCTCAGCCGAGGCGCGAGCGAAATTTCCAGCGTATTCTCCCTCAACCATTCCTTCGCCGACATTCTGACCGGTATCATCCTGTTCTTCATCATCGGCAGTGAGTTCTTCCTCACCTATAAGGTCAGTCTGCGCACGAGCAAAAAGGAGGCGTAAGAGATGTTTGATTTTGCTTCGTTCCTTCCGCGTGCCGTCATGCAGGGCATTCCCCTTCTCTACGGCAGCACCGGTGAGATCCTCACCGAAAAATCTGGCAACCTGAACCTCGGCATTCCGGGCGTCATGTATGTCGGCGGTATCTGCGGCGTTATTGGCGCGTTCTTCTATGAGCAGGCCGTTCCCGCAGCCGAAATGAGCGCGCTGGCCGCCATCGGTATTCCGATGCTCTGCTCACTGGCAGGCTCGCTTCTCATGGGCCTGATTTACTGCCTGCTGACGGTTACGCTTCGCGCGAACCAGAACGTGACCGGTCTTGCCCTTACCACGTTCGGCGTCGGCGTCGGCAACTTCTTCGGTGGCTCTCTCATCAAGCTCTCCGGCAGTGAGGTCCCGTCCATTGCGCTCTCTGCAACGAGCGCCTATTTCAGTAAGTCGCTACCCATCGCCGAGACGACCGGCTGGTTCGGTCAGGTCTTCCTGTCCTATGGCTTCCTGGCTTATCTTGCGATCGTCATTGCGCTGCTCGCTTCCTACTTCCTCAAGCACACGCGCGCCGGGCTTCATCTGCGCGCCGTCGGCGAGAGCGCCGCGACTGCGGACGCAGCCGGCATCAATGTCACGAAGTATAAGTACCTCGCGACCTGCGTCGGCAGCATGATCGCGGGTCTCGGCGGATTGTACTACGTCATGGACTATGCCTGCGGCGTGTGGTCGAATAATGCGTTCGGCGACCGTGGCTGGCTGGCAATTGCCCTCGTCATCTTCACGATCTGGCGTCCGAATGTAAGCGTGCTTGCCTCCATCCTTTTCGGCGGCTGCTACATTCTCTACATCTTCATCCCCACCGGCACGAACCTTGCCATCAAGGAGCTCTATAAGATGCTTCCGTACGTGGTCACGCTGGTCGTTCTGATCATCGTCTCGCTCCGCAAAAAGCGCGAGGATCAGCCGCCCCAGTCGCTGGGTCTTGCCTATTTCCGAGAAGAAAGATAGCAAAATATCGCCTCTGTACCGCAGTACAGAGGCGATTTCCTTATACAAAAAAGCGGAAGGTTTTACCTTCCGCTTTTCAGTATGCTGACTAAGAAATTAGCCCTGTGCCTTCATGCGAGCGAAGCAGTCGCTGCAGTAAACGGGACGATCAGACTTCGGCTCAAAGGGAACACGAGCTTCGCCGCCGCAGGCAGCGCAGGTCGCGGTGAAGTACTCTCTGGGGCCACGGGTCGCGGTCTTGCGGGCGTCGCGGCAGGCCTTGCAGCGCTGGGGCTCGTTCTGGAAGCCTCTTTCTGCGTAGAATTCCTGCTCACCGGCGGTGAAAACGAATTCCTTGCCACATTCTTTACAGACCAAAGTTTTGTCTTCGTACATTTTGATGTTACCTCTCTTTTTTAGCGAAAATGATTTGCCCCAAAAACCGGGACGTTATATGCCATCAGCAAGAAGCTGGATGCGCTGAGATTTGCCGTGTGTTCTCCTGGGGTCTGTACACGAAGAGAGGGTACAAAGAATATCCGAAAGAATCAACAAGGCTGTGTACCGGAATTTTATGACACTGGACTCGGCTCCGGCCACCGTCCTACCTTTATATTATATGCAAGCTTTTTCCATTTGTCAATAGTAAATAAAACTCTTTTTATTTATTTAGAATTTTTTGTATGTTTTCGACGGCTTGCACCAGCGTTTTTACAACCGATTCCGCAAGATCTTGTGTATCCGCCTCGGCCATAACACGAATGAGCGGCTCCGTGCCAGACGCACGCAGCAAGATCCGTCCGTGCCCCGCGAGCTTTTCCTCCTCGCGCGCGACAATCGCGGCAAGCTCGGCGCTGTTTAAAATCGCGGTCTTTTCCTCGTTGGAGCCAACCTTTACATTTTGCAGCAGCTGCGGATAGTGGGTGATCTGGCCCGCCAGCTCGCTGGCCTTCTTGCCGCTTTGTCCCAAGATCGACAAAAATTGCAGCGCCGCAAGCTGACCGTCACCGGTCGTCATGTGCTCTAAGAAGATGATGTGCCCCGACTGCTCGCCGCCCAGCACCATCGATTCTTTTTGCATCAGCTCGAGCACGTTCCGGTCGCCGACCGCTGCGCACAAAAGCTTCAGGTGATTTTCCTCGCAGAATTTATGAAGGCCGAGGTTCGACATCACCGTCGCCACAAAGCCCTCGGACCGGAGCTTTCCCTGTGCGGTCAAGTATTCTGCGCAGACGGCCATGATCTGGTCGCCGTCAATCTCCTTGCCCTTCTCGTCAACGGCCAGACACCGGTCGGCATCGCCGTCAAACGCAAGGCCAAGATCGTATCCGCCGTCTACAACGGCTTTTGCGAGCTTTCCAAGATGCGTTGAGCCGCAGCCGTTATTGATGTTCACGCCGTCGGGGTCTGCGCTTAAATACGTCGCCTCCAACGGGAAACGGGAGAACAGCTTCCGTGCCGTCGCGCTGGCCGCGCCGTTGGCGCAGTCAAAGACGACCTGAATGGGCTTGAGGCCGTCCACCGTCGAGGCCAGATGGTCAAGATACGCGTCCATAAGCCCCGCGCCGTCGGAAATTCTTCCGATCTCGCCGTGCGTCTTGGTCGGAAGCTCGCCTTCTTGTAAAATGAGCGATTCGATGTTTGCCTCCAACTCGTCACTGAGCTTAAAGCCGCGCGAGGAGAACATTTTAATGCCGTTGTGCTCAAAGGGATTGTGCGACGCGGAGATCACAATGCCCGCGTCCGCGTGCTCCCGCACGGTTAAATATGCCACCGCCGGGGTCGGAATCACGCCGAGCTTTACCGCGTCGCAGCCGCTGGCCGTAAGACCCGCGAGAAGCGCCGCTTCCAGCATATCAGAAGAAATGCGCGTATCCTTGCCGATGACGACCTTCGGGCGCTTTCCCTCGAAGCTTCCAAGACTGATGGCCGCCGCCTGACCGACCCGGTACGCAAGATGGCACGTCAGCGTCTCGTTCGCAACGCCGCGAATGCCGTCGGTTCCAAATAGTTTTCCCATACGAAATACCCTTCTTACTCAAAAACTAAGCTGCTCACCCTGCGCGCTCTGCGGCGCGGGCAGATGCAGATGCTCATACGCGAGCTGCGTCACGCAGCGGCCTCTCGGCGTGCGCGTCAAAAATCCAATTTGCATCAAGTACGGCTCATACACGTCCTCGAGCGTCACGGCCTCCTCGCCGATGGTCGCCGCGAGCGTTTCAAGACCGACCGGGCCTCCGCCGTAATTGCGGATGATGGCCGTGAGCATGCGCCGGTCGATGGCATCTAACCCCAGATGGTCGACCTCCAGCTTTCCGAGCGCGTGGTCCGCCGCTTCCTTGGTGATGACGCCGTCATAGTAGACCTGCGCAAAATCGCGCACGCGGCGAAGAAGCCGGTTCGCAATACGCGGCGTGCCTCTCGAGCGCGAGGCAATTTCCATCGCGCCCGCCGGGTCAATTTCAATTCCTAACAGCGCCGCCGAGCGCGTCACGATCCGGCTCAGCTCCTCGTTCGTGTATAATTCCAGCCGCAGCTGCACGCCGAACCGGTCGCGAAGCGGGCTCGAGAGCTGCCCCGCGCGCGTCGTCGCGCCGATTAAGGTAAAGCGCGGCAGATCGAGCCGGATGGAGTTTGCAGACGGACCCTTTCCGATGATGATATCGATCGCGTAGTCCTCCATCGCGGGATAGAGAATTTCCTCGACCGCGCGGTTGAGCCGGTGAATTTCGTCGATGAACAGAATATCGCCCGGCGCGAGGTTCGTCAGTAACGCCGCCAAATCGCCCGCCTTTTCGATGGCCGGGCCCGAAGTAATGCGGATGCCGGAACCCATCTCGTTTGCGATCACGCCCGCAAGCGTCGTCTTGCCGAGTCCCGGCGGGCCGTAGAGCAGCACGTGGTCCAAGGGCTCATTGCGCCGTCTGGCCGCCTCAATATAGACCGAAAGGTTTCCCTTTGCCTTTTCCTGTCCGGTGTAATCTGCCAGCGTCTTGGGGCGCAGGCTCACCTCGCCGTCGTCCTGCGGGGTCAGGCTCGTCGTTACGATCGGCGCTTCAAAATCCTGTGAAAAATCAAGGCTCATCGCCGTTCCCCCTTACTGCATGACCATTGCGCGCAGCGCCTGCCGGACGATCTCCTCGACGCGCATCGCGTTTACGTCCACGCCCTTGAGCGCGGCGGCGATCTCCTGCTGGCTGTATCCGAGGCTTGCGAGCGCCGCTGTGGCCTCCGCCGTCTTGCTGCCGCGAACCGGCACCGCGCTTTCCATCTGCGCGCCGGAGAGCTCGAGCTGCGCGGGCGCGAGCTTGTCTTTGAGCTCCAGCAAAATCCGCTGCGCCATCTTTTTGCCCACGCCCTGCGCCATCGTGAGCGTCTTTTCGTCCTGCGTCATAACAGCGAGCAGGAACTGGTCAGGCGTGACGACCGACAAAATCGCAAGCGCCGCCTTCGGCCCCACGCCGCCCACACCGAGAAGCCTTTCAAAGCAGTTCAGCTCCTCGCGCGTAGAAAAGCCATAAATGTCGAACGCGTCCTCTTTGATGTTGCAGTAGGTATAAAGCTTCGCCTGCTTTCCGACCTGCAATTTTGAGAGCGTATAGTTTGTCGTATGGCAGGCATAGCCCACGCCCCCGCAGTCGACGACCGCGAGGCCGGTATCGAGCACCGTAATCGTGCCGTTCAGATAATAAAACATGGCCTGCCTCCTAAGTTCCCTGCACGCGGCTGAGAAGACTCGTTGCGCTTCTCGCGTGGCACAGGGCGATGGCAATCGCGTCCGCCGCATCGTCCGGGCGCGCCACCTTTTCCATTTTTAAAATTCTTCGCGTCATGTCCATGACCTGCCGCTTTTCCGCGCCGCCGTAGCCCACGACAGCCTGCTTGACCTGATTGGGCGTATACTCATAAAGCGGCGCGCCGTATTTCTCGATCGCGAGCAGAATCACGCCTCTGCCGTGGCTCACACCGATACCGGTCGTGACGTTGTGCCCCCAGAAAAGCTCCTCGACCGCCACCGCGTCGGGCTTCACAGTCGAAAGCAGTTCCATCATATCGTCGTAAAGCATCACGAGCCGCCGCGAGAGCGTCAGTCCCGCCGGGGTCGTGATCGTTCCGTAATTCAGAAGGTGCAGCTGCCCTTGGCTAGAGTGCAAAACGCCGAAGCCGGTCGTCGCGTAGCCAGGGTCAATGCCCAGAATCCGCATGGCCGCCTCCCGTCAGAACTTGCCGAACATTTCCCAGTAGCACATGCCGCCGATTGCGAAAATCACAATCGCCAGCAGCACCCACGCCAGAATGATATGGCTCTTCGGACGCGGCGTATAGGGCGTTTTTTCCTCCGGCTGCGCGTGCGCGCTCTTGTATTCCAGCTCTTCCGTCAATCGCTCCGCCATCTCTCGCGCCTCCGTTTCGTTTTATCGCATATAGATTGATTATATCACACATTCGTTCAAAATCCTAGAAGAAAAATTGCGTGCCCGCCATGCATACTTTTCCGCCCGCGGCAGATACTGCCGTCAGGAGGTTTTGCTATGCTCATTTCATTCATCCGCACGATGATTCTATACACCATTCTCATCGTCGTCATCCGCCTCATGGGAAAGCGCCAGCTGGGCGAGATGGAGCCGATGGAGTTCGTGGTCACGATGCTGCTGGCAAACCTCGCGGCCGTCCCGATGCAGGAGACTGGGATCCCGCTTCTGTCGGGGCTCATCCCGATTCTGGTCGTTTTGTCGATGGAGCTGCTGCTGTCTGTTCTGGTCTATCACAGCGTCGGCGCGCGAAGGCTCCTTTGCGGCAAGTCCGTCATTCTGATGGAACACGGCAGGCTCTTGCAGGAGAACCTCAAAAAGACGCGCATCACGCCGGATGAGCTCACGGAGTTTCTTCGCATCGAGGGCATTACGGACCTCGCCAGCGTAAAATACGCCATCTTGGAAACGAGCGGTCAGGTGAGCGTGCTTCCTTATGCAAAGTTTAAACCCGCCAGCGCGAAGGCTGCCGGGGTGCAGGTGGAGGACACGAATCTCCCCGTGACCGTCATTTCCGACGGTCAGGTTCTGGCCGAGAATCTCCCGAAGCTCGGGAAAAACCGGGCGTGGGTGGACGATGTTCTGCGGGACTACGCCTGCCGCGCGAAGGATGTGTATCTTCTGTCCTGCGAGCCGGGCGGCAAGCTCTACTTCTGCCGGAAGGAGCGTGGCTGAGTATGCGTCATATTTTGCTTTCCTGCATCATTTTGCTGCTCGCGCTCGCGTTCTGCCTGTTTTCGATGCTCCACGTAAGAGACATCTGCCGCAAAACATTAGACCTTTTATCGAGCGCGCAGACTGCCGCGGAGCGAAATGATTTTGAAACCTGCCGAGCCTCCATGCAGGACGCGGCGCTGCACTGGAAGCGGTATGAGCGCTATTTCGGACTCGCCCTGCGTCATGAAGAAGTCGACGATGTCATTTCCCGCTTCGCCGCGCTCAATCAGTACGCCGTCTTAGCCGACCGGGACGATTTTCTCGCCGGGTGCGCCGAGCTCATGAGCGCTGTCCGCCACCTGCGCGAAATGGAGCTTCCGACGGTAGAGAATATCCTGTAACAAAGGACACCCGCCGGAACCCCGGCGGGCGTCGCAGATTTTCGGATTTTTTCATCACGTCCGTACGGGATTCGCGAAAATCCCCCTACGCTCCGCTTTCGGAAATTCCGTAGGGGCGGGCGACTCTGCCCGCCCGCGGGAAAATCCGTTTTTTACGAAAATCTCCGGCAAATTCGTTGGTACCCAAGGGCGGACAGAGTCGTCCGCCCCTACGAAGCCATAGTTATGTGCTTATTTTTCCTCCAGCAGCTTATTGAGCTCGCGCATGAAGCTGTCGATGTCCTTGAACTGCCGGTAGACCGAGGCAAAGCGGACGTAGGCGACCTCGTCGAGAGGCTTGAGGCGCTCCATAACGAGCTCACCGATCTGCGTCGTGGAGACCTCACGGTCAAGAGAGTTCTGGATGATCTGCTCGATCGCGTCCGTTGCGGCCTCGAGCTTCGCCAGCGCCACCGGGCGCTTTTCACACGCGCGGAGCATTCCGTTTAAAATCTTGTTGCGGTCAAACGCCTGACGCGCGCCGTCGCGCTTGATGACCACGATGGGCAGGCACTCGACCGTCTCATAGGTGGTAAAGCGCTTCTGGCACGACAGGCACTCGCGTCTTCTGCGGATGCTCTGCCCGTCTTCCGAGTGGCGCGAATCGACGACCTTGCTCTCCTGATACCCACAATACGGACACTTCATGGCATGTTCCTCCCAGCGGCGAAATATAGTTTGATTATAACAAACTAGCCCTGCCGTGTCTACCGGTTTTTCGTCCAAATCCCGGCAAATTCCGCGCAATTACAGAGAATCCTCTATCACCTCCCGCAGGCTCTCCGGCGTCACCGTTCCGCGCGCAAGCTTCCAGAGAAGATGGTCGATTTCTTCCCGCCGGCTCGTCACGTCCGGTACCTCCGCGCGCGTTGCTTCACCATTGCACACAGCCTCGATGGCCGCGCCGTAGCGTGTGGGGCCTTCCGGGGCTTCCTCCCAGAGTCGGTAGTACTTGAGCTCCAGCGGCGCGCCGCGGCAGGTTTCGGTGAAGACTTTTTGCGCAAGCGATCGATTTTTTGTTTTCATTGTCATTTTTTATTCCCTCCTGCTTCCTATTGAACCACAGATCGTGTATACTGAAAACGAAAAGTATTCGCGCCCGTTCGACACGCTTCGCCGCGTTTCTCGGAAATGAGAGGAAAACACCCGGCAAGCGCCAGATAACCCGTCATTTTTCTTCTATATATTTCCTTTTCTGTCGAAAACTTTTTCAGGAGGGCCTTTCCCATGCGCCTGCCGGAGCCTGCCTCGCGCGCGCTGCGCGCGCTCAAACGCACGCAGATTCCCGTCTATGCCGGAAACGCGGCGTTCTTTCTCGTGCTGTCGTTTCTGCCGCTGCTGACGCTGCTTTTGGGGATCCTCCAATACACGGTCTTCGGGCCTGAGGACCTGCTCGAGATCCTCTCGCGCATCATGCCGGACGAGGTTCTGCCGCTGTTCGATGATTTTTTGCAGAAGCTTTACCCGAAAAGCGGCGCGGCGGTAATTTCCGTAAGCGCGGTGACGGCGGCGTGGTCGGCCTCCAACGGCATTTACGGCATGGCGCGGGGGCTCGGCGCGGTGCTGGATGTGAAGGAGACGAGAAGCTATGTCCATATGCGGCTTTTGTGTCTATTTTACATGCTGCTTTTTGTGCTGGGGCTTGTGCTGACGCTTTTGCTGCACGTGTTCGGCCGGAAGCTGCTCTCGGTTTTCACGGCGCGGGCGCTGCCGCTTGCAAAGACGCTGTCTTTTTTATTGGAGCATTTGCAGCTTTACTCGTTTTTCCTGCTCACAGCGCTTTTTTCCCTGCTCTATCTCGCCCTTCCCAACCGGCGGCAGCGGCTCTCCCGCGTGCTTCCGGGGGCGTTGGCCGCAGCGGGCGCGTGGCTGTTATTTTCTGCGCTGTTTTCCGTCTACGTCAACCACTTTGCGAAGGGACTCGCGCTCTATGGCAGCCTCACGACCATGGTCCTCACCATGCTCTGGGTCTACGCCTGCGTGAGCATCGTCTTCTACGGCGCGTTTCTCAACCGCCTGCTTGCCCAGCGCCGCGAGAACCGCACATAATACGGCAGAACGCTCCGGAGCAGTCCGGAGCGTTTTCGTTTTCCGTAACACTTTGATTGCCCGCTACGTCCTGTAGGGCAGCACGTGCAAGTTTGAACCCGAGGTGATCCATATGACCGAAGAAGAAGCATTGCAGCGCTTACGCGCGCAGGACACGGCCGTCCTGCACTGGCTCATCGGACAATACAACCGGTATGTCGCGTCCATCATCCGCGCGGTGCTGGGCAAGACCTGCCGGGAGGAGGACGCGGAGGAGCTGACCGCCGATGTGTTTTACAGCGTCTTCCGCCGCGCGGGCAGCATCTCACCCGGAAAGCTGCAGGCATATCTTGGCGCGGCGGCCAGGAACCGTGCAAAGGATTTTCTCCGGAAGCAGAAGCCGTTGGAGGCAGACCTTGACGAGCTGACGCTCCCGGATGGAGAAGGAACGGCCCCGGAGGCAGAGCTTCTGCGCCGCGAGCGCCAAATGCGCGTCAAAGAAGCCATTTTCTCGATGGAGCCTGTCGACCGGGAAATTTTCCTGCGCTATTACTACTATTTGCAGCCCGCACCCGAGATTGCGGAGGCGATGCGCCTTACCCCCGGTGCGGTGCGCACCCGACTCTCGCGCGGCCGGGCGGCGCTCAAAAAACGACTTTCACAGGAGGAATTATTATGCGAGTAAAACTGACCGACCTTCTGGACGATTTGGAATTAGACCCGGAGCTTTTGCCGCTTCCCGAGTCGAAGCGCTCCACCCGCGCGCGCACCGAGCGGCTCGTTCTGCAAAGGCTTGGAATCTCACGCCGCCGCGTCCGCTCCGCAGGAAGAACGCTGCTGGCCGCGGTCCTTGCCGCACTGCTGAGCTTGGGAGCTGTAGCTGGCGTACTCGGACTTCGGGCACTCTCCCGCGCCGATCTCGGTGTGACGCAGCCGGAAAAAATCCCGGAATATACGGAATATGAAGCCGCGTCCCAGGATGCAGGCGCGCGTCTTGTCAGCAGCTTCTGCGCGGGTAAGCGGCTGATTGCGTATGTAGACGTGCCGGACGTTACGGCGGAGATGAACCGCGCGTATCAGGAGGCAATGGACACCTACGGACTTTCGCTCTGGTCTTGCCGGGCGAAGCCATATTCCGTCTGGGCGGAGGCGCTTACCTACGACGAATCGCTTCAGACGGCGCTTTTGCGCGTGGAGCTCTATACGTATGAAGCTTTGGAGCCGGGCGAAGTCACCATCGAGCTCTGCTTCGACTCGCAGGAAAACGGCCACGAAACGGCAGGCGAGGTCTTCGCCACCGTTACGGTTCCCGTTTTGCCCTCCGAAGCCCTACAGGCAGCGCCGGAGCTTTCCGTTCCCTCCGCCTTCCTCGAAGCATCCGCCGTCATCGGGTCGCTCACGCTCGACGCAGGCACGCTCCGCCTCACGCTGCAAGCGCCTACGCTGGATTCGTATCTGAACGCGCGCGGAGACGGTGCACTCGATACGCTCGTCAAGGGCTACTTCGGGCAGGACACGGAAAATCCGACGGAGCTGGACGCGCAGGTCGCCTATCGGAGAAGCTGGAACGGCGCGCTGAACGAGCTGTTTGCGGATGCAGCGCTCGAATTTGCCGACGGAACGCAAACGCCACTTTCCGCTCTGTTTGAAAACAGCGCCTGCTTCTTCTCTGCGTCCCTTTCCGAAACGCGCGACGAGCTGGGGCTCTACACCTTCGAAGCCGCCCTCTCAACGCCCGTCGCCCTCGCCGACGTGCAGGCCATCGAGATTGCCGGGCAGGAAATTCCCTTTGCGGACTAGCGCTTATTTTTCGCAGGGTCTTCGAGATCTGCGTAGGGGTCGAGTGGAAAAATTTCCGGAACATGCGAGAAAGGCGCGCCGCAATGCGGCGCGCCCTTGCTGTTATTTCCTTTATTCTTCCCAGAAAACCGTCAGCTTTTCATTTTCCCGCTCGCTGTCGTCGAGCACATGGCCGAAGCCGGACGCATACCCGCCCAACGTCTCGCGAAGCGCGTGCGCGTGGATGACGCGGAGGGTGACCGGCTCCCGAAGCTCCGTCAGGCAGTCATGCAGCGCGTCCAGATTCCTTCCGTACCACGCCGGAAGCTGCAGAAGCTCCGTGAGCCTTTGGTGCAGCGTCTCGCGGCTGTCGACCGTCCGGCCGTCAAGAATGGCGTCCATTACGATTCCTCCCCATAGAGAGGCTCAAACGTCTCATAGTGGTCCTCCGTGTAATAGATGAGTCCGTCGTTGGAGAAAACGATGCGCTTGGCCCCGCGCTTGCTTGCTCCCAGCGTGTCAATGTCGCACTCGGTGTAGGTCCTGCCGTCCTTCTCGGGGAGAGTTCCCTCGTAGTTTCCGAAGCGGCTGCCGCCGATGCACTTGCCGGGGGCGTAGGGCTCGAGCGAGCCGCCCTCCCAGCCGAGCGCCTGCGCCTGCTTTTTGGTGATGAAGTTCTCGGGCAGATGGCCGTAGGTGTGGATGTAGCGCGCGACGTCTTCCTTTGTCGTGTATGTGCCGTCTTCCTCGATGGCGGGCGTTTCTTCCTCCTGCGCGTCTGCGAGTTCCTGCACCGTCTGCGCAGCCTGCTGTACGGCATCGATCGTCTGCGCTGCATCGCCGCAGGCCGTGAGGCTCAGAAGCAGCGCCAGCAAAAGAAGCAGCGCCGTCAGTTTCCGTTTCATATTCATTCCCTCTGTCATCGTTTCATTATCTTAACACAAATCGCCCGTTTGCGCAATTGCCGTCCGGCGCGCTCTGTGCTAGAATAGGGTTAACACTTAAAACAGCAAAGGAGCGCGCGCTATGGAACCGAAACTTCTCATCCATGTCACCTATCAGGCCAAGCCCGGCCGGGGCCGGGAATTTGTCCGGCAGATCGTTTCGCAGGGTCTGCGCGGCAAAATCCTCGCAGAAGACGGCTGCCTGCAATACGACTATTTCTTCTCGAGTGAAAGTGACGACACGGTACTTCTCGTTGAGCTCTGGGAAACCGCCGCGCATCAGGCCGTCCACATGACCCAGCCGCACATGAAGGCGCTTGCGGAGCTCAAGGAGCGCGAGACGCTTTCCACGACGATTCAGAAATTCCCCGTCTGACATGCTCCGCACCTCTCGCCTGCGGTCCGTTCCGCGGGCGGGATTTTTTATTTTTCTCTTGACTCTACAACTACTTTAGAGTTTACGATAGGGGCAACGCAATTACCAAGGAGGCTCGCGCCATGCAGCAGAATTTAACGAGCGGCAGCGTCTTTCAAAATGTCGTCCGCTTTTCCCTTCCCTATCTTCTTTCCTACTTCCTGCAAACGCTCTACGGCATGGCGGACCTTTTCATCGTCGGCCAGTTTGAGCCCGTCGCGGCGACGACCGCCGTCTCCATCGGCTCGCAGGTCATGCACATGCTCACCGTGATGCTTGTCGGCCTTGCCATGGGCACAACCGTCACCATCGCGCAGGCCGTCGGCGCAGGAGACAAAAAAAGAGCCGCCCGGGCGGTCGGCAATACCGTGACGCTCTTCGGCGGGATTTCCGCCCTGCTGACGGTCGTTTTACTGCTGCTCGTGCGGCGCATCACAGCCGTCATGTCCACGCCCGCAGAAGCTGTTTCCGGCACCGTGCAGTACCTCACCATCTGCTTTCTCGGCATTCCGTTCATCACGGCCTATAACGTCTTGAGCTCGATTTTCCGCGGCATGGGAGACAGCAAGAGCCCCATGTACTTCATCGCCTGCGCCTGCGTGTGCAATATTGCGCTTGACTACCTGTTCATGGGCGCGCTTCGTCTCGGCCCCGCGGGCGCCGCGCTCGGAACGACGCTCTCGCAGGCCATCAGCGTGCTTCTCACCCTGCTTACCATCCGCAAACGCGGCCTCGGTCTTCCGCTGCACCGGAGCGATTTAAAGCCGGATAAGGCTGTTTCCGGTGATATTCTGAAAATCGGTCTTCCCATCACCTGCCAGGACGGGCTCATTCAGGTTGCGTTCATCGTCATCACCGTCATCGCGAACCAGCGCGGGCTCACCGACGCGGCGGCGGTCGGCATTGTGGAAAAGGTGATCAGCTTCCTGTTCCTCGTGCCGTCTTCGATGCTCTCGACCGTCTCGGCGCTCGGCGCGCAGAACATCGGAGCCGGAAAGCCAGAACGCGCCAGAAAGACGCTTCTTTATGCCATCTTGCTCGCGGCAGGCTTCGGCGTTATCGTCGCGGCGATCGTCCAGTTTGTCGCCGAACCGATCGTCGGCCTCTTTACGCCGGATGAAGCGGCCATCGTCGCGGGCGGGCAGTATCTGCGCGGGTATATTTTCGACTGCATTTTCGCAGGCCTCCACTTCAGCTTCAGCGGCTATTTCTGCGCCTGCGGAAAATCGAGGCTGTCGTTTCTGCACAATATCACAGCCATTGTCCTCGTCCGCGTGCCGGGCGTGTGGCTGATGTCAAGGCTCTATCCACAGACGCTGCTTCCCATGGGTCTTGCCACGGCGGCGGGCTCCGCGCTCTCCGTTGTCATCTGCGTGATTGCCTACACGGTTCTGCGCAAAAAAGAAACGCGCGCGGCGCTTGGAGGGTAACATGGACAAGGAGCAGCTTTTTTCCATCGGCGAGGTCGCAAGGCTTTTTCACATGAGCGTCAGCAGCCTGCGGCACTATGAATCACTCGGCTTGCTTTCCCCTGAATACATAAACCCGGACAGCGGCTACCGCTATTACAGCACGCGCCAATTTGAAGTGCTCAACACGCTCCGCTATCTGCGCGCGCTGGACATGCCGCTTCCGGAAATCGCGGATTTTTTGCAGAACCGGGATGTGGAAACCATCGAGCAGAAGCTCCGGCAGCAAAAAGCTGTCGTCGAACAAAAGCTCTCGGAGCTGTCGCGCATCGAGCGGAAAATTGACCACCGCCTTTCGCAGCTGCAAGACGCAAAAAGCGCGCGTCTGGACGAGATTGAGCTCATCCAAACGCCCGCCTGCCGCATTGTGTGGATGGAAGACGCGCTGTATTTAAAAAGCTTTCTTGACATGGAGCCCTCCATCCGAAGGCTCGAGCAGTCGCAGCGAGAGGCCGTCGTCTTTCTGGGAAAGGTCGGCGTCGGCATTTCGAAAGAGCACTTGGAGGCCGGACAGTTTTCCCGGTACGACTGCGCGTTTCTGCTTCTTGACCGGGAGGACCGTTTTGACGGCGAGACGCACAAGCTGCCCGAGACGCTCTGCGCCCGCATCCGCTTCCGGGGAAGCCACCCGCAAGCGGGCGCGGCCTATGAGAAGCTGCTCGCCTTTCTCCGGGCGCATCATTTTACCATCAGCAGCTTTTCGCGCGAGGTCACGCTCATCGATAACGGTCTGACGGACGATCCCGGCAAATTTGTCACCGAGCTTAGCATCCCCGTTCGTCCGGCAGAGTGACCCGTCCTCCGGAATTTCCCGTGAAAATACGTTCCGGAATTTTTTGGAGAAGCCTGCGTAGTGTTCGTAGGGGGCGATGCCCACATCGACCCGGCAAATAAAACCGATTTTACGCAACTCCAATGCGAATTCGATGGTGCCCAATGGGACGATGTGGGCATCGCCCCCTACGCATAACCGGAAAAATTTCAGAAAAACTGTAGGGGCGAACACGTCGTCCGCCCCTACAGGATGCGTTGAGAATCAGGACAATTTTTTAAGGGCTGCGTCAATGTCGCCGATCATATAAAGAGAGCCGTAGCACAGGACTACGCCGTTTTCGCCTGCGTGCTCGATGGCGAGCCTTACACCGTCTTCGACCACATTGCAAGCCGTGACGGGCTTTCCGAACTGCCGCAGGTAATCGGCAAGACCTTCCGCCGACATTGCGCGGGGATTGGCGGGGGTGATGGTGATGAACTCCTTGGCATACGGGGCGACGTTTTTATACATGCAGTGGAAATCCTTATCGCCCAGAACGCCGGTGAGAATTGTGAGCTCGCGGCCCTTGAGATAGTCGTCAATATTCTGCACGAGCGCCTCAATGCACTGCGGGTTGTGCCCGCCGTCGACGATGAAAAGCGGCTTTTCGCGCATGAGCTGGAAGCGTCCCGGCCACTGCACCGTCTCAAGCCCCGTGCGGACCGCCTCGTCCGTGAGGTTCCAGCCCTTGGCCTTGAGCGCGTCCACTGCCGCGAGAACGACCGCCGCGTTGTGGAGCTGATGCTCGCCAAGGAGCGGGAGCTTCAGGTGCTCGAACCTTCCGCAGGAGAAGACCTGACCGGAAAGACCGTGCGACTCGAGCCGGATGGAATCGAAGTCCGCCTTATGAAGCGTTGCGCCGACCTTCTTGCAGCGTTCTTCAAAGACCTTTTCCACGGACGGCTGCTCCCGGTAGATGACAGCGTCGCAGCCGGGTTTGATAATCCCGGCCTTTGTCGCTGCGATTTTCTCCAGCGTGTCGCCCAGAACCTCGGTGTGGTCGAGACCGATGTTGCACAGAATGGCAGCTTCGGGAGGCAGGATGACGTTCGTCGCGTCAAATTCGCCGCCCATGCCGACCTCGCAGATGACGATGTCGCATTGTTCGCGCTTGAAGTATTCAAAGCCCAGCGCCGTGACCATCTCAAACTCGGTCGGCTGCTCGAAAATCGAGTCTGCCATGGGCTTGATGTACTCGGTCAGCTCGCAGATGGCCTCGTCGGGAATCTGCTGGCCGTTTACCTGAATACGCTCGTTGAAGCGGAGAATATAGGGAGATGTGTAGAGACCTGTCTTATAGCCCGCGGCCTGAAAGATCGAGGCCAGCATCGCGCAGGTCGAGCCCTTGCCGTTTGTGCCGGCAACATGGACAAATTTGCAGGCGCGCTCGGGGTTCCCCATTTTATCGAGCAGCGCTTCGATGCGCTCGAGCCCGGGAATGCTGCCCTTCCAGCAGACAGCATGGATATAGTGCAGTGCTTGTTCCAGCGTCATAACGAAAAACTTCTTTCTTTAGAATCAATCCTCGCGCGTCGGCTTCTGCGCGCCGGAAACGGGCGGCCAGAGCTTCGCGCTGGAGAATACCTTTGCTTTATACAGCAGCCATACGATCAGAACGTCGAGCACAAACGTCACGCCGAACTGCACAGAGCGCGAGGCAAGCTTTGTCAGGAAGAACGCCTCAAATGCGTCTCCGCCGTAGACAAAGGCCAGGGACCAGCTCTGATAGAGAATGGAGCCCAGGACGATCGCGGGCAGGAAGGCAAGGCCGATGGTCAGCGGGTTCGTCTTCTTGGCTAACATCGGGCGGAAGAAGCCTGCCGACAGGCCATAGAGGATCGGCGGAATGCAGAACAGGGGATTGTACCCATAGCCCGAGAACAGACAGCCGACCAGGTCCGCCGAGAAGCCTACGAGCGCGCCCGGAATGGGGCCAAAGAACATGCCCGCTAAGAAGATGGGCACGGCTTCTAACGAGAAGCGCGTCGATACGTCCGGCATCGGGATAATGAGTCTTGCCAACACCACGCTGATGGCGGCGAGGACAGCGGATACAACAAGGGTTCTGACGTTTTTGAGCGAATGCGTGCGCGTCTGCGCGACGGCTGCGGATTGGTTTTTAGACATAAAAATAGCCTCCGAATCGAAATGATAGGAGGAGGTTGAAATATACAGTGATGCGGCAGACGAAAATCCTTTCCAGTAAAACGCAACAGATTTCTCAGGAAGCCCCGGCGCAATTGCCAGAGAACCCTGCACAAACAGCGGATGCGAAATGACACCGCGGAGAAACTCCTTCGCCCGGCGGCAACCTCCCA
>OLGA01000622.1_pt1 | contig 30579 bp, 31 predicted proteins | sample 1604881 | NCBI WGS metagenome assembly OLGA01 (sample SAMEA3888896, study PRJEB22519) | human gut metagenome | biome: human gut; feature: human-associated habitat; material: faeces | place: Denmark | collected 2009 | reverse complement strand
AATAGTTATTGATAAAAAAGATAATAATTTAAAGGATGATTTAGAAAAAATTGTTAGTGAAGTAATTGTTACAAATACAATTATGAAAACTTTAGATGATAAGAAAAAATTAGCTAAAATAATATTAAATGATATTTCTTAGAGAAATGGTGGCTTAAATGATACAAATGACTTTAATACAAATTGATAATTATGGTCCATGGACTGTGACTCCAAGACCACGTAATGAATCAGATTTACAAATTTTACAAGCAGAATTATATGCAGATTTGGAAAGACAATTTGCAAATAAAAAAGGTTTGGTTTTCTTTACCCGATTTGATAATTTGCTTGCTGTTACAAATGGTATTGATGAGGAAGACCACTTGAGAATTCAGAGATCCATTAGAAATAGGTATCCAATCACTATCAGTATGGGTGTTGGAGCAGCTGAAACTCCTCATGAAGCTCAAAAATTAGCTACTATTGCCTTACAAAAAGAAGGTGGGGCTCAATCTTCAAAAAGAAAAGAAATTTTAGCTATTGATAGTTTAGCTCCTGCAGATGAAGATAATTTAGTTCAGGCAGCTCATATTGATATTAATAGTGTTACAGAAACATTAACTGATATTGAATCTGCATTTGATACTAATTTCATGGTTAATAAAGCACAGCATTATTTAATGACTAAATTAATTAAAAAAGGAGCATTACTCTTTTTCATTGGTGGAGATAACTTTATGGCTCCATGTAACGGATTGTCTGAAAAGGACATTGAAGATATTTTAGTTGAAATTAATGATGGAATTGGTCTTAAAGCGGGTATCGGTATTGGCCGTAATATGGAAGATGCTGCATATATGGCAGATTTAGGACTTGAAGAAATCCGTGAACATGACAACGGAATGTGGACATGGGTTATTGAAAAAGAATATTAAGGGGGCTTCTAAATTAAAGTCATAGCTCCAATGGCAGGAATAACAGATGCTGAATTTTTAAATAAAGTTATTCCATTTGGATTTGACACGGCCACATTAGGCGGTTACAGTTTAGATGCTGAAACAATAGAAGCCAGTGAAAAAATAATCAAAAGAGGAAGAAATGAGTTTCATTTTCTTCAGGATGAAATTATAGACCATATTAAAAAAGAAGTTAATTTAATTAAAAAACAGCATCCTGATGTTAAAGTCTCAGTTAATGTCAGGTCAACTACTCCACAGCCTATTATTGAAGTAAGTAAAATAGACAATTTGGATATTGTTGAAATTAATTGTCATTGTCGCCAGGAAGAAATTTTAGCTATTGGCTGTGGTCAGAATATGTTAAAAAGAGAGGATTTGGCTGATTATATTAAGGATGTTGTTGACAATGCTTCTTGTGAGGTTTCAGTTAAGATTCGAGCTAATGTTGAAGGTAGTGACACTTTAAAAATAGCTAAACTGATTGAAAACGCAGGAGCTGACTATTTGCATATTGATGCAATGAAAGCAGGAATTTTTGATGCTGATTATGATTTGTTAACTGAAATTTGTTCTAATACTAATATTAAAGTTATTGGAAATAATTCTATAGACAGCGAACAAAAAATTGAAAAGATGCTTAAAACAGGAGTTTATGGCTTTTCAATAGCTAGGGCACTTATTTCTGGCAAATTGAACTTTAATATATCTAATTTTTAAATATATAACACCATTATATAACAATAATTATTAGAAAATATTATAAATGGTTTAAAAGATAAATAAATACTGATTTTATAAAAGGTGATTTCATGGATTTTATTACTCTTAAGAATATTACAAAAACATTTAATGGTGTTGATGTTCTTAAAAATATTAATTTGAAAATCAAAGAAGGGGAAACTTTAGGTATTTTAGGACGTAGTGGTAGTGGAAAATCTGTATTAATTAACATGCTTAGAGGTACATTGGATTACAAACCTGATAAAGGTCAGGTTATCTTTAATCTTGCTATTTGTCCAGATTGTTTGGCTGTTGAATCTCCATCTCATGCAGGGGAAAAATGCTCCTGTGGTGGAACTTACGAAGCAAAAGAAGTTGATTTCTTCAATGCTGAAAGAAAAGAATTTGCAAGTATTAAAAGAAGAATAGCTATCATGTTGCAACGTAACTTTGCATTATACGATGAAGAAACTGTAATTGAAAATGTTATGAGGGCAATGAGTGATGAAAATGATTATGAAGACAATCTTTATGATGCTTTAGACTTGTTGGAAATGGTTCAGATGAACCACAGAATTACTCATGTTGCACGTGACTTAAGTGGTGGAGAAAAACAAAGAGTTGTACTTGCAAGACAATTAGCAAAACAGCCTATGATGTTTTTAGCTGATGAACCAACAGGTACTCTTGATCCTCAAACTGCTGAAAAACTTCACAATACATTAATTGAAGGTGTAAAAGATAAAGGAATCACTATGCTAATCACCTCTCACTGGCCTGAAATCATGAATGATCTGGCAGATCATGTTATCTGGTTGGAACATGGAGAAATTAAAGAGGAAGGAGAACCTGAAAATGTTGTGAATCATTTTCTTGACACTGTTCCAGTACCTGAAAAAGTAGAAAATCCGGAAATTGGGGCTCCTGAAGTTAGAATGGATGATGTTAAAAAACATTACTATTCAATTGAAAGGGGAGTAGTTAAAGCTGTTGATGGAATTGATTTAGCCATAAACAAGGAAGAAATCTTTGGTATTGTAGGTTTAAGTGGTGCTGGAAAAACAACACTTACTAAAATGTTAATAGGGCTGACTGAACCAAGTAGCGGTAAAATTGAAGTAAAACTTGGTGATGAATGGGTTGACATGAGTAAAAGCGGTCCTCTTAATAGGGGTCGTGTAATTCCATATATGGGATTATTACATCAGGAATATTCATTATATCCTCACAGAACTATTTTAGGAAACTTGACTGATGCTATTAGTTTGGAATTGCCTGCAGAATTTGCAAAAATCAAAGCTATTCATGTATTGACTACTGTCGGTTTTGATGAAAATGTAGCTGAATGCTTACTTGATAAATATCCTGATGAATTAAGTGTCGGGGAAAAACACAGAGTAGCTCTTGCACAAGTTCTTATTAAAGAACCTAAAATAATTATTTTAGATGAACCGACAGGTACAATGGATCCAATCACCCGTGTAATTGTAACTGATTCTATTTTAAAAGCTAGAAAAGAATTGGAGCAAACCTTTATTATCATTTCTCACGATATGGACTTTGTATTGGATGTCTGTGACAGGTCTGCTTTAATGAGAGGTGGAAAAATCCTTGATGTAGGAACTCCTGATGAAATAGTTAAACAGTTAACTGCAGATGAAAAAGAAGGAATGTTTAAAAATTAATTCCTTTTTTTTATTTTTATTTTATTAAACACTTTTTTGTTAGTTTAAAGCTAGCTGGGTTTACATTTGATGTTGCTAAAGAATTAGTATGAGCAGTTTTAAGTAACATTAAATTATATTTTTTCTATTCTTTTTTTTAATTAGATTTAGGTGATTTGATTGGCGATTATTGAAAAAACAGAGGAATCAAAAGGAAAAATTAAACAACTTTATGATTCAAATGCAGTTTTATTTGAAGAAACTGTACTTCTTTCTGATAATATTAAATACAGTATTTGTTTTGTTCCTAAAGCAGGAGTATATGATGTAGTTATTGAGGATTTTAAAAATAATCTGACTAAATATCAGGTATTTCATAAATTATCTCCTTTAACATTAAAATATTTCAATTTACTTAAGGATGAAACTTATTTAGATGATTTTGGCAATGTATTTAAATGTATCAGTCATACAATAGAATATTAATCAGATTATTTTTTCATAAAAAAGATTATATATAAACTAAAATAAATTATATCTGTATAAATTATTTCATGAGAAATGATTATTAATTTGGAGGTTAATTATGACTTGGGAAGATGCGCCATCTCATATCTGTAGAGGTGGAGATAAAAGGGGATTGGCTTTTTGTTGCCCTCCAGTTAAACCTTGTCCAATATTAAATGCTTTGGATGAAGTTAACTTAACTCCTCAAGAATATATTGATATTAAAACGGAATTCGCAAAAGAAACTAAATTAGGTGAAGGAACTGGAACTTGTTTCGGATCATTAGTATGGTGTTGTAAACCATCTAAACCATGTCCATTACGTGATATTACTTTAAGAAATATTGGAATGACTCATGATGAATATCTGGACTTGAAAAAGGAATTGTCCGAAAGATTGGTTGGTGCTGATAAACCTGATCCTGATGAAAGTGTAAAAGTATTGGCTGAAACTTTCAATATTGGTGAAAGGGAAGCTATGAATGTTTTAAATGATTGTAATAATGATTTAAGAATGGCTGTAAAATTATTGCGTGTTAAATCCTTAGGAAATGCTGATTAATATGGATTGGACTTCCCTATATCTTAAAACAGCCAATTTAAATGTATTTATATTAGGTACTGGTGAAGTAGCTACAAGAAGAGCAAATAAATTTCTTGACCATGGAGCTAATGTTAAATTAGCAGGAGATGTTTTAGATAAGGAATTAATTAATAAAGGAGCGGTTTTAGCTTCAGTTGACGATGTAGATAAATTAGTTCAATGGTCTGAGTTAGTTGTAATAGCTAGCGGTGATAGGGAACTGTCTGATTATGTTGGTAAAATAGCTGGGGATAAATTATTAAATAGGGCTGATTTTCCAGATAATGGAAATATTATTGTTCCTACAAGTTTTAATATTGGCGATGTCGAAATATCTATTTTTACAAATGGAAAAAGTCCATTGATGGCTCGCCAATTAAGAAAAAAAATTCAATCCATCATTACGAAGGAAGATATCTTAAAAATCGAACTTCAGGATTATAGTCGTAAATTGCTTAAATCCAAGATATCTGACCAGAAAAAAAGAAGGCAGTATCTTTATGAAATTTTCAGTAATGAAAATATTAAGGATTTGCTTGATAACAATGAAATAGATGAAGCTAAAAAGTATATCGATGATTTAATAAGGGGATTTGATGATACTTAATTTAAGGGTTGACCATAAAATTGCAAATATTGATGCTATGGAAAATATTGCAAAAGAAATGGATCAGCTGTTTTTGGAACTGCAGGAAAAGTACTCAATTGTGGAATATGTGGAAATATCTACTTGTAATCGTAAGGAATATTATATTCATAATGATAATATAGATGCTTCAGATTCTCTTTTATCTCATGAAAATAAAAGCATTATTATTGATTATGGAGATAATGTCATTAAGCATCTTTTTCGTATGACTTCTGGTTTGGAGTCTATGATTGTAGGTGAAGACCAAATTTTAGGCCAGGTTAGTGATGCTAAGCAAAAGGCATTTAAAGAACGTCATTGCGGCAAGATTTTAGATTCTATTTTTACTAAAGCTATCCACGTAGGTCGTGTAGTAAGAAACAAAACTAATATTAACAAAGGTTCAATTTCTATCGGCTCTGCAGCTGTTGATCTGGCTGAAAAGCATTTGGGAAATCTTGAAAATAAGTCTGTTTTAGTTATTGGTGCTGGAAAGATGGGTAAACTGGTGGCTAAAGCTTTGGCTGAAAAAAATTTAAATGCAATTTTTGTTGCAAACAGAACTTATTATGTTGCTGTTGAACTGGCTAATGATTTAAACGGTCATGCTGTTCTTTTCAGTGAATTGGGCAAGTATGTTCAAACAGCAGATTTAATAATAAGTGCAACTGGTGCTCCGCATTATATTTTAAATAAAGAACGTTTGGAAAAGACTGATGGAGATTTTAAAGACTTGCTTATGATTGATATAGCTAATCCGAGAGATATCTGTCAGGATGTCTGTGAATTGGGAGTTAAATTATTCAATATTGATGACTTACGTGAGATTGCAGATGAAAATACTAAACTCAGAAAAAAGGAATTTGCAGAAGCTGAAAATATCATCGATGAGGAGTTCACTTTACTTAAAGAATCCTTTAAGCTAATTGGTGTTGAAGATATTATTGCTAATTTAAGAGTATCTATGGAAAAGATAAGAGAAAGAGAAACTAAGAAAGCAATTGCTAAACTTTCTGATGTAGATGCAAATGCTAAAATAGTAGATAATTTAACAAATTCTATTGTTAATAAAATATTTTTTGATATTTCTAAAAAAATCAAACAGGCAGCTCATGAAAATGATGAAGAATTAATTAGAGCTATTGAATTCATGTTTGAAGAATAATTAAAGAATGTTTTTTATTCAAACATTCCTTTTACTTCACTATTTTTAATTTTACTTGCTTTTAAAGCATATTCCACATCTTTTTTATCTACAATTTCCTTGTCATGTGAAATTGCATGGTGAAGTGCTGTTTTTAGAATTTTTTCTTTAATGTCTCTTCCAGACATATTTTTACTAATTTTAACTAACTTTTCAATATTCAATTCATATTCAAGTGGAAATGTTTTAAGATTATTTTCAAAGATAGTTTTTCTCTCATTGTCATCAGGTAAAACAAATTCAATTTCTTCTTCAAATCTGCTTCTTACAGCATAGTCAATTGAATTTGGAGTGTTGGTGGCTCCTATTGTCATCACTGCTTTATTTTCATTAATTCCATCCATTTCAGTTAAAAGGGAATTTACAATTTCAGCAACATCTCCTCTAAGTGACTGGAAACTTCTGTGAAGTGCAATTGCATCAATTTCATCAATAAATATTATAGATGGTGCTGTTTTTTGAGCTTTTTCAAATAATTCCTGTATTTTAGATGCACTGTCACCAACATGTTCTCCAATCAATGAAGTGGATTTTATTAAATACAATGGAACATCAAGTTCATTAGCCAGTGCTTTTACAAGCATTGTTTTACCAGTACCTGGAAATCCATAAAATAAAATGTTTTTTGGAGCCCATGGACCAAATTTATCCGGATTTTCAAGATATTTGATTAAAACTTTAGTTTTATTTTTAGCATTTTCCTGTCCTACAACATCTGAAAGTTTGACATCTGTTTTAACACGTTTAACAGTATCCAAAGTATTTTCTCCAATATCTAAAAGTTTAATTTTAGTGTTTTCAGAGATTATTGAGTTATTGGGGTTGAGAGATACTATTTGAAAACCGTAATCAGGAATTATTTTCTGATCGAAAAGATAGGAATTTTCTTTTACAACTAACCCTAACCATTGTTCACGAGCATACTCTTCGAATAATGCTTTATCAATAATTTCAAGATTATTTTCCATCATTGCAAAATCAAAAGGATAACCTACAGGTTTTAAAACTATACATTCAGCAAAAGGAGTGTTTTCTTTTTGCGCGGGTTTTGATTTTGGGTTAGATGGTTTTGTTTCATGGGTTTTATTGTTTGTTTTCATTTAGTCACCAACTTGTAACAGTTGTTTTTAATTAACTATGTATTTTATTTGTTTTACTATATAAAAATATAATAAATATTGTTAAGGTGGTTATTGCATTTGTTTTATCAGATATTGCGGTGATGAAAAAAAGTAAGATTTTAAAAAAATAAGAATGGTTAAATTCTTATTTTAATATTTGTAGAAACCTTCACCTGAGTTTATACCAGTTTTTCCAGCATCTATTTTTTCTTTAAGCATAGCTGCTACTTTTCCCTCAATGGTGTCTGGATCGCTAGCTTTTGGATTCATCATACCAATATTATAGGCAGTAGTTAAACCTACAACATCAAGTATTCTAAATGGACCTAATGGAGCACCTGTAGCTAACATCCATGTTTTGTCAATAGTTTCAAAATCAGCAACTCCTCCTGCATATAATGCTTCTGCAGCACTTAAAAATGGAACGAGCATTGAATTAAGGATGTATCCTGGTTGTTCTTTTTTAAGTTTCAATGGAATCATATTGATATTTTCAGCAAATTCACATACTGCATTGAAATATTCCTGACCAGTTTCTGAATGACCCATAATTTCTGCAGTATTGTTTCTCCAGATTTCATTTGCAAAATGGAGTGCAAGATACTTTTCAGGACGTCCTGTGTACTTGGCAAATGCACTTGGAAGCATTGTGGAAGAATTAGTTGCAATTATTGTTTTTTCAGGAAGATGTTTAGCTAATTCCTGATAAAATGCTATTTTTTGTTCAGGATCTTCAGCAATAGCTTCAATAACTAAATCAGCATCCTTTCCTGCTTCTTCATAACTTGTTGTTAAGGTTATGCTGTCATAGGCATCTTCAACTTTTTGCTTAAGGTCGTTGATTTTATCTGCAGACAGTTCACTTTCACAGCTGAATCCTCTACAATATGCTGTGGGGTTTGTTTTCATTGCTTCAAGAGTGTTTAAATAAATTTCTTTTAATCTTAAAAGTTTAGGTTGTGCTCTTTCAATTGATCCTTCGCTTCTTAACCATATAGTTACATCAAAGCCACAAAAAGCAGATTGAAGAGCAATTTGACTACCTAGTACTCCACCACCTGCTACTACAATTTTCTTCATATTCATTTTTACACCTCTATTGGATACATATTAATATCCTATGTTTCATAATTAAGAAATCATCATTATTATTAATTTCGTTATAATCCTGACTAAAGCTTTAAATAATTTTAAAATAAATCAACTAATTAGTTGTTTGAGATGAAAAAATGAGTTTTAGAACAAAGAGAGTTTTTATAGCAACTCCATTTTATATGCTTTTTGAATTTTTCCTGTTGAAATATTTATTTTTACTCTTTGGTGGAGTTAAGGATGTTTATTTGTTTATAGCTACTTTACTTTTAGGTGGCCTTCAATGTATCCCCATGATATTTGAAGAGCAAAAATCAACTGCTACCGGAAGATTTTTTACAGAAATATTTGGGATTTGGCAATGGTCAATGCTGATGATTTTAATAGATCTGATTGTTATTTATGTAATAAAACAATTTATTGACATTTCATTTGGTGTTGTATGTATTTTATTAGCTGTTGTGCCGATTTTAGGTGTTTATAATTATTATCATGCTCATAAATTAATAGTTAAAGAACATACTTTAGAATTCAAAAATTTAAAGGAAGAAGTTAATATTGTCCATTTGTCAGATATACATTTTGGTGCTGTAAGATATAAAAAAATAATTAATCAGGTAGCTAATAAGTTAAATGAATTGTCTGACAGTTGTGACATTGCTATTATTTCTGGAGATTTGGCTGACGGATCTTGTGGGGTTAAAGACGATGATTTTAATGCATTTAAGAATGTAAATATGCCAATTCTGTTTACACCTGGAAATCATGATTTCTATCCTGGAATTGAAAATGTTTGCAGGGCAGCCAAAAAAGCTGGAATAATTGTTTTAGATGATGAAAAAATGGAATTTAAAGGATTGAATATCTTTGGATTGTCTTTTACTTTTGGAGATAAGGAAGATGTATCTAATGAACAGTTAAAACAGGCTACTGATGATGATACCGTAAATATTATAAATTATCATGTTCCTTATGCTTGGGATTTATTTGCCCGATTAGGTTACAATCTTCAGTTGTCTGGCCATACTCATGGTGGACAATTTTATCCAATGAATCTGTTTTGTAAATTGATGTTTAAATACAATAAGGGAATATTTGAAGAAAATGGTAATTATCTGTCAGTCACTACTGGGGTAGGTTCAATGGACACTCCTATGAGGTGGGGAACTGATTCAGAATTGGTTATATTAAAATTAAGAAAAAAATAAGTTTAAATCATGGTTTCGTAAAGCTCTTTCATTTTCAGAGCATCTTCATCTCTTAGAGGAGTTTCACAAATAATATTTGCTCTCCAGCCATTGTCTATGAGATTTGAAAGTAAATCCTCAATGTTAGGTCCATATTCGTTACTTTCAGCAAGAGTGTGGTGTTTTACTTCACCACCATTGCCATATTCTATTGTTGTAAAATGACAATGAAGGATATCAATATCCAAATTATCTTCCAGTTGTGAAAAAATGCAGTTATAATCTTCTTTTTTATTTAAAAATCCTCTTCCACGTGCATGAACATGGGCAAAATCAATTGTTGGTTCAAAATGATCAAAACTTGCACATAATTCAACAATCTCTGAAACATTTCCCTGTTGTGAACGTTTCCCTGTGGTTTCCGGTGCAAAAGTAAACTCTTCAATACCTTCAGCTTCCAGCTCTTCAAATAATCTACTAATGGTATTTTTAGAAATTTCCATTGCTTTTTCAGGCTTTCTATTTGAATAAAAACCAGGGTGAAACACTAATCTGTATGCGCCCATCCATTCTCCGGCACGGGCTGTTGCAATTAGATGGTTGAGACTTTTTTTAATTTTCTCTTCTTCTTTAGAGCATAAATTTATGTAGTATGGTCCATGCATTGAAATGAGAATGTCATGTTTTTCGGATTCTTCTTTTAGAATTTTAGCTGACTTTTCACCAATTCTTACACCATAAGGGGATTGATATTCGTAGGAATCAAGACCTTCTTCTTTAATATATTTCGGTGCTTTGTAAGCAGCTCCTTTATAATTAACAGGACTTCCGGCAGGTCCAAACATTACATTATTTTTCATCTTTATCAAAAAAAGTGTTAAATGGAAATTATAAAATTCCCATTGCTTTGTTGGTTTTAGCTATTGATTTTTCATTATCTGATTCCATTTCAAGTAATGCACGAATTGCATCAATATTTTCTGGAACAACATCTGATTCTTGGTGAACAGCTTGCATATAGTATAATTCATTACCTACAACATTTATGGATTCTCTCCAAACTGGAATTTCATATAAATCGTTTCTGTTTCTTCCAAGTTCTTTAGCATATTCCATAAGTTCTGCAGTTGAACCTAAACCTTCACCGGCATCTACAACAAGAACTCTGGAACGTTTTTCTAAAGCATCAATAATTTCCTGAGTTTCTATTTCATTATTTATTTCAACCATTATGTTGTGTTGGTGCATAAGAGTTGTAGGAACAAGTAATGCCATTGTTGTTACATCAATACCTTCCATAACCGTTTTTACATCAGGACCGTGGTGGGACGGTACTTTTGGAGGGTTTGGCACAATGGAGTTGATAGGTCCTTTTTTAACTTCTGAAGGGTCAGATCCTCTTCTAACCATTACTGCTCTAACTTTTTTAATATCTGCAATAGGGTCAATAGTACTTAATGTACGTGTAAGTCCTGTGGTGTTACATGAAACAACTCTGGTGTAATCTTTACCGTAAGAGTCATCATAATTTGAAATAGCATTAAATGAAAGACCGGTTAATTCATGGTCTTCTCCACCTTGGTAAATTGCTTTAACTCCAGCTTTTTTATACATTTCTAAATTTTGAGGACCGATAGTTCCAGGAGTACAGTCTACAACAACATCTGCTTCCTGAATCATGTCTTCTACAGTTCCAGCTATTTCAATTCCCGCTTCTTTAAATTGATTGGCTCTTTCAGGAATTCCAATGTATAAATCATAACCTTTTTCTTCAACTGCAGTTCTTGCTTCGTAATTAGGTCTAGTTTTACTTACACCAATTACTTTCATATCATCTTGAGCAGCTACTGCATCTGCCACTCTTTTTCCTATGGTTCCATATCCGTTTATAGCTACAGATTTCATTTTAATCCCTAATTTTAATATTAAATTTTTAAAAAAATTTGTTATATGGATTAAAATTTGTAAGTTAAATTATATAAAATTTGATATTTTAAAATTAATAAAAAAGAGCAATAAAAAGATTCAAAGGTAGGAGATTTATTCTACCTTAAATCCAGCTTCTTGGACAGCTTCAGCTAAATCAGAATCAGATACTTTATCGGAATCAAATGTAACTTTTGCAGTATTAGTTTCTAAGTCAGCTTTAGCATCTTCTACACCATCTAAATCTTTTATGGAAAGCTCAACAGCCGCTACACAAGATGGACAGTGCATTCCAACAACATTAATAGTTTTTTCTTCAGTTGCCATAATTTTTTCTCCTTAATTGTTTATATTTAAGTATTTGGCCAGAAATTATATATAAACTTTTAGTCATGCCAAAATATTTATCTGTAATTTAAAAGTAGTGATGCATAAACAATTACAATAACTGAACCAATGTTATGTACAAATGCTCCTTCAATAGGATTTAATAATCCAAGCATAGCTAAAACTGTTGCTATTAAATTTAAGGTTAATGCAAATCCAATTCCAGCATTAATGGTTCTTAAAGTCTTTTTAGATACTTTAAATAAATGGGGCAAGTCTTGGATATTGTCATGGATTAAAGTAATATTTGAAGCTTCAATTGAAATGTCACTGCCGATGCTGCCCATTGAAATTCCTACATTAGCTTGTTTAAGAGAGGGAGCATCATTTAATCCGTCTCCAATCATAGCTACTTTATTATTTTTTAATTGTAATTCTTTAATGTAATTACTTTTATCTTCTGGTAAACAGTTATATTTGTAATTGTCAATCCCGACTTTCGAAGCAATAGTTTGAGTTGTATTTTGATTGTCTCCACTCATAAGTACCGGAGTAACATTCATTGATTTTAAATTAAGAATAACATCAACTGCATTATTTCTTAAAAGGTCCGATAATAATACTGCTCCAATTAACTGATTATTCATACAAAGATAAATTGCAGTTGCTCCGGCATCTAAATGAGGCTGAACTTTTGTTTTTTCAAATTCTTTATAGTTTTCATTTAGAAGCTTTTTGTTTCCAGCTACTATTTCATTATTTCCAATTTTTCCTTTAACTCCTTTTCCAGAAATAATCTCAAAATCATTTATTTCTTTCAATGGGGGATTTTTACGGATTTTATAATATTTCACAATTGCTTTAGCAAGAGGATGTTCTGATTTATTTTCAAGTGATGCAAGAATATGCATTATTTCATTTTTAGTGTATTTCTTATCATATGGGATTATTTGATTTACTTCTGGTTCTCCATAAGTTAATGTTCCGGTTTTGTCTAAAATTATACTATTTACTTTAGCTAGCTCTTCAAGAGTTTCTCCATCTTTAACAAGAATTCCTTTTTTGCTTAAATTTCCAATAGCTGCCATAATTGCTGTTGGCGTAGCTAAAACTAATGCACATGGGCAAAATACTACAAGTATTGTAACTGCTCTTAAAATTTCATGAGTTATAATCCATGTTCCTATTGAACAGATAAATGCAACTACAACAATCCATGTTGCCCATCTGTCAGCTGCTTTTACGATTTTTGCATTTTCAGGTTTTGAAGATTCAATTAATTTTATTAATTTGTTTACTGAACTGTTTTCTCCATTTTTTGTTGCTTTGATGATTATTGAACCATATAAGTTTATTGTACCGCTGTATACTTCATCACCTACAGTTTTATCCACAGGAAGTGACTCTCCAGTTAATGCTGCTTGGTTTATTGAAGATTCACCTTTTATAATTACTCCATCTCCGGGAATTATTTCTCCAGGCAATACTTTGATAATATCGTTTATTCTGATATTTTGAGCAGCTATTTCTTTTTCATCCACATTACTGTTTATTATTGTTGCAGTTGTGGGAGTAATGTCAATTAAATGTTTAATTCCATTTTGAGTTTTGCTTACAGTGTATTCTTCTAAAAATCCTCCAATGGTCATGATTAAAGCAATTACTCCTGCAGCAAATACTTCACCAATTATTATTGATGATATGATAGCTATTGAAACAAGTAAATCTGCTTTTATGTCTTTTTCATGTATTAATGATTCTATTGCTTCTCTGATTATGGGCAAACCACATAATATAACTGCTATCCATGATAAATCAAAGAATAACAAGTCTGGTTTTATAAAACCAGTTATTAATGAGATAGCTGAAATAATCATTAAGATTATTTCTTTTAATTCATCTTTTCCTAGCCAATTTTTAATATTCATTTAATCACCTAAAGTATAGGTATACCCCTATAGGTATAAAACTATTTTAAAAAAAATTAAATTCTGGAATAATATTCTAAAATTGTAGATACATCAGCTAATGCTTCTTCAGTATCTCCTTTTTCCATACTTTCTTTAATACAATGTTCAAGATGTCCTTCAACAATTATATGTCCTACTTTGTGTAGTGCTGATTTTGATGCATTTATTTGCATTAAAATATTTTCACAAGGAACATCTTCATCGATCATCCGGTCAATTGCATTTAGTTGACCTATTATTTTTTTTAATCTTCTGTGAAGATTCTCAGAATCCATACATTTTTTCAAAATAACACAACCTATACCTAGTAGGGTATATATTTACTTGTTGTATATAAATATTTTGAGTTGTTGAGTTTACAAAAAGAAAAAAAGAAAATGATGTAAACATTTAGGTTACATCTATAATACCTGATCCATCACCAGAACTACTGCCTGATCCTGAATCTCCGCTTGAGGAACTTCCGCTGTGGCTTGAACCTCCGCTTGAAGACCCTCCGCTTGAAGAGCTTCCACTTGAAGAGCTTTCACTGTGGCTTGTTCCACTTTGATGGCTTGAACTTCCACTTGAAGAGCTTCCAGTTGATGAACTGGAACTGGAATCAGAACTTGAAGAACTTCCTCCAGATGAACTGGAATCAGAACTGGAACTGCTTTGATCAGATAAAGTACTATTGCTAGTTAAATTAATTGTAGAATTATTATCAAGTTCAGTTGTATTATCTGATGAATTGGTAATGTTTGTTGCATAAAAGACTAACCCAATGAGGATAATACAAACAATAATAATTGCAAGTATAAGATTATTTTTCTGCAATTTATCTCTCCATTTTTAGTTTATTATCAGATGATATATAGTCAAATATAGTATCAACTGATTCAATTAATAAATCAACATATGGTACAGTTACATTATTATAATCTTCGTATTTATATGTTTCATAAAGTACAGTAGGAGTACCTGATTTTTGTATAGGGAGAGTTACATATGGTGGACTTGTTTGTGAAGCAGGGAAATATTCCTTTAAACCAGGATTATCATTGATTATTTTAGTAGCTATGGCTTTTGATACATTATCCTGTGCCGGAGCAAAAGCAAAGTTAGTAATGACATATGCTCCACCTTGATTGGAATGTACATCAACTACAAGGGAATAATTGTTTTTTATAGCTTCAGGAACTACATAATCACGTCCTAAAAGTTGTCCTCTCATTCTATTAATATCATCAATAGGTTTACCAATTGGTGTTACATTTATTTTATAAATATCATAACAGTAATTTAATTCACCGGATTTTTTTGTTAATTCATCAAATAATGCTTTGTGAACAGCATTTTCAGTTACATGAACACCAATAATATAAGCTATTCTCACATTTGAGCTGGTATTACCTATTGATTTATATAAATAGACAGTACCATTTTCATTTGAACCTAAATTATACCTTTTAAATCCGGTTTCATTATTATAAATCTCTAAAGTTTTTCCTACAGAATAACCGTTGTAAGTTGTTGTAATGGTATAAACTCCAGGGTATGCTTTAATATTAATAAAAGCAATACCTTTTTCATCAGTAATTTTAGTTAAAACTTTACCTGCAATAAGAAATGTTACAGAAGCATTACCCAGTGGTCTGCCTTGCCCGTCTAAAACTTCTGCAGTAAAAGTTGCAGTACCTGTTTTGTTACATGGCTGACTAATGTCATATGTAATTAAAGTTTTATTTACAAAGACATTATTTCCTGTTTGCAATCCGTCAGGATGCATAGCAGTTATAATATAATTTCCAGGATTAAGGTTAATGTTTAATTTAGCAGTACCGTTTTCGTTGGTGTATTGTGTGTAGAAAACACCGTTGATATTAAATGTAACTGCTGTATTGTTAGCTATTGGATTTCCCTTTTCATCCAAGAAAGTAGCATAGTATTGGGATTCATTTCTATAATACTTAACTAAATCATTTGATTCAATAACAGATAAAATTGTAACTTTTGCATTTTTAAGTGCAGGATTATAAATATCTGAACCATTATAAGCTACTGTGAAATTGTAAACATTCGGATCTAAATTAATATTCATTCCAAATGTACCATTGCTATCTGTAATCTTATTATAACTCATACCATTAATATTAATACTAACAGTTTGGTTAATTATAGGGTTACTATTATTGTCTAATAATTTTCCGCTTAATTTTGTACCATTTTTATAGTACATTTCAAAGTCATGTATGTCAATACTAACATCGGATTTAACATCAGTGGTATTTGGTTGGATAATATTATTATCATCAACTTCTAAATCAGTGTTAATAACGTTATTATCATATGTTTCCATACTTTGATGTAAATCAGTAGTATTTTCATTTGCACTTACAGTAGAAATTCCAGCTATCAATATAAAAACTGATATTAGAATTATCAACTGTTTTTTAAATATTAAATTTTTCATATGACAACACTATAACCAATTTGTACTTCATTATATAAACTTTTTAGGAAAAATAACACTTTTTCTGTTTATTTTTGATGTTATATGCTTCTGAAATTCATTTCTTTTTTATATTTTGTTTTAAGAGCTAATATTCTTCAATATCATTTAAAACTTATTATTGTCTTTTTAATAAAAAAATAAAAAATAATGATAAATAAAACATAGGATGATATAAAATGATAAACTTTCGATAAAACTTTAAAATAATGTCTAAAAGAGCGTCTTGTAAATTTATACTGATTATTTTCTTTCTAAATATGAAATGGAGTTAATATTTAATAAAACATACTTAAAGGATAATAATTTTTAAAAATAGCTATTATGTTGTGAAATTACGAAATTTAAAAAATAAGAAAAAAGCAAATTTAAAAAATTTGCTTGAATTTTAAGGAATAAATCTATTCCATAGCCTCTAGTTTTTCTGGGAAATAGGTATCTACTACATATTCGAGACCATATTTTGAGAAAGATTGCTGTTCTGCTTTTTTACCAATCTTAAGCATTTTTTTAATTTCAGTTTGCCAGAAATCACTTTTATACCTTGGGTCTTTAGCTAACTCTTTTAATCTCATAACATCAACGTCTTTAAGATTATCTGTTGGCAAATCATAATTGATAATGTCACTAGCTGTTACTCCCATGAATTTTGCATCAGGAGTAGCTAAATCATGATTAACGTGAGCTAATTTTGCACTTCCTGAAATAATTACCTGTGCAATATGAAATCCCCAAGGGTCTCCGTCGTTACAGATATAAACAGGCAAGTGTAATTCTTCATTTACTCTTTTAATAAATCTTCTTGTAGCACGAGCTGCTTGTCCTTTAAGTCCTACAATTAAGGTATTAAATCTGTCATATGCTTTTTCCTGAACCATCCTGTGGAACATTCCCATGGTTTCTACAGCAATAACTCTATCTACATTACAATCTAAGAAATCTACTTGATCAATTGTTGGTGAAATAGTATATCCTGATTTTCCAGCTTTTAAAGCATTAATTTCAACATCACCATCTTTTAAGGTTAAATCACCATATACTGAGGCACCATCTTCCTCTGGCATTAATCCTAAATCTTCCCTTGTTGTTCCTAAGGTTACTTCTAAATCTTCTCCAACAATGTTTGATTCCTGCTGTGTTTTAAAACTGATTCCCCAACCTTCAGAAACATAATACATTTCCCTGATTGTAGCTGTTTTTTCTCTTTGAACTAAATCTTTACAGAAATTAGCTACATAAACCATTTGCCCTAATTTTCTGATTTGTTTTACATTACCAAGAGATCTTCTACCGTATCTGTCTCCTAAAACATAATATCTTTTTGCTTCATCATAAACAATATTTGAGGTACCACGTGAAGGAACTTTTATAGAAGGAACTTTTTGTTTTTCGATTTCTTCAATAATTTCCTGACCTAATCCTTTTAATTTGTTGAAGGTATATTCTTTTCTTAGTTCTTTATGTGATTTACCTTCTGGGTTTTGTTTTATTTCATCAGACATTTAAATCACCTGTTTATTCTTCTTCCTCATATTCTGGAACTTCCTCTTCAATGTTTTTAAGATTACTGTGGTCATCGTCAACAGCATATCCAAATTCATCAAGTTCTTCCATAATTAATGCGTCTTCTTCTACTTCTTCTTCCTCTTCTTCAACTTTTTCACCAAGTAATTCTGCAAGAGCCCTTTTAGTTACTTTAGCTAAAACTTGATTATATTCAGGTATTCCAGTTTCTCCTAATTTTGCAGCTTCTTCAATGATGACTGGGAGATAATCTTCGAATACTTTTGAACGCATTGCTTTTTCTTTTGCAGCTTTTTTAGCTCTTAAATGTTTTTGAAGTTTACGAGCTAAAGTCATAGTTGCTTGTCTTATTTCATGAACAATTTCAGGTTCTGGAGATACACTTTGTTTTCCGGTAGAAAGATAAGGAACTTGTGTTGAAATGATGTTTACAAATAAAGTAATTGGGGAATTGTCAAAGTCTTTAATTCCGTAACGTTTCCAATCAATACTTTTTAGTGCTTCGGTAATTGCACAGCTTCCTTGATCAAATGTTAATGGAACTCTATTTGCAAATCTCATAATTTCTGATTTTCTTTGTTCATTTACAACTCTTCCGGAATCTCCGCCATAAGCAATTCCTGCTTCAATAATGAAAGAAACACCTCCTCCATAGGTTACAGGTTTTCTTGTAAGTGTAGCTATGAATTCAGGTTTAAGAATTTGTTTCATACCTTTTTCAATTTGTTCTGATCCGATAGGTATGAGTCCGTTACTTGGAGGAGCCATGAATTTCATTTTTTTGAAACAGTTTACAATAGCTTCTGCTTCAGCCCAAGTCATATCCTTTGGACGTTTATTCATGTCAATACCAGTCATTTCCTCAATTTCGTTTACTCTTTTATTGGACATTCTGGAAAGTGAGCTGGTTAACATACTCTTGTATCGTCTTTTATCAGTATGTTTTGCCATAAATAGGATATCATCTGCACTAACTCCTTTTGGATGTGGTAAAACTTCTTTTGGAAGTATTGGGACAATATTTGCTGCTCTTTTAAAAATATATTTGTGTCCACTTGGATCTCTAAAGGTAATTTTTGCATGAGGGTTTCCAATCATGGTTCTTCTGATGTATTCAAAAGCACCTTGTTCTGCCATGGAGTAAGAAACATCTTTAAATTGTAATTCGATACAGACTCCAGTATGTTCTGCAGGAAAATCTTCTCTTTCCATTAACATACCTTTATTTTTCTTAACATCCATTTTGAACTTCATTTTAACTCCTTTAAGTTTATCTCCTTCTTGATAACAGGAGATTACACGAGCAGGTTCACCAGTAGTCATCTGTGATAAAAGTACACAACCACTACAACCTAAACCTTGTTGTCCTCTTGACTGGATGTTTCTGAATTTGGATCCTGCAAACATACTACAGTATACTTGCATTACAAAGTCTTCAGGAATTCCTGGACCGTTATCGGAGTGTCTGAGAATGTAATGTTCTTTATCAATTCTTTTTAATTCAATATTGATTTCTGGAAGGATACCTGCTTCTTCAGCTGCATCAAAACTGTTCGTAATTAATTCGTGAAAAACAATTGTTAATGAGCGGATTTTACCAGTGAATCCTAACATTTGCTTGTTTTTTCTAAAGAACTCTGATGGTGTCAATTGTTGGAAATTGTCAAAGAGTTCATTTGCTTGTTGAGACAAATTTTTCCTCCTTAAAATTTTATAATTTATTTATGAATCTATTCTTTATTTAAATCAAGTCAGAGAGCATTTTCAAAGTAATATTTTTAGAGTACTCTATCTGTTATGATTAAGTTATAGATAAAAAGATAATAATTTTATTGTAGAAAACATGATATTTTCATTACACTATCTATATATGCTAAGTAAAGTATATAATATTTTGCTATTTGTTTTGAAATTTTTGACTTCAAAATAAAATATTGCAATGCTTCTAAATCATTGTAAAAAAAGTTAAGTAACATTAATAAAAATGTTACTATTTCATCATTTCTTCATCAAAGTCGATTCCGTCTTTGAATTCGATTTCATCATCTTTGATTCCAACAAGATCTTTAAATTCTTTAAGTTTCAATTCATCTTTTTTACGCTCTAAAAAAGAATAGACTGATTTGTGTCTTGATCCTTTTAAAATCATTTCAATAGCTTCTTTAGCTATCATGATGTTGTCCATTTCACCAATTAATGAAACGGTTTTTCCATAGATGGCCATTTGCACGTCAGCCATATCCATAATTATTTCACGTGTTTTTCCATTTTGCCCAATTATTCTCCCTTTATATCTAGAAAGTGCATTTTTAGATTTTCCAATGTATAATGGCAATTTTATGACTTCTAAATAAATATCATCATTAACTAAGTTAAGAGCAACTTCCGGATTAAATCCGCGAGCTACTGCTTTTACAATGTGATTTGCATTCCATACGCCAAGTGGATCGCTCATGTTTTCTTGTGGGGTGATGTAAACAGTTCCGTCTTCACTATCAATATCTAAGATTGTTTCAGTAGCCTTTTCAATTGATTTTTTTACATCTCCCTTGTTTCCAATTAGTGCCCCAATTCTATTTTGAGGTATTTTTAAATAATCTGTTTCTGGCATACTTATCACCTTTTATAAGTAATATAAGTTATTTGTATTGTTTTATTTAATAATTTCTAAAATTTTTCAGATGACATACTTTTTAATAGATGTTTTGATAAAAATTATGGATGTACGAAAAATTAAAGGAATTATTATGAAAAAGATTTATTTTTTATTGCCTGCTTTAGCGGGGATGATGTTTGGATCAAGTGGAATTTTTGTTAGAACTTTAACTGAAAACGGAATTGATCCAACAACATTGTTATTTTTAAGATTTTCAATAGCTGCTCTGGTAATGTTTGTTTGTGTGTTATTCACTGACAAATCATTATTTAAAATCAAAAAGGAGTATTTGCCTTATTTTATCATTGCAGCTATTAGTATTGTAGGATTGAATCTTTGTTATAATGAGGCTATGAATTCAATTCATCTGTCTCTTGCAGCAGTATTATTAGGCACTTCACCAATTTTTGTTATAATCGGTGCTTATTTTACATTAGGTGAAAAAATAACAGTTAAAAAAGTAGGATCAATGCTTCTGGCAATTGTAGGATGTATATTGGCTAGCGGATTTTTAGAAAGCAGTATTGGTTCAATTTCATTAATCGGAGTTTTAGGTGGTGTTGGAGCTGCGATATTTTGTGCTGTTTATACATTAGATTCAACAAAAGTGATTAATAAAGGATGCCATACATACAGTATTTTATTTTACTCTTTAATTTTGATTGTAATGATACTGTTACCTTTTACAGATTTTGGTCAGATAAATCATTATGTCAGTATTAATCCAGTTTCAAATGTGCTGTTTTTAATATTGCATTCATTTATTTCATTTGCTTTGCCATACATCTGTTTAACAACTGCTTTAAATTATGTGGAATCTGGTGTGGCATCAATATTGCTGTCTGGATGTGAACCTATTGCAGCATTAATATTTGGTATTGTCTGTTATTTTGAAATTCCAACATTTTTAATGCTTTGTGGTTTGGTAATCGTTATTGTTGCATTGGTAATCTTATGCAAACCACCTAAAAAAGAAGAAGTTAGAGTTTGAAGTCTACATATTCGTATACTTCATCATAACTTGTTTTTACACCTAATTTTTTATATTCATTAACTAATGTTTTTATATCTCTTTGAAGCAGTTCATGAGAAATAGGGTTGTCTAAAACAACAGACTGTGAAACATCAATGATAATCGGTTCTTCATTTTGATTAAGGATGTTATAATTGGATAAATCTCCATGAACTAATTTTCCTTCATGTACAAACTTTTTCAACTGCACTAAAAGCTTATTGAAAAATTCTTCAGGATTTTTTGGAGGCTGGTTTCTGACAGGCTGTGCAGGATTTCCTTTTTCATCACCAATAAATTCAATTATTAAAACATTATTTGAGCTGATGTAAGGTTCAGGAACATTAACTCCTGCATTATGTAATCTTTTAAGGTTTTTAAATTCTTTACTTACCCAAGCATAAATCAGCTGTCTTTTATTTTTAGTTTTAACATTAAATCTTGGGTCTCCATGGACATAATAATCCATTTTTTTAAAATCAGAAGTAGCTATTCTGTAAATTTTAACAGCTACATAAGTTTCATCTTTAGTTATTCCCTTTAAAACATTAGCTTCCTTTCCAGTACTTATAGCACCATTTAAAATATCAATATAATCCTGTTTAGCTAATTTGTATAATGTTTCTAAAGTTATTTTGTCAAAAACTTCGCTTCCGACCTTTCGGTCTTCACTGCCTTTTCGTCTTTTACGTTCTCGTATTTTTTGGACTTTTGCATCAGCCTTATTGATTTTTGAATCCATTAAAATCAGTTAAAATAATAAGGGGGTAAAAGGGTATTTACATTTTTAAATAGCCTTTTCTTTCAAGCCAGTTAGATTCAGTTTTGGTATATCTCCAGATTACATCTGCTTTTTCATCTGATTGAAAATCCCATGGTTTTACAAGAATGATATCTCCTTCACGAATCCAAATACGTTTTTTCATTTTCCCCGGGATTCTAGTCATTCTTATGTTTCCATCAGCACATCTAACTTTTAATTTACCGTGACCCATAATTTGTTCTACGGCTCCTGGAATTTCCCCTTTTTTAGGTGTTCTTACTCTTCTAAATTCTTGTGAATTATTGTTATTATTTGGTTTTGACAAGTACTCTCCTCCTCAGTATAGTTTATATTTTCCATTTTGTTGATGATAAATTAAACTATTTATATATTACTTTTATTAATATATTAATGTATTCATTAAAGGGGATAATATGGGAACTGAATTTTTAAAAATTAAAGAATCTGAAGATGCTTTAGAAATTATTCAAAAATTATTTGATAAATATTACACTCTTCAAAGTGAGGAAATATCTGTTGAAGATGCATACGGCAGAATACTTTCTGGTGATGTATATAGTAGGATGGATTTCCCTCCATTTGATAAGGCTTTAAAAGATGGTTTTGCAATTCTTTCACAGGATAGTTTTGGAGCTAGTGAAGAATCTCCAAAAACTTTGGAAGTTATTGATTTTTTAGAAGCAGGTTCAACAACTGATAAAACTGTTGAGGAAGGCAAATGTGTTGAAATAAGTACTGGTGCAGCTATGCCTAAAGGAGCAGATGCAGTTGTAATGGTTGAATACTGTGAAAAAATGGATTCTAATGTTAATATACTGACTACTGTTACTCCTACTCAGGATGTAGCTAAAAAAGGTTCTGATACTAAAGAATCTAAATTAATTTTAAAAAAAGGGGATGTTTTAACTCCAGGTAAGATTGGTGTTTTACTTTCTCAAGGATTTGAAACAATTGAAGTTTATAAAAAACCTACTGTTGGTGTTATATCCACCGGAAATGAAATCACTCTTCAGGGTAATGAATTGCCATATGGTAAAATTTATGATGTCAATGGAAACATGATTAAAAATGATGCAATATCCTGTGGAGCCAATGCTAAGTTTTTAGGAACTGTTAAGGATGATTATAATCAACTTAAAGCTAAAATTCAGGAATCTTTAGATGATGTGGATATTTTAATCGGATCTGGAGGAACTTCTGCAGGTCTTGGAGATGTAATGAAACATGTTTTAGATGAATTAGGTCAGGTTTATATCCATGGAATCTCTGTTCAGCCGGGAAAACCTACTATTATAGGTATTGTTGACGGTAAAATCGTAATTGGATTGCCTGGAAATCCTGTGTCTGCATTAATGATTTTTAATGCATTTGTAGCTCCTCCTTTAACAAAATTGGCAGGCATTGATAAAAATTTCGAAAAAAGTACTGTTAAAGGCAAACTAACTAGAAGAATACATTCTCCAGTTGGCAGGATGCAGTATCAATTGGTGAAAGTTGATGGTGAAGATATTCAGCCGATATTTAAAGACTCTGGAGCTATATTTTCTCTATCTACTGCTGACGGTTATGTAAAAGTTCCAAAATCTGTTGAACTTCTTGATGAAGGAGAAGAAGTTGAGGTATATTTATTTAACATAAATTAAAAATATTAAATAAAAAAAGGTGAATCAAATGCAAATTCAAGATAAAATTATTCCTGATCAAAAAATAGCTGTTATTAATTATAAAGGACCAATTTCCGATTTAGAAATATTGCTTTCTAAATTGATGGGCTGGGTTGAAACAGAAGAAATTAAAACCATTGGAGACCCTTTTATAAGTTACTACTCTCCAAGACATAGTGTAAATCAAGGAGATGCTGTGTTTGATGTAGGTATAGCTATTGAAGGTGATGCACAAGCAAAAGACATTATTAAAACTGCAGATTTATTCGAACATGGTGTTTTAAGCGGAATTCATGAAGGTTCTATTGATAATATTTTAGATAGCTATGATACAATGGTTAAAGTAGCTCAAGAAAACAATTATGATATTATTGGTTCACCTACTGAAGTTTTAATAAAAAATATTCACAATGCTGACAGTGAAGATGAATATGTCACTGAAATAAGATTGCCAATCATTAAAATGTAGGTCATATTATGGCTAAAAATAATGAAGAAATAGATATAGATGAAGAAATTAAAAGAATTTCTCGTAAAACTAATGTGGATGTCTTTAAATCTGAAAGAACATTTGATAACAGGATTAAAAATTTAGAAAGAGAAATTGAAAAAGCTTCTCAAACTCAACTTAAGGACTTTGATAAAAATAAAGAGTTAGTAGGTAAATACCTGTCAACAGATTACTCTTCATCTACTATTGATAATTACAGACGAAAATTAAAAAAAATTTAATGTTGTCCAACAACTCTTAAGTTGTGGACTAAGATTTTTGGAAGGATAAATGGTCCGTATTGTTTAATTTCGGATTTGACACCTTCACTTTTTTTCAATATTTCAAATATATTTCCAGAAATCATTGCTTTATTTATAGGGTAGCTAATCTCACCATTTTCTATTTTAAAAGCATTACTTGCTTCTACGGAAAAATCACCGGAAATAGGATTTGCAGTATGTGCTCCTAAAACACTGGTAGTTAAAACTCCTTGGGCTATTTCGTCTATTCCTATTTTTTCATCAAAATCAAGAATTATATTTGACGGACTGACTGATGGTGTAGATAGGTATGAGTTTCTATAACCGTTTCCGGTACTTGTTGTATTTTCTTTATTTGCTGTGTAAATATCATACATAAATGATTTTAAAACACCATTTTCTACAAGGTTGGTTTTTTTGGATACAGTTCCTTCACCGTCACATTTTGCAGAATACATTCCTTTTTCTAAAGTGGCATCATTTGTTATTGATAAGTTAGGGCTTACAATTTCATTATTCATTTTGTCATGAAGTATGGATCTTCGTCTTTGAACGTTTTCTCCATTGAATGCTGCTAAAAAAGTAGATAAAAGACCAGTAGCAGCATAATAATCAAGAACCACATCATAATCGTTAGTTTCAACAGGTTTTGTATCAACAGATTCCATAGCTAATTTACACACATCTTCAGCTAATTTGTCACCATCCAGATCATAAAATCTTGAAGAGACAGAATCATATGCTGTAGCTACATTTCCTTTTTCTTCAATATTTACAGATAATCCAGCACCAAATCCAGTGCTTTTATCAGCAATTGAAACTCCATTTGAATTCAATATAATTGATTCTCCACGGCTTGCTGAAAATCCTGCTGAAGTTACTTCACATTTGGTTTCATTAGCTTTTGTTATGATATTATTCAGAAAATCAATAGTTTCATCCAAGTCTAAATTTTCAAATTTTTTATCATATAGTTTATCAATTTCATTTACTTTTTCTTCTTGTGAAAATGCATAATTTTTATCAGGATTATTTAATTTGGTATTTTCCAGAGCTTGCAGAGCAGTTTGATTAATTTTATTTAAATCTGAAGTGAATGCAAAGCCCATTTTATTGTCTTTCAATATTCTAATTCCAATTCCTTGGGTAATTTCTTCTTTTGCAAAATTTAATTCATCGTTTTTAGAATCAAGTTCTATTGTTTTTCCTGTACTGACATATACTTCATAATCATCACAGATTTTTTTAACTTCTTTTTCACATTTTTCAGCTATTTCATATATCATTCTATCAGCTCTATAATACAAATTTTTCAATAGCTTCCTTTACACCATCACCATAGCTGTTTGTGCAGATGTAATCACTATTTTTTTTTAAGGAATCTTCAGCATTTCCAACAGCTACCTTCATGCCTGCTTCTTTTAGAAATGCTTCATCGTTTTCACTGTCTCCCATAGCCATTACATTATTCATGTCAATGCCAATTTCATGGCAAAGATACTTTAGGGAACTTCCTTTATTTACTCTTTTGTCTGTAACATGTAGGGCAAATCCGCTATCGTATAATTCTATTTTATCTAAATATTCAAAGCCTTCCAAACCTTCTTCAAGCTCTTTTTTAGTTATAGTTTTGTAAAATACACTTTCAGTTAACCTGTACATATTGTCATTTGAAATGTGTTTATCAAATTTCGGACCTAATGTTTCTTTTAAGTGTTCATCAGCAGCAGTTACATAAGTTCTATCAACTATTGTTTTTATCTGGTTGTTGTTGTAATTTTCTTTGAATATTACGCCACCATTTTCACTTACTACTCCTCCACTAGCTCCAAGGAGTACTAATGTTGCATAAGCATAGGTTACAATATTTCCAGTTACGATAATTGTAGGAACTCCTGCATCTTCTGCTTTTCGTATAGATTCCATAGCTGAGTAACAAAGTCTTCTTTTATTATCAGTTATTGTTCCATCAATATCTACAGCTATTGCGTCTATATTCATCTTAATCCCTTGAATATCTGTGAGCTATGTTACAGGTTCCTTCTTTACTGACCATACATGCTCCAATTGGATGAAGTGGGTTGCAGGATTTTCTAAATAATTTACAGTCTTCAGGTCTGGCCAATCCTCTTAAAATAGGTCCGCAAATACATCCTTTAGGAGCTTCTTTAACATCTTTTACTTCAATGTCATATTTGACTCTTGCATTATACTGGCTGAATTCATCTTTAATTTCTAAGATGGAATTAGGTATTTTTGGAAATCCTCTCCATTCTCTGCTGCCTACTTCAAATACTTGGTCGATAACTTTTTGAGCTATTACATTTCCTTCATCTCTAACTGCTCTATGGTATTCGTTATCTATTTTAGGTGTTTCATCACGTATTTGCCTTAAAATCATATAAACAGACATTAAAATGTCTAATGGATTAAATCCGGCAACTGCCTGAGGTATGCCGTAATCTGTTGAGAGATATTCAAAAGGTTTGGTTCCAATAATTGTACAAACATGTCCGGGTTCAATTAATGCATTAAGATTAGTTTCTCCAGAATTTATTAAATAATCGATAGCTGGAGGGATTAATCTGTGACAGGACAATACTGAAAAATTTTCAGGAGGTTTGGATAAAATTTCTGCAGCAGTTGTTGGTGCTGTGGTTTCAAATCCGGCAGCCATAAATACAACATCATTGTCTTCTTTTTTGGCTATTTCAATAGCTTTATTGATTCCATATACTACTCTTACATCTCCGCCTTCTGCTTTTGCTTCTGCAAGAGAACGTTCAGAACCTGGAACTCTTAACATATCTCCAAAAGTAGTTACTGTAACTCCTTTGTCGACTAATTCTAAACATTCATCAATTTCACGGGAAGGTACAACACATACAGGACAACCAGGCCCCGCAATAATTTCTACTTCTGGAGGAAGTAAAGACCTTATTCCATTTTCCATAATTGCATGTTCATGTGAACCACAGACATGCATTATTTTTACTGGAGTAGCTATTTCATTTATTTTGTCTAACAACTCTTTTGTCATATTTTTCATTCATTAACACCTAAAAGATTTAATATTAGTATTATTATATTATTTAGTAACGTTTAAATAAATTTTGTAATTTAGGGATATATATGTTTGAAAATAATAAGATATTGGTGGTGATTCCTGCTAGGGGTTATTCAAAAAATATTCCTCGTAAAAATTTACGTTTGCTTGGTGAAAAACCTCTTATTTATTACTCGATAGATATAGCGAAAGCATCACAATATGTTGATGATGTGGTAGTGTCTACTGAGGATTCTGAAATTGCATCAATTGTTGAAAAGTATGGTACTAGTGTTGTGAAGCGTCCTGTAGAATTAGCTACTGATGAAACATTATTGGATACTGTTATTTATGGTGCAATGTTACAAAAAGAAAAACAGGCTTTTGATGAATATGATATTGTAATTACAATTCAACCTTCTTCTCCGTTATTAAAAACTGAAACATTAGATAAAGCTATTGAAAAATTCGCTGATTTTAATATTGATAGTGTAATTTCTGTTGTTGATGATAAAAATTTAAGATGGGGATTTGATGATGAAAATAGGAGGTATTTTCCATTTTATTCTGAAAGATTGTATAGGGATTTACTTCCTAAAACTTTTAAAGAAACTGGAGGTATATTAGCTACTCGCCGTAATTTTGTAACTGAAACATCACGTTTAGGTTTAAATATAGATTTAATTGAGATTTCTCGTGAAGAAAGTGTTGAAATAAATACTTATGAAGATTGGTGGATTGCAAATAATTACCTTAGAAAAATGAAAATAGCTTTTGTTGTCGATGCTTATGACCAGATTGGAACTGGACATATGTATCGTTGTTTGTCAATGGCATCAAAACTTGTATTCCATGATGTGGTATTCTTTATTAACAGGAACCATCAGTTAGGAATTGACATTATTGAAGGTTATAATTACAAATATCAAACATACGAAGGTAAATCTGATTTACTGGGTTTGTTTGAACATTTCAATCCAAAAATCGTCATCAATGATGTAGGAAATACTTCTTATGATTATATGGTGGATTTAACAAGTAGAGGTTATTATATAATCAATTTTGAAGATTTTGGAAGTGGTTCTGATCTTGCAGATTTAGTATTTGATTCATTATATGAGCATGAAAGTGATGATAAATTCTTTGTAGGGCATGAATACTACATTTTAAAAGATGAATTTTATTTGCATCAGCCAAAAATAATCACAAATGATGTTAGGAATGTTTTGATTGATTTTGCTCCAAATGATACACTTAATTTATCTCAAAAAGTTTTAGATGCTCTTTTAGCTAGTGGTTTTTCCGGCAGAATTAATGTTATTTTAGGTTCAGGACATGAAAATTATGATGAATTAGTATCTAAATATGAATTTATGAAAAATGTTCAATTTTATACAACTGTGGAGTCTATTAGTGACTTTATGATTTCTGCAGATATTATTTTCACTTCTGGTGGGAGAATTATGTATCAGGTCTGTTCTTTAGGCGTTCCATGTATTGTTATATGTAAGGATGAAAGAGAGGAAAGAACTCTCTTTGGAAGTCCTGAACATGGATTTGTGAATATGGGAATGGGATCTTATTTGTCTCAAGAAGATATTATAGAACAATTCAATATTGTAGCTAATGATTTTGAACTTAGACAAGCAATGAATAACAAAATGTTGGAAATTGATTTAAAACATGGTTTTGAAGAAGTTTGGGGTGTTGTTAAATCTAAATATAGGGAATTTAATTTAGATAATTCTAAATAAATTCTTTTTTTAAGGACTTTGTCAATAAATTATTATTTGATAATTTTACTTATTTTTGCTGTTTAGTCATTAATTTATCTTTTATTTTTCTTTTATTCTTTTTAGAACTCTTGTTTTTAATTTTTTTTGAGAATTTTTGTTTTGGTATTTTTTGATTTTTCCCTCCACAAAAAACCATCAAAAATACATGAAAAAGCAACTATTTTACAGGCTTAAAATAAGAAATAATGACTATTTTAACATGAAAATAAGAAAAATTAGAAAAGCTATCAATAATCTGTATTATTGACAATCCCCTTAAAAAATAAAAAAGTTAAAATTCTGAAGAACAATCTGCAGAATATTTGTTAAGTAAAACTGCACATTTGTCTATTGTTTCAGAATTTAATTTAGTAGAACCATATTCAATTTTATGTAATAATTCTTCCATAAATAAATCTTCATCAGTTAATGGGGTGTTTATTACAACAACTTCATGATTTATGAAACCGACTAAAGGTTCAACAAAACAGTGTCTTATATTGTTTTCATTAAGGAAATTAATTAGGTTTTCACCTAGTATTAATGATTTTTGTTTTATTTTATTGTCCTGTGAGAATTTTGCTTGTTTGGTTGTATACTTAAAGCGTCTACCATAACTGGAGTTAATTTCTTCTATTTTTTCATCATTTTCAATAGAATCAATTAAATTTAGATTTTCATTTTCTGAATCTAGTTTATTTTTTGCTTTGTATTTTTGTGAAATAAGCGCATAAATTCCTGAAGGCCCTATAACTACATGATTTATACCTATAGATGATCCAGGTATTTTTACATTATAGAAAACATAATACTCTTCTGGAAGAGTTAATAAGTGTTCTCTGATAATTCTAGTTCTAGTTTCTGTTTCTTTAGTGTCTCTAGTTTTATAGATTCCATAACATAATACTATCACACTAATTAATAATGTAAATATACCAAATCCTCTATCTATAGTTAATATTTCTATGATACTTAAAACGAAGATTATAGATCCAATTGCAATT
>OLGA01000612.1_pt1 | contig 30829 bp, 15 predicted proteins | sample 1604881 | NCBI WGS metagenome assembly OLGA01 (sample SAMEA3888896, study PRJEB22519) | human gut metagenome | biome: human gut; feature: human-associated habitat; material: faeces | place: Denmark | collected 2009 | reverse complement strand
CCATCAACATGAGTTCCCTGCTCGGATATAAGTTGGCAAAGACACCGGGAGCCATCGTCTGCACCCTCGGCGCTTCGTTGCCATCGTTCCTTATTATCTTGGCTATAGCCATGTTTTTCCATCAGCTTGAAGACAACAAGGTGGTGGCTGCCCTGTTTGCAGGCATCCGTCCTGCCGTCGTGGCATTGATAGCCGTACCTACATTCTCGCTTGCCAAGAGTGCCGGTATTTCGCTTGTCAACTGCTGGATTCCTATTCTATCCGCCCTTCTGATCTGGCTTTTGGGCGTCAACCCAATCTGGGTGATTATCGCAGCTGCCGTAGGTGGCTACATCTATGGACAATTCATTCAACCAACAGAATAATATATGATATTTCTTCAGCTTTTCATCGTATTCATTCAGATAGGCATCTTCGGATTCGGAGGTGGCTATTCCATGATATCCCTGATTCAGGGACAGGTTGTTACGCAGTATCATTGGATGACGATGCAAGAGTTTACCGATGTGGTTGCCATTTCTCAGATGACACCGGGACCTATCGGTATCAACACCGCCACCTATTGTGGCTATACAGCTGTCCATAATGCCGGCATGAGTGGCATGATGGCTGTACTCGGAAGTGCCATGGCAACCTTTGCTTTGGTTCTCCCATCCTTGGTTTTGATGATTCTTATCAGCAAGATGCTGTACAAGTATATGAACACCTCAGCCGTCCAGAGCATTTTCATCGGTCTCCGCCCAGCCATTGTCGGATTGGTAGGAGCCGCAGCCCTGCTTCTGATGAATGGCGAGAATTTCTCTACGCCAGCCAATCCCTGGCATTTCTACATCTCCATCGCCCTCTTCTTTGCCACCTTTATCGGTGTGAAGGTGATGAAGATCAATCCTATCCGCATGATACTCTACTCGGCTTTTGCCGGACTGGTATTACTATATTAAAACCGATTTTATTGACCAACAATAAACAAAAGGTGGATTTTCATCAGAAAATCCACCTTTTACACTATAATTCGCTTTTTGTCCACCTCTTCTTTGTGTTTTTTGTGTACTTTTGCAACTGTGTATTAATAGCGGCATGAATTCAGGCTTAGCTTGGTTTCATGCCAACCAACAAGTAAACAAACAAACCTAAGAATAAGAAATGAATAAGAAAAGACAGATTTTACTTTCAGCAGTGTTGGCCTCTGCTTTGGCATCCAACGCACAGGTTACCATCAATGTAGATGCCTCTAACCCAGGTATCAAGGTATCTCCTAACCTCTATGGTATCTTCTTCGAGGATATCAACCATGCTGCAGATGGCGGTCTCTATGCCGAACTCATCAGCAACCGTTCTTTCGAAGACGATGACAAGAATATTCCTACCTGGAAAACTGCCGCTCAGGAAGGTGCAAAGATCAATGCACAACTCATCAATAAGGGTTTGCTCAACAATGCACAGGGCAAGGCACTCCAGCTTACCATCGCTGCCAAGCCTGCAGCTACAGCCTCTCTCATCAATGAGGGTTTCTGGGGAATCAACGCCGTGCAGGGCAGAACCTATAAACTCTCTTTCTGGGCTAAGGGTAGCTACAAGGGCGGATTGAAGGCTCGCCTCACCAACGCCAAGGGCGACAAGGTTTACGCAGAAACCACCCTCAATGCCAAGGTTGGCAAGAAGTGGACCAAATATACGGCTGAGTTGACAGCCAACGGAAACGACGCCAAGGCTCAGTTTGAACTCGTAGCCGACGGAAAGGGTACCATCGTTCTCGATGTAGTAAGCCTCTTCCCTCCTACTTTCAAGAATCGCGAGAATGGCTTGCGCCCTGACCTGGCTCAGCTTCTCTATAACATCCATCCTAAGTTCGTCCGCTTCCCTGGCGGTTGCTACGTAGAGGGACAGGAATCTCCGGAGAATGCTTTCCACTGGGAGAAAACCATCGGTCCTATCGAGGAACGTCCAGGTCATAAGAACGTAAACTGGCGCTACCGTACCAGCGACGGTATGGGCTTCGATGAGTATCTGCAGTTGGCTGAGGATTTGAATGCTAAGCCACTCTATGTGGTGAATGTTGGTTTGTGGCACGGCGGTATGACTCCGGTAGATAGCATCCAGCCTTGGATTGACGAGTGCATGAATGCCTTGGAGTATGCCAACGGTCCTATTACCTCCAAGTATGGTGCACTGCGTGCCAAGAACGGTCATCCAGAGCCATACAATATCGAGTATCTGGAGATTGGTAATGAGAATAACCAGCCAGACCCTCGCCAGCAGAGCGATAATTACTACGAGCGCTTCAAGAAATTCAAGGATGCCGTATTGGCGAAATATCCTAAGATGCACCTCATCGGCAACGTGGTAGCCTGGGGCGATGACAATCCTAAGTGGCACAGCGATGAGAGCGTAGAGCTCCTCGACGAGCACTACTACAGAAACCCAGCCTGGTTTGCAGAGAACTTCAACAAGTATGATAACTACAACCGCAAGGGTAGCGAGATTTATGTAGGCGAATATGCCGTAACCCAGGGCTTCGGCAATATGGGTTCGCTCGATGCAGCACTCGGTGAGGCTGTCTATATGATGGGCATCGAGAACAACTCTGACATCGTGACCATGGCATCCTACGCTCCTATCTTCGCCAACCTCAACAACCGTATGTGGGCACCGGATATGATTCAATATACCTCTGATAAGGTATTCGGAACTCCATCCTACTACGTTCAGAACGTAATGGCGAACAACATCGGTACCCGTGTATTGAAGGTGAACCAAGAGAATCCATACAAATATGATCAGGCTCGTGTAAAGCCAGCCATCTGCCGTGTAGGTATGGGAACATGGGCTACTCAGGTGTCATTTGAAGACAAGGGCTATAGCGATGAGAACGGCAAGGCACTGCCGATGACACTGCAGGAATTGCCTACAGATGTTCACGGTCAATGGAAGACAGAAGGCAACATCATCAAGCAGACCAGCAACGAGGAAAGTTGCATCTACCTGAATCCGGGCGAAATCACCAGCAATGGTTATATATATAAGGTACGCGCGAAAAAGGATGCCGGCAACGAAGGTTTCCTCATCGTCTTCAACTACGTGGATAAGAACAACTACTGTTGGTTGAACCTCGGTGGCTGGAACAATACCCAGCACGGTGTGGAGTCGATCGTGAATGGTGCCAAGAGTCAGATTGCTACCTGCCCAGGCAAGATTGAAACCGGCAAGTGGTACGATATCGAGCTGAAGGCGGTAGGCGACAGCATCTTCGCCAAGTTGGATGGCAAGGAAGTATTCGCTACCAAGTTGAAGGCAAATACCCTTCCTGGCATTTTCTCTACAGCCACACTCGATGAGCAGACAGGCGAGGTAATCCTAAAGATTGCCAACACCAGCACCGAGCATACCACAGCGAAGATCAATCTTCAGGGCAAGGAGATCAAGACTGGCAAGCTCATTCGCCTTTCAGCCAAGAACGGTCTGGAGGAGAACACCATTGACAATCCTACCAACATCTATCCTGTAGAGAACTACGTGACTACAGAGAAGAATGGTGCTACGGTAGAGATTCCAGCCAACTCGCTGAATATCATCAGATTGAAATAAAAGAAAGATATTGAGTTTAAGTTTAAATTTACATGTAGAAAATAGTTGATAAATTTAAAATTAGTTAGTTAAAAACAGTTTGGGCGGCAACCTGCGTGATGCAGATTGCCGCCCTTTTTAAGTTTTGTTTTCAGTTTACTGTTGGCTTTGGTTTTATTATGTTTAGTTTATGATTCCTTATTACTCTAAAGTCAGCCATCCATTTTCCGTCCAGTTGATCTTCTTCTGAACCAGGATGCTGGCGCCATTTTTTGCAATACTATAACCATGACAGAAGAAGAAGTCACCATCAGGGAAGGAGTAGGCAGAACAATGGCCCATCGCCTCAAATTCCTTCTTATCGCCTTCAAGAATCAGCGTGCCACCACCATTGCGCATATCCTTACCATTCTTATCAAGATAAGGACCAGCAACATTCTTGCTTCTTCCTACTGCCACACGATAGTTGCTCTTGATGCCACGACAGCAGTAATCCCAACTCACGAAGAGATAGTAATAACCACCATGCTTCATGATGAAAGGAGCCTCTATGGCATTGGTGCCGGCAAACTTAGAGGTAGGGTTTGGTTCTGCAGAAGCATCGCCAAAAGCATGACGGCGGGCGATGGTCTGAGGCTTAGCGCCCTTCTTCACATGCATCGTCTTCTTATCGAGCTTAACCAACTGGATTCCATCCCAAAAAGACCCCCAAGTCATCCAAGGATTTCCCTTATCGTCTATCACAAAATTGGGATCAATAGCATTCCAGTTATCCCGTTTGCCTTCCGATGCGAGAATACAGCCTTCGTCCTTCCAACCATTCATATTCGCAAGCGAAGTATTACTGAGCAAGCCTATAGCTGAAGTATTCTTTCCAAAAGTAGAACAAGAATAGGCAAGATACCATTTATTCCTATAGCGGATAACATCCGGTGCCCAGATATGAGTATGAAAACCGGGCACACTATCATGAGTCCAGGCTGGTATCTCATGGTTCTTCAACACTCCCTCCCTGCACAATGTCCAATGCTTACGGTCGGCAGAAGTCATCTGCGAAATGCCGTGACCAGTACTGTAAAGATAGTATTTCCCATTTTCATACGCCAGCACTGGGTCGTGAACGAAAGGAGAATCTACGACGACCTGATCCGGATGGATTTGCTGCGCCTTGGCTTCTCCTACTCTATTTACAGCAGGAGCAGCAATGATGATTGCTGCTCCCAATAGTATATCAGATATATTCATATGATTACACCTTATTATATATAAGCGAAATGATATATAGGCGAATTACCTGTTCACAAATTTCTTGCCATTCACAATCACTACACCCTTGTAGTTCTTATCTACCTGCTGACCAGCCAGATTGTACCATTTGCCATCAGTCTGCTTCTTCTGAATGATGACAGGAGCCTCTATGCCTGTAGCAATGCTGGAACCATCAATATAGGAATTCTCACCAGTAAAGAAGAGATTGAGCTTGGATGGTTTCTCGCTGATGGTCTTGGTATATGAATAATTATAAACCTTCTTGGTCTTCGTGGTGATAACAGCAGTCATCTTGAAAGCGCCTGTAGCTTCATATTCCACTGTCATATCAACCAAAGAACCATTCATATCCTGCACAAATGTTGACCAATCGTAATTATTGGTGCAGCCAGTATCATTAGCTGCAATATTCTCCCAATTGTCATTGCGCAACATCACATACTCCTTATAACCAGCTGTATTATGAGCCACATTGGAAACACCCAATACCCAACTCTTAAAATTAGCTGTACCTACAGTATAGTTATAGAACTTGAATTGTGCTTTCTTACCAGCTTTTAGCGTATATTCCTGACTATAGTTGGTATTATAAGCATTCGTTGTATTCTTTTGTGCAGATACCGGATAATAGATAGGAGTTGTTTCCTCTGCATCCTTATCCACCGTGAGATTGTACTCCTTCGTATAGCTGTAATCGCCGCAGCTGATGGTCAATGTCATCACAACATGACCATTCTTATAGACAACTCCACCAGTGGACATAACGCTTATATCGCTGGACTTCCAGGAAATCTTTGCTCCCATCAGTCCCTTGGTAGGCATCGTCTGACTGCAATTGATAGTAGCTCCATCTGCGAAAGGCACAACTATCTGATCTTTAGTATAAGCGATGGAAACTTCCGGTTTTGCCTTGACTGCCCAGATTTCCTGCTGGTATGTAAAATTATTCTGTCCTATAGCAAGACTACCACTGGAAGAAGAAAGCGCAGCTATACTCAGCGTCTTGACATTCGTATAATCAACGCTTTGCTCTACTAAGACACCCCGATAAGTTACGCCACCGATTTCCAAATGGATATAGTCAGTTCCTGCGATACGGCTCCAAGTACCAGATAAACTACCGTTAATCTTACCATCAGCAGTCAACTGGATATTTACTGGCTTTTGATAAGCCTTGGAAGCTGCACTCTGATTATATTTGTGGCGAATGAACTGATATACACCCGGAATATCATCGTCGGCAACAGACGCCTTGGTTGCAATATCCTGATTGGTAACTTTCTCTCCATTAAACTCGAATGGTGCTGCCATCAACCAGCCTTCATCATTCAGGAACAACTGGTGTACTCGTACCTGATGCCCTATACTTCCATCGTTGAACTTGGTATGATAAACCACAAAAGAACGGCCTTCCTTATCGGTAAAGGCGGAATTATGTCCCTGTGCAATCTCTGCAACAGGCATTGTATCCCACTGATAACCGCCCATGAGCAGCACACCACGATTGTCGCCTGCGTTGGAATCATAATTCTTCACAGCTTTATCATATGTGGCAGGAGTTCCCCAACAATCCTTATAAGGACCTGTAGGTTTGTCTGCACGGAAAATACGCATCTGATAACCGCCATCTGGTGCAAAACCACCATAGCTCATAAAGAGAAACCAATGCTTGCCAATCTTCTCTATATAGCTTGCTTCGCCTGATACATAGTATCCACCAGCAATCTTCTTGCCGAAATATGGGTCACTGGTACATCTGCCGTTGGCACTTCCCGGTTGAGTCTTCACCCCATTCACCTCATAATCATAGGTATATTCATAGTCACGAAGACCATTTTCCTCATTCAGTTTCAGCATGAAGATACCACCCGACCAGGAACCATATCCCATCCAGAGATTACCCTCATCATCATAGAACACACAAGGGTCTATACAGTTAGGCCAGTAAGATCCCCAACTGCTGCCCACTTTATAACGTTGTGGCAAAGTCGTTTCGCCTGTTGCAATCTCCAGATCTGTATGCTTCCAGTCTTCTGCAGCTGCAAAACCATTATGTTCAAAAGTTCCCTGGAAACCAGAGAAAACGACTGGGCCCTGATAAGTCCATGGACCTTCTGGACTTTTGGCAGTAAAACAAACAATGGAAGAGCCCCAGTGGTCGCCATTCAAACTCATATACATACACCATTTCCTCATCTTTTTATTATAGATGACATCTGGTGCCCACTGATTGCCTTGCACTGTATAATCTTTATATTGCCATTCGTGCGCATCAAAGTTACCGAAATCTACTTCCTCACCCCGATAGTTCTTCACCTTCTTGATGACATGAAGCGAATAAGCATTCTTGTAATTGACAGTTCCACCAGAAGGACCAGCAAAGAGACTATTATTGGCATCCGTACTCTCTTCACCAACCCTGAATGTGGTCCAACTGCGATAGTTGTGAGACGAATCGGTTTTACCACGACCCAGATGCGAACCATAGACATAATACACTGGGGTAGTTTTAGAGGTAAAAGTATCTACAACAATAGAAGGATCGTGAACAGAAATACGACCGCTATAGGTACAATTCTTATACAGATTCTGAAGTTCAGAATCTGTAAGTTGAGTCTGTGCCATTGCCGAAAAAGACAAAAGACAGAGCGTTGATAGGAAAAGTTTCTTCATATCTGTTTCTTAGGTTTAATTATTTACGATTTGTTTTTACGGACGCAAAGTTACTAATTACAGAGCAACCGAAGGTGGACAAAAGGAGATAATAGGTGGACAACAGACACTCTACTTCAGTTTTTCTCCCTAAAAAACAGCCTTAGACACAAGAATTCTTCTATAAACAGCCTTAGCTTTACGAGATCCCCTTAAAAAAGCGAAAAGACAAGACCTTGCACCTTAAGAAATCTCTTCCTTGAAACTCGAAGGAGCCATTCCATACTGCTTGGTAAAACAACGGGTAAAATATTTCGGGTCGTTGAATCCCACACGATAAGCGATCTCCGTAATATTACGATTGGCTACATTGTCGGTAATCATTTTTCTGGCAATATCCAAGCGGTAATTGCGGATAAACTGAGAGGTAGGGAGTCCTGTTTCTGCATTCAATTTCTTGCTGAGCACACTGCGATTCATTCCCAAGGCATCAGCCAGTTCCTGGACACCAAACTCAGAATCATGGAAATTCTTCTCCATGATACTCATCACTTCATCCATGAAAGGTATGGAATTTTTCTCTACCGCCTCCTTGTCTGCTAAAACCGTCTTGTCCTGACTTTCCTGATAGCGTCGCTGATTTTCCAGAATCGCCTGAATACGGTTCTGCAACTTACCCGGCTCATCACTTTCCTTCAGAGCCGCCTCTATCGGACGGTAAAGTGCCTCCACTTCCTGTTCACGCATCTTTTCCAGGCGGCGCATATAGAGATACTGTACGGCGGCAATGATACCTATCAGGATGATAGATACAAACCACCAACTCTTCCAGAAATAAGGGGTTACGCTCACCTCGATGCTCGCCACCTGTTCCTGGGAGGAAGCAATGGAAGGAGCATACTTCACCTCAAACTCATAGTCGCCAGCTGGCAAGGTGGAATATCGTACACTGTGCTGCCCTGGCTGAAGTTGTACCCAGTCATTCTCATATCCTTTCATCCTACAGAGATAGACTCCCTGTGTCTCACTACCATAATTGAGCGCAGAGAAATGAATGGTAAATGACTTATCACTCTCATGCAAGCGGATTTTCTTGGCTAAGGAAATATCCTCATCCAGATATTTGCTGCCAGCAAGAACAGGTTGGTTATCTACGAGAAGTTCAGTAAAGCGCAGATTCTTCTGAGTATAGGAATTATGATTGAACCCCTTGACTGCCATCATTCCACAGTCCGTTCCTAAATAGATGACTCCAGAACGTGAACGAATGGCACCATTAAAATAGAACTGCGCACTCAGCAAACCATCATTCTTATAGAAACTGCTGAATGTATCGGTCTTTGGATTAAACACAGATAGTCCATGATCTGTAGCTATCCAGAGCATCCCCTGCTGATCTTCCACGATTCCCTTTACAGTATTATTCGCCAAACCATTGGACATAGTAAAAGACCTGATTTCCTGTTTTCCAGACTGATTTGTGTAAAGACAGTACATTCCATATCCATTACTACCCATCCAAATCTTGCCATCATGAGTCTGGCAGAAAGAGAGTATTTTATCAATAACCCCACTCTCCGGATTATCCAACTTATAAGGGTGTCGCTTAACTGCAAAAAAACGCTTACCTGAATGGCGGGATTTCAAATCCACCTCCAGATATCCTCTAATTTCTCCCATCAAGAGACGTCCATCCCGAGTAATCAGACTGCCGATACATCCACGCACCGACAAAGCCTCTGGGAATGGAATTTCCAATTGCTTACGTTTTAAATCATAAAAGAACAGACCGGCATTAGTTCCTATCCACATACCGTCATTCCGCTCATCGTAAGCCAAAGCACCCACGAAATAAAGCAAATCGTGGTATTTTCCTTCTGTCAGGATATGGAAAATCTGTCCTGGATGCTGAAGATTCATGACAGCCAAACCTGATCCCCATGTACCAATCCAGAGATTTCCCTTGGAGTCGGCAGTGAGAGCAGATACACTGTTGTGCGGCAAACCGGAATTGGCTGTCGTATAATGGATAAAATGGTCGGAATGAGGCATCAGACAATTGAGACCGCCCTCAACCGTTCCTGCATAGAGCGTACCATCAGGAGCTGAATACATGGCATTGACTGCATTGGGGGAAAGACTGCCTGGATGATCAGGGTCATGACGATAGAATTCCAACTGCAACAGACGTGGCATCAATTTCGTAATACCACCCGCCTCCGTGCCGACCCAAATCTGTCCGTCTCGGGAAAATAGAGAATTAACAAAGTTACTGCTCAAGGGATTGACAGGACTGCTGATATTCCAATGCTCAATCTCCTGCGTTTTATCATCAAGAATATCTACACCGCAGAGAGATCCCACTAAAAGTTTGCCTTCCGGAGAAATCGCCAGACTTGTCACAACCTCATGCTGCAGGGAATGGCGGGTATCAGCAGAACAATGATAGACTTGTTGATTACTATTGAACAAACCCTTATTGGTAGCCAGCCAGATTTTTTGATGATAATAAATCACAGCACCGGCATAGTTATTACCCAACGGAGCAAACTGAGAAGTTAAATCTCTGGCTAACAGGCGGTTGTTCTTCACATAAAACTCACTAACTTTACCCTCATTGCAAATAACGACAGTTCCCTTGCTATACACATCACAAAGCCCTAAATCTGGTGCATTGAAAGGACAAGCAGCAAACAGGATGCTGTTGATCTCCCCCTTCTCATTGAAGGCAAAACGATAAATTCCTACCTGGGAAAGCATCCACATATTGCCTTTTGAATCGCAATACATACGGGTACAGAATTGCTTGAGTGCCTTAGAGAGCTTTTGGGCAAGTGCCTCATTCTCACAAGGTGGAACTATAGCCTGCATGGTCTTGAGGTCTAAAACTTGCGGACCTTCCTCAAAGGCTATCCACAAGCGCCGAAACGAGTCTTCATAGACATTCCTGCAATTATTGCTTCTCAACTGCACACCGATAGCCCCTAATCCAAAATTCATAAAATCATATCCGTCATAGCGCACCAGACCGCCTCCATGTGTGCTAATCCACATATAACCATAAGAGTCCTGAAAAATATCATCGGCAAAATTGTTAGGCATTCCTGATGCCATGTTGAGATAACTGGCATGATAACGATTAGGAAGACTCCCCTGAGCAAAGATGCCCAAGTTAACTATCAGAACCATTATCAATGTAAACAAGTATCTCACCATATTCATTATATTCAATGCAAAAATACAAAGAATATTTGTAAAGAAAGAATTTTTAGAAAAAAAAACGTCCCAATAAGCCAATCACGGCTTACTGGGACATCAATCAAAGTAATGAATATATATGTTTGATATTCAAATTCAAAATGATAAAATTCAAATCAGATATTTAGAACTCGAGCACCATTGTCTGGCGTGGACGAAGCTTCACGTTCTTATCGATAAGGACAGTACGACCATTAGTTACATCTGTAGCCTTTGCCGCATTGCCGATAATCTCTGCATAACGGCTCACATTGAGTTCGTTGGCTTCATTCTTACCATTGATGATGGTCATCACATTCTTACCCTTGTATTGACGGGCAATAACATAAACACCATTCTGAGGACAGAACTGGGTCTGCTTTCCCTTAGTAATTACCTCATTCCCCTGACGCCAATGCAAGAGATTGCTCAACCAGTTGAACATCTGGTTTTCAGCATTCGTTCTTCCTTCTGCTGTGAAAGCATTATGCTGATCACCAGTCCATCCACCAGGGAAGTCCTTACGAACATTACCATCGGTAACACGCTTAGTACCATTCATCAGAACCTCAGTACCATAATAGAGTTGAGGAGTACGGTTAACTGTCAGAAGAAGTGCCAACGCCTGCTTCAAAGCTAATGAGTCTTTTCCCTCACCCAAGAATCGGTCGGTATCATGATTTTCCACAAATGCCATCACACTCTTTGGATTAGGATAGAGATAATCGTAGCAGAATACATTGTAGATACGATTCATTCCATTCCACCAATCATCCGTCTCTTCCTTCTTGGCACTATTGATACGATCGTAGAAGGCAAAGTCCATGACAGTCTTCAGATAACTGTTTTTCTCTGACAGTTTGCTGTCTTTCTGCCAAGCAGCCGTATAAGCAGGCTCTGTTACCCAAGTTTCACCTACGGTATTAAAGTTAGGATATTCCTGATCCAGCGTCTTCATCCACAAAGCCATGGCATCACGGTCTGCGTATGGATAAGTATCCATGCGAATACCATCTATACCCACTGTTTCAATCCACCACTCGCTGTTTTGTATAAGGTATTTGATAACATGTGGGTTACGCTGATTCAAATCTGGCATAGAAGGCACAAACCAGCCATCTACAGTCTCCCCAAAGTCAACTTTGCTGGCATACGGATCCAAAACCGGAGTCAACTTATAGCTGGTCTGCTTATACATATCATTCACAGTGCGTGCACCATCTACAGTACCTATCTTTTTCAGATGTTCAGGAGTCTGGTATTCAGGAAGCAACCACTCTGGAGTATTAAACCAGTCTTTAGATGGCATGTCAGCTACCCAAGGATGCTCAAAACCGCAATGGTTGAAAATCATATCCATCACCACCTTCAATCCTTTCTGGTGAGCCTCATCTACCAACTTTTTGTATTCAGCATTGGTACCGAAACGAGGATCTACACGATAGTAATTGGTAGTAGCATAACCATGATAAGTACTGTTCTTGCCATCATTAGGGCTATCATTCTCCAATACCGGAGTAAACCATAATGCGGTAACACCCAGTTGGTTGAAATAATCCAAATGCTGGCGGATACCTTCCAGGTCACCACCATGACGAAGACTCGGTGCCTTACGGTCGCAAGTCTTGTCTCTCATAGTCTTGAAAGCATCATTCTTAGGATTACCATTCGCAAAGCGGTCTGGCATCAACATATAGAGCACATCCTCATTGCTAAAGCCTATGCGCTTATCACCAGCCATTTCACGGTTTTTCAGTTGGTACTTCACCTTCTTGACAGACTTACCCTGCTTGAATTTCAAGGTCATTTCTCCCGCCTTTGCACCCTCTAAGTTGAGATAAACCAAGAGATAGTTAGGAGATTCGAGTTTTGCGACAGAATCGACGCGAACGCCAGGATAATCAATCTCAACATCCGCATTTCGCACGTCTTTACCATACACCATCAACTGGAGAGAAGCATCCTTCATACCTACATACCAGTCTGTTGGTTCAATGCGGTCAACAGAGACCGCTGCATTCATGCTCATTGTACCCATAAGCAACATTAACGATACAAATATTTTTCTCATTTTCTTATAGATTTAGTCAATAGTAAAATTATATTTTATAATGATTTTTTCTTGATGATATCTTGAATCATTGCCAACTTTCATGCTTATTTAGCATAAAGAATCAAAGCAGACTGTGCATCTACCAAGACCTCCTTACCACTAACAGGCATACCGATACCCTCCTCATTGATGACACCATTGCAACAAGCCACATGATATTCACCCTCAGGAATAGCAACAGACTTTGCCTCACGGTTTGCATTCAAGATGACAATAATATTCTTCCAAGCGTCTATGCCTGCTAAGTTCTTGAGCATGAAAGCCACAAGGCAGCCCTCATTCTTCACCTGATTAACAGCATCAGGACTGACAGTTGGCAAGAACTCCAGGTGCTCACGAACCTTTTCTGCAGTAGCCAAACGGAATGCAGGATGATTCTTACGCAATTGGATTAAATTGCGATAATACTCAAAAACCTGTGGATATTTCTTGAGATAATCCCAGTTGAACTGATTGATGCTATCAGGAGAATTAAAACTGTTGTGAACACCCTTCTTGTCGCGCAACATTTCCTCTCCTGCCAAGATAAACGGTACACCCTGAGAAGTGAAAACTGCAGTCTGACCCAGCAAGTCCAATCGGATTAACTCAGCCAAGCGGTCACTTTCAGAAACAGACGGATCCTTCAAGCCTGGAATACTTGCCTTCAAACGATCTACCAGACACATATCATCATGGCAACTAATATAGCTAATCTGCTGAGTAGGATTGTTAGTCCAAGGTTTCTTGTCGTAATTTACCTTATTCATATCCACCTGTGGATGGGCAATACCACCAACGATACCAAACTTCAGGCTCTCCTCCTCTCCTGGAATACCAGCCAACAAGGCGCCCTTGGTATCATCAGAGAAAGGACCACGAAGAGCATCACGCATATCATCGCTAAAAGCACCGATGCCATGGAGTTGTGGCGTATTAGCCTTCACTGCCAACTTCCCTGTAGGATAAGCACAGCTTCCTGCGCTCCATCCTTCACCATATATATAAATAGAAGGATCTATCTCGTCAACAGCCGCACGAATCTGATTCATCGTCTCGATATCATGCACGCCCATCAGGTCGAAACGGAAACCATCTATATGATATTCATTCACCCAATATTTCACGCTTTCTATCATAAACTCACGCATCAATGGTTTCTCGGATGCTGTCTCATTACCACAACCAGAACCATTAGAATACTTACCATCCACTGTCTTGCGATAATAATAGTCTGGATAAGTACGCTGGAAATTGCTGCCGTTGATGTCGAAAGTATGATTATATACAGCATCAAAAATCACACGGATACCTGCCTTATGAAGTGCCTGCACCATCTGCTTAAATTCCTTGATACGGACTGCAGGATTATATGGATCAGTAGCATAACTGCCTTCTGGTACATTATAATTCTTCGGATCATAGCCCCAGTTAAACTGTGGTTTGTCCAGTTTTGTTTCATCAACAGAAGCAAAATCAAAACAAGGCTGGAAGTGTATCGCATTGATACCCAACTTCTTAAGATATTCAATAGCTTTTGGTTCGGTAAGAGCAAGATACTTACCTTTATACTTCAAACCCGAAGTTGGAGAAATAGAAAAATCACGGAAATGCAACTCATAGATGATAAGATCAGCAGGCGATTTCAATGCAGGACGCACATCATTTTCCCAACCTTCAGGATTGGTCTGACTCAGATCGATGATGGCACCACGATTACCATTGACGCCAACAGCCTTGGCAAATGTACCCGGACATTCACCCTTTCCCATATCAAAAGTATAGAACTTTCCCTTCAAGTCACCCTTTACGGTAGCTTCCCATCGGTCCTTACCTACGCTTTTCATCTTAACGGTTTTGATAGGTTTTCCTGTGAAACCGTCTTTATAAATACGGATTTTTACACTCGGTTTTGCACTACTGGAAGAAACCTGTGGAGTTGCACCAGTTACACCATCTACTTCAACAGAAGCTGTAGGTGAATTCAAAGAGAAAGTAGTTTTATCCTTAGAATAGGATATTTCATTGAAAGCACCTTGTGCCATCAATGAATGGGGAACTAAAACAGCAGTCAAGGCTACTAAAAATTGATTTTTAATGCTCATACGGTTAAGTTTTTGCTAGATTGAGAGAAAATCCGAACAAGAATTATTCTCTATTTCATGTATAAATATAGACTTTTAACTAAACAATAGCTATTATACTATCTTTTTCTTGCATAAAACACCTACAAGAGCGTATTTTATGCAGAAATAGGCAGAACCAAACACGCTCATTTTTAGCGTATTTGATTCCACCTTGCCATTCGGTCGGAAATACAGAAAATACGGCGAATATAAAAGCCCTGTTTTTCCATGAATTTCACAACCAAAGTACACCAGTTAAAATTTTAAAGTTTATTTTGCAAGCAATGAGATGGCAAAACCACCACCACGTGCTTCTTTAATCTTCAAAACATCACCCTTCTTCACAGTCTTGTGAATAATCTGATAAGACTTAGGGTTCTTTTCATAATCAGCATTCTTGCCATCCTGATAAATAGCGCAATCATACTTCTTGCCCTTATCGAGGAAGTCAAGTTTTACTACTGAAGTACGGGCAGCATCAGTCTTGCCACCAACAAACCAGTTGTTTGTACCCTTAGCCTTACGAGCAACAGTAATATACTTAGCAGGTTCAGCCTCCAAATACTTAGAATCATCCCAATCGCAAGCTACATCACGAATGAACTGGAAGGCATCATCATACTTCTCATAATGCTCAGGTAAGTCGGCAGCCATCTGCAAAGGACTGTACATCACGAGGTAAAGAGAAAGCTGACCGCAGAGAGTAGAATGCACATAACTCTGATTGTTACTCCACTCAGAAAGCTTGGTCTCGAAGATACCTGGAGTATAATCCATAGGACCACCCTGCAAACGGGTGAATGGCAACATCACGGTATGATAAGAAACAGAACCGCCAAATGCCTCATACTCAGTACCTCTTGCACTCTCATTACCCACCAGGTTAGGCCAGGTACGGCAGATACCAGTAGGGCGGGTAGCCTCATGAGCATTCACCATAATATGATGCTTAGCAGCTGTCTCGATGACACGCTGATAGTGATTATTCATCAACTGGCTGTAGTGATACTCACCTCTTGGAATGATGTCACCCACATAACCAGTCTTCACTGCATCATAACCATACTTGTTCATCAGATTGAAGGCATTTTCCAAATGACGCTCATAGTTGAGTGCTGCAGAAGAGGTCTCGTGGTGCATCATCAACTTAACACCCTTAGAGTGCGCATAATCATTGAGCATCTTGATATCGAAGTCAGGATAAGGAGTCACGAAATCAAAGACATCCAGTTTCTGATGACCGAACCAGTCTTCCCATCCTTCGTTCCAACCTTCAACCAATACTTCCTGCAAACCATTCTTTGCAGCAAAGTCAATATAGCGCTTCACTTCCTCATTGGTAGCACCATGCGTACCATTAGGCTTACACTTGCTATAATCAGTAACACCCAGACGAACAGAAGGAAGATCATTCGTATAACTCCATGTCTTGGTACCTACAATCATGTTCCACCATACACCACAGTACTTGGTAGGGTGAATCCAGGAAGTATCCTCTATTTTACAAGGTTCATTGAGGTTCAATGTCAACTTGCAAGAAAGCATATCACGCGCATCATCACTCACGAGAACAGTACGCCAAGGTGTATTGAATGGAGTCTGGATAAAGCCCTTGCGACCTACAGCATCAGGAGTCAACCAAGACTCAAGCACGAGATTCTTCTCGTCGAGGTTGAGGTGCATGGTAGGATAATCCAGACAGGCAGCCTCATGGATATTGATATAAAGACCATCCTTCGTCTTCAACTGCAGGGAAGTCTGCACGCCCGTATCAGAGAAAACAGTAGTAGAAGAATTACTCTTATATTTCTCACGATTAGCAGCGATGATAGGACGGATACCTGTCAGCGGAGTGATGTTGTACTCATACTCCTGTGTATCATAATCACCTGGAATCCAGTATGCAGTATGATCACCAGCCATTGCAAACTGAGTGTGCTCCTCCTGAATCACGAAGTAATTCAAAGATTCCTGCTGAGGAAACTCGTAGCGCAAGCCCATACCGTAATCATAGACACGGAAACGGATGGTAATATTACGATTGGAAGAAGCCTGATTGAGGTTTACCTCCAACTCATTGTAATGATTGCGAATGGTGGAAGTTTCACCCCAGACAGGTTTCCAAGTCTCATCAAAAGTAGAAGTCTTGCTACCGGTTTCGGTAAAACCATCCATCAAATCCGTTTCTTCCATTCCCTTAGAGGCATGCTTATCCTTTGCCAACTCCAAACCGAGATGAGAAGGCTTACAGACAGTCTTGCCTTTGTAACTCATCTCATAAGTAGGCTGTCCATTACCTGTCAGGGAGAAGGTCAAAGACACATTCCCGTCTGGAGACTTGACGGTCTGAGCTGCTGCAAACATAGGGAGCAACAAGCCCATAAGTAAAACACTGATTTTCTTCATATTTATTGCTATTGTTTTCTATAGTGCAAAATTAGTAAAAATCTTGGAAATACACCATATTATAATATACAATAAATCAAAAAGGGGGTGTGCAAACGATTGCACACCCCCTCGTTCTTTTCCCCAAAAAACTAACTAAAAACCATTCAATTCTAAGAAAAAACTATTTCAAACTAACGAGAAACGTTTCAATGCTTTTGAAGGAATCTTAGTTTCTTCCAGCCTGTGAAATCATTTCTGTCAACTGATTCATGAAAGCAGCATCCTTTGCCAGATCCTCGATATTAAGGTGCATACGATAGCGCCAGTAATGCTTAGGATTAGCAGGGATATTGATACGCTCTGCATTCGCATCAGGCAAGCGGAGACTCTCGTCGATAGCAAGCCAATCCTGAATACTCAACACACAGAGCATAGAAGGAGAGGTCAGATGACGTGAGATAATATCCTTGGCAAGCCAACCTGGGAGCGGATGAGGAGCAGGACCCTGACGATAGAGCATCGTATTATAATACTCTTGAGTACGCTGGATATTCTCATCCCACCACTGACGGAGGGTAGGCATATCATGACTTGAAATGGTACAAACAGAGCGATAAGGATTACGGCTCAGATGGCCGAACTTCACAGAAGGATCCTTAGGCATGCTCTGCAGCTCCAGGCTCAAGATCTTCAACTCATTCATTACCCATGGCACACAATCAGGCACCATTCCGAGGTCTTCGGCACATACCAACATACGAGTAGCCTGAACCAACTTAGGCAATTTCTTCATCGCCTCACCATACCAATACTGGTTGTTGCGACGATAGAAATAATCATTATAAAGACGATTGAACGCAGCCTTGTCGTTATCATAAAGTGACTCAAAGATAAAATCAAACTGAGCCGAGATACGTGGGTGGAACAATCCCGGATTACGATGATCACGAACGAAGAGCACATCGCTAATCAGAGCATAGAGACCATCACGGAGCCAGATATCCTTCTGAGCGGTAGCACCTTCAAACAAAGCTTCCACCTTGCGCTGGCTATTCACCTCCGGTTTCATCTGATAACGCTCGTCATCCAAGCGGTCGAGATATTTCTCCTTCACTTCGTCAGCACGCTCATGGAACATGCGGTTCAGAACCCAGTCGGTAATGAAAGGACGGGTGAATCTATCCTCCTGGAAATTAAGGCCATAAGAACGAATCTCATCTGCCGTCATTCCCAACGCAGGAGCAAACTGACCCAGCAATCCGTGAACAGAATCTACAGGAATCTCCCAGATACGGAAGAAACCGAGTACATGGTCGATACGATAAGCATCAAAGTACAGAGACATGTTCTGGAAGCGGCGAACCCACCACTGGCAACCATCCTTCAACATTTCATGCCAGTTGTAAGTAGGGAATCCCCAGTTCTGGCCATTTGCAGAGAAATCATCAGGTGGAGCACCCGCCTGTCCATTGAGATTGAAGTACTTAGGCTCCACCCACACATCACAGCTATAGCGGTTTACACCGATAGGAATATCACCCTTCAGAATAACACCCTTTGCCTTAGCATGCTCGTGAGCCGCCTTCATCTGTGTATTTAATACATACTGTACGAAGTAGAAGAATTCCACCTCCTTGTATGCTTTACTCTTAGAATCGCTCAATGATTTACGCTCAGCTTCATCCCATACATTATGGTCTGGCCACTGAGAGAAATCGGCAGTGCCATACTTGTCACGCAAGTAAGAATACTGTGCGTAAGGCACAAGCCACTGTTCTGTTTCCTGAAAAAATGCCTGAAAATCGGCACTCTTTAACATTTGTTTTCCTTCCTGTTCGAAGATTTGGTGCAAATAGTTTATCTTGAAATCATTAACTTTCTCATAATCTATCTGAGGGAGCGCATTGAGTTCTGCTCTCGTCTTTTCAGCCTCAGCGCGCTTCTTGGCATCTTTCAACTCTGGTAATGCAAGAAGATCTGCATACTGAGGATGAATAGCAAAGACACTGATACAACCATATGGATAAGAGTCTGTCCAGGTATGCGTGATAGTCGTATCATTGATAGGCAAAAGCTGAAGAACCTTCTGACCGGTTTTAGCCACCAGATCGATCATGCTCTTGAGATCACCGAAATCACCGATACCGGCACTCTTCTTACTTCTGAGTGAGAAAACAGGCACCTGTGTACCCGCCAGCTTACGGTTCCAACGCTCCAGGAACGACTGGCTCAACTCATAAGAAATCAACGTACCGCTCTTCATCTCAGGGATTTCAATAGAACGGTTGTAACCTGTTTCCCAAAGACATTCCTTCTTTTCATTGAGCGCTACGAACTTGAATTCCAGATAGTTGACAGCTAAAGTCTCTACATTGATATCAACAGTCCACTCATTGTAAGCCTGCTGAACCATAGGAAGAGCATGGTTTCTGTCCCAAGCACCGAGTGCAGGATCAGAACCTACTACTGCTAAACGTTCGCCCTCACGAAGTTGTGGAGCACGAACAATCAGGCGGATCGTCTTAGCAAAGGAATGCTCCTTCACTTTGCCTAACTGCTGATGGTTAATGCAGTCAGTAAAGGCGCTGCTATAGAAGTATGAATCCTCAGGAATATCATGCCAACGGTCATACAAAGTATAATCACCGGCACGCTCAGCCGTACAGTTCAACTGATGCCTCGCCAATTGCCATTCAGCCTTGGTGCAAAAGCCATCTCTACTTACACTGTAAAAGTAGGAATTGTTCTTAGACTTTGGGGTACCATCCCAATCGAATGACCAGCGAGAGCCATCCTCAGTCCCCATTTTATACTGGACCTCCTTCCCATCAACTGTCATATTCAAAACGAGTTCCTCGCCATAGACAGTTTTATAATCTATATTAAAATGAAACACCATAAGATACAAAGGTTATTATTTACGCTGCGAAGGTAATATTATTTATCGAAAAATCAAACACTTTTTTGCACAAAAATTGAAAAAAGGTTGCGCAATCGGTTGCACAACCTTGCTATTTAATACATTTACTTATCTTCTACTTATTTCTTATTTTTCCTTGATGAAGGAAACAGATAAAGCGCCGCATATCAGCAAGATACCAGCCACTATCATCATGTCACTCTGATGAGAACCCACCAGGCTCAAAATAGCACCACCACAGATGGCAGCTACAATCTGAGGAATACAAATCGTTCCATTGAAAAGGCCCAGATAAGCACCCATGTGTCCATATCCCTGCAGGGCATTGGTAACAAAAGTGAAAGGCATTGCCAACATGGCTGCCCAACCGGCACCAATCATCAGGAATGAAATAAACTGCAGATATGGGTCATGCAGGAAAGGAATCAAGGCGAAACCAATACCACCAATGACCAGACTGACCGCATAAGCCATCTTGGTATTCTTAAACTGAGGCAGCACAACCGCCCAAAGCACACTACCCACAGCCTGAACAGCAAAGAGGATACCTACCCAGTTGCCAGCCTCCTGGAATGCCTCGGAAGTAGGATCGGTAGTATTCCAAACCGTCTCAGCAATGGCACCTGTAGAATAATTCCAGAGATAAAGGAAACCAGCCCAGCAGAAGAACTGCACAAGACCCACCTTCCAGAAAGTAGCAGGCGCTTTGCGGAGCAAAGTAATCCAATCGGCCTTGTCTTCAGAAGCATCTTCACTCTTCACTTCATTATATTCTGCATACTGCTGAGGATTCCACTCCTTCACCTTCATCGTAGTATAGATAACGCAAAGAATCAGAATAGCAGCACCGATATAGAATGACCAGATCACAGAATCAGGAACCACACCCTTATCAGCCACATTCTTGATACCCAAGAAAGTAAAGAGGAATGGGAAAATATAACCAGCCACAGAACCGGCATTGCAGAGGAAACTCTGGATAGAGTAAGCTTTCGCCTTCTGCTTCTCATTGACCATATCACCCACCAGCATCTTGAAAGGCTGCATCGCCATATTGATACTTGTATCCAAGAACATCAGGGCTATCAAACCGAAAAGCATCGCACCGCTCACCGTCAATCCTAACGAACCGGCATTAGGCAGCAGGCACATCACCAATACAGCCACCGAAGCACCAATAAATAAGTAAGGTATTCGACGACCGAAGCGGCACCAGGTCTTATCGCTCAAAGTACCAACGATAGGTTGCACCAGGATTCCCATCAGCGGAGGGAGGATCCAGAAATAACTCAAGTTGTGTGGGTCTGCACCCAACGTTGCAAAAATTCGGGATATATTGGCGCTCTGAAGGGCGTAGGCAATCTGTACCCCGAAGAATCCAAAGCTTAAATTCCAAAGCTTCCAGAAACTCAAATCAGGTTTTTGTGTCATATTATTTTTGTTTTAATTTTTTCCGTATTCAACCATTCGCCACACATTATCGGGTAGTACCTCTCACCACCAATCTTGTTCTGACGACTCTCTTCTCCACCTCATCCACAGGAATGGATCCTTCCACCTGTCCTATGAGAATATTGGCGGCCTCCTCTCCCACGGCAATACCCCGCTGCTCCACCGTAGTGAGCATCGGGTCGGAAGCCTTGGCACGGTCACCATTGGTAAATCCGCAGACACTAATTTCTTCCGGCACCTTATACCCCATACGCTTGGCAGTATAGAGAATACCGATAGCCGTATCATCATTGATGGCAAAGAATGCATCCGGACAATCTTCTGTTTCAAGAATCTCTGGTGTGAGCGCCTCAGCCTGTGCACGGTTGTCACAGATCTTCACCCAGTCCGGATTTTCCTTCAGTCCATGTTTTAGGAGTGCATCCCGATAGCCGTTGTAGCGGTTTTTGGAAATCTCCATATTCATCGGCGAACCATAGAATGCGATTTTCTTGCATCCGGTATCTATCAGATGAGTGACGGCAGTGAAAGCTCCCATGTAGTCATCTACAACCACACGAGAACAGTTCACGCCTGTACATATTCTATCATAGAATACGAGCGGTACACCATTATCCATCAATTTTTGGAAATGATCATACTGCTTGGTGTCCTTGGCCTGAGAGACGATAATGCCACACACCTTATTCTTATAGAAGTCTTCACAAATAGCCACTTCCTTATCATACCGTTCGTTACTCTGCGCCACCATCACACGATAGCCGCGGGCGCGAGCCTCTTCCTCTATACCAGAGACAACAGACATAAAGTAATAATGTACGAACTCCGGTACGATAACTCCAATTACCTTCATCGGCTGCACCTTACTATGTCGCAAGGCTTCACCGATCACGTTCGGATAGAAGTTGTGCGCCCTGGCATAAGCCTGGATACGCTCCTTCTGAGCAGCACTGATACGAGGGCTGTTCTTCAACGCTCTACTCACCGTAGCTATGCTACATCCGAGATCGCGCGCGATATCTTTCATTGTTATGGGTACAATTTCTTTCATAATTGTTTTTAGTTACAATGCAAAATTAGAGAAATATCCGTTAAATCGGACCATTTCGTTGATGTAAATCAAGAAAAAGTTGTGCAAACGTTTGCACTAAAGAAATAACGGAATTAACTAAAAAATAGTACAGCGTATCAAAAAAGAATTTAATTTTGCACTCAGAAAGTCTGAGAATGCCGCAAAAAAGCATGCAAAGAGGATGCAAATCCGCTTTCTGCCACCTTATAAATATAAAGAACCTAACAAACAATGATTTCCTAACGAAACCGCAAGTAAAGGTAAATGTAGTTAAAGTGTGGCCGAGACTAAAAACAAGAATAAACATAAACATTAAATTATACATTAACTTAAAAATCAAGCAAATGATGAAGCAGGTAAAAATTAAATTGCCTCTCAGAGCGTTGACCCTTGCAAGTGGTCTTCTCCTGACAGCGAGTTCCTTTGCACAGTCTGGTGCTATTAAGGGACAAGTGAAAGATGCTTCTGGTGAGCCTGTCATGGGTGCTACCATTACTGCTAACGGTAAGACCGTAGGTATTACCGACATGGATGGTAACTTCTCTATCGATGCAGCTCCTGGTACTAACCTAACTTTCACCTATTTGGGTATGACCCCAAAAACCGTTCAAGCAAGCAAGAGCATGATTATTACCATGATTGATGACTCTAAGTCTTTGAACGAAGTCGTTGTTATCGGTTATGGTCGCGCAAAGAAAAACGACTTGACAGGTTCTGTTACAGCTATCAAGCCTGATGAGATGTCAAAGGGTATCACAAGCAGTGCCTCAGATATGTTGGTAGGTAAGATTGCCGGTGTGGACGTACAGACAGGTGGTGGTCAGCCTGGTACCGGTGCACAGATTCGTATCCGTGGTGGTGCTTCTCTGAGTGCTTCTAATGACCCTCTCTACGTAATCGATGGTTTGGCTATTGACAACAACAACCTTACTGGTACAAGTAACGTCTTGGCTATGATTAACCCTAACGATATCGAGAGTTTCACCGTATTGAAAGACGCTTCCGCTACCGCTATTTATGGTTCTCGTGCATCTAATGGTGTCATCATCATCACCACCAAGAAGGGACGTGCAGGTCAGAGACCTACCGTTACCTATAATGGCGATGTTACAGTATCTACCATCCAGAAGAAATATGAGGTAATGAACGCCAGCGATTATAAGCAGGCTCTTACCACTTTAGGTATTGACACAAACGGTTTGGGTACAGCTGATACCGATTGGCAGGATGAGATTTTCCGTACAGCCATCTCTACCAAGCATAACCTCAGTATTCAGGGCGGCTTGAAGGATATGCCATATCGAATTGGTTTAGGTTTCGATGACAACAATGGTATCGTCAAGACTACTTGGATGAAGCGTTTCAATACTTCTGTCAATTTGGCTCCTTCCTTCCTCGATAAGCACTTGAACGTCAACTTCACAGCGAAGTATATGTTCGAGAAGGATCGCTATGCAAGTTTTGGTGATGCCATCGGTAATGCACTGACCATGGATCCTACACAGCCTGTTCGTGTAAGCGACCCTATGTACAATTGCGTAGGTGGATATTTCCAGTATCTGGACAATGCGGGTAACAAAATTACTGATCCTAACTGGACAAAGATTGCCAAGGCTCAAGTACCTCAAAACCCTGTGGCTCTCCTCGACAACCAAAAGATAATGGCCAACACCCATGACATTACATCAAATCTTGAGGTGGACTATAAGATTCATGGTTTCGAAGACTTGCATTTACATGCTGCTATAGGTGCACAGTACACAGATGCCAAGCAGCACAATGATATAAACAAGTATTCTTCTTCTAATAACTATTTTGGTTATTACAAGACAGACCATCAATACAAATACAGCATCGAAGGAAAAGCTTTTGCCGAATATGCCCACAAGTTTGGTGTACACGACATCGACATCATGGCAGGTGCTGAGCAGAGCCACTTCCACAGAGTAAGCTATAACTTCGGAAGCGGTATTGATGAGTACTTGAGAGATAACAATCCACAGATGGTTGATGGTGAATGGAACTATGTAAATAACCCTACATATCAGAAGAACACCATGTGGAAGAGTCACAACTCTTTGGTATCTTACTTCGGACGTTTCAACTATAACCTGTTAGATCGTTATCTGCTTACAGCTACATTCCGTGCCGATGGTTCTTCTCGTTTCAGAGATGGCAAGAAGTGGGGTTACTTCCCAGCAGCAGCTTTTGCATGGAAAATCAACAACGAGCCTTTCCTCAAGAATGTAAAATGGATTGACGAATTGAAACTCCGCTTGGGCTGGGGTAAGACTGGTCAGCAGAATGGTATTGATGACTTCTACTATGCTCCTGTATATACAGTCAGCGATACTTATGCACAGTATCCATTTGGTGACAAATATTACACAACAATGCGCCCATCCAAGTACAATCCAGACTTGACATGGGAGAAGACTACAACTTACAATGGAGGTCTCGACTTCACCGCTCTCAATGGCCGTTTCGGCTTTAATGTAGATGGTTACTATCGTAAGACTACCGACCTTTTGGCAACCGTTGCCATTGCTGGTGGTACCAACTTTGGCGACCAACTCTTGAAGAACATCGGTTCTGTAGAAAACTATGGTGTAGAATTGGCATTCAATGTAAAACCTATCGTTACCAAGGACTTCGTATGGGATGTAACCTACAACGTAGGATGGAACCACAACGAAATCACTAAGTTGGAGGCTGGTTTACAAGACTGGACTTGGACAGGCAGCAAGGTGTCTCGTGGTAACAACACATTGGTACAGGTAAACAAGGTCGGCGAACCTCTCAATTCTTTCTATGTTTTCCAGCAGGTTTACGACGAGAACGGCAAGCCTATCGAGGGATTGTATGTTGACCGTGACGGTAATGGAAAGATTGATAATGACGACCGTTATTGCTACAAGAACCCTGCTCCTGATGTCATCATGGGTCTCACCACCAAGTTTATCTATAAGAACTGGGACTTCAGTGCAGCCTTCCATGCATCTATCGGCAACTATGTGTATTACGATTTCCTGAATTCAAAAGCTGAGTTGATGAAAATCAACGAAACTAACCTCTTCAGGAACACAACAGCAGAAGCAGTCGAACTTGGCTTTAAGGGTACAACTGATCTCACGACCAATGCCAGCGACTACTTCGTACGCAATGCTTCTTACTTGAAGTGTAGCAACATGACATTGGGCTACAGTTTCCCTGCATTGATCAAGGCTGGTGCCGAGAAGATTTGCAGCGGACGTATCTACTTCACTGTTCAGAATCCATTCATCATTACCAAGTATAAGGGTATCGACCCAGAGGTAAGCAACGGTATCGATAGCAATCCTTACCCACGTCCAATAAGCTTCCAGCTTGGTTTGAATCTTAACTTCTAAAATACAAAAAGGAGACAATTATGAAAAAAATATTTATAACGACTGCAATGGCAAGTATGTTGTGCATGGGCTTTGTCTCTTGCGCAGACGAACTGAATATCAAATCCATTGACCCACAGTCTTCCCCATCATATACTGTAGATGGTCTCTTGGCCAAGCAGTATGCTACCCTTGGTCTTACTGGTCAAAAAGGCCCAGCAGGTTCAGCAGACTTGAGTGGCGACGAGGGTGAGAGTGGATTCATTCGTACCATTTTCAACCTGCAAGAGTTAATGACCGACGAGACAGCATGGGCATATCAGAACGATAATGCTATTGCCCCTATCACCAACTTCAGTTGGAATAGTGGTAATGACCGTGTGAACTGGGCATATCAGCGCCTCATTTTCGACATCACCCTGTACAACCAGTTTATTTTAGAGCAGTCAGGTAGCTTGAGCGAAGACAGAATCGCAGAAGTTCGTTTTCTCCGTGCTCTGAACTACTATTATTTCCTTGACCTGTTTCGCAAGGCTCCATTCAAGGACACTTTCGACAACAATCTCCCTACCGAGAAAAGCGGCAAGGATCTCTATGAGTGGTTGGATAATGAGTTGACCACCATCGAACCTATGATGGCTGAGGTGGGTGCTTATAATAACAGTGAGAATTTCGGACGTGCCGACCGTGGCGCAGCATACGCACTCCATGCCCGCTTGGCTCTTAACTCTGAAGTTTATACCGATGGTCAGGTAAAGGACTACCAGAAGGCTATTCATTATTGCGACGAGATTATCAACAGCGGTAAATACGATCTTTGTCGTGCAGAAAAGAATGGCTGGAGCGGTTATCAGCAGCTGTTCATGGGCGACAATGACTGCAACCCTGAGGCTATGAAGGAAATCATCTTCCCTATCCGTCAGGATGGTTTGAAGGCTCGTGCGTATGCAGGTACCACATACCTCGTATCAGCAGCCACCATAGCAGGTATGCCTTATGCGAGCACAGGTGACCCATGGAAATGTATGTTTGCCCGCGAAAATTTGATTGAGAAGTTCTTCCCTAACAAGGACATCCCTATGGCTACAGTTGATGATGTTTTGAGCAATCCTACACAAGAAGAGGTGAGAGCTAAGGATAGCGAGAAGGGCATCGGTACAGCAGACGTAATCGCAAAGGCTGGAGACGACCGCGCCCTGTTCTATATGGGTGTAGGTGGCTGCGAAACAGGCAAAGTTCGTACTATCAATCCAGGTGAGAACATCACAGGTCCTCTGAATGGTGCATCTTTTGTAAAGTGGAGCAATCTCCATGCAGATGGTTCCACACAGCACGATCAGAACTATTCAGATACAGACTTTCCTATGTTCCGTTTGGCAGAAATCTATCTGACCCGTGCAGAGGCTAAGTACCGTCTCAACGGCAGTCACAGTCAGGATGGTTTGGCTGATATCCAGTATGTTCAGGACCGTGCCCACCGTCAGTTAAAAGCTACATCAGTAGATGAGCAGACCCTTATCGATGAATGGTGCCGCGAGTTCTTTATGGAAGGTCGCCGTCGTTCAGACTTGGTTCGCTTTGGCTTGTTCACAGGTTCTAAGTACCTCTGGAGTTTCAAGGGTGGTGTAGAAAAAGGTGCTGGTACTCCAGCATACTACGACATCTATCCAATGCCAGACAATGAGATCAAGAACAACCCTAACTTGCATCAGAACCCAAAATACTAAATTGTTAGGAAACAAGATTTAATTTAAAGAAATCAATTATGAAAAAGATATTCAAATTAATGTTGCTGCCAGCGTTGGTACTTCCTTTGCTCTTTACATCCTGTGATGAAGACAGAGACAGCAACCCAACATTGGATCTGAGTCATCTTGCTGAGGGATTTGTATTGAACACTCCTGCTCTTGCAGAAAACAATACCTATGATCTCAAGAGTGCAAAAAACCTTGTGCTTACATGCTCTCAGCCAAATTATGGTGATGCACCTTACGCAGTGAAGTACTATGCACAGGTTTCTATCGACCCTGCATTCGTCAATGATCCTACAACCACTCATACAGAGTTGGCGACATACGCAGAGAATGCAAGCAACTTGGAATTTAATGCATCCGAAGCAAACGATGCTATCGTATCACTCTTCCAGGCAGCCAATCCAGACACAAGCGTTCCTGAGGAAATGCCTATTTACATCCGCCTTCGCGGAGTCATTAGCGGTACTTTGAATCAAACCTTGGGCGAGACCTATTCAAATGTCATTACCCTGCCTTCTGTCAAGGCTACCTACGAGGCTCCTGACGCTAAGTTCACTGACAACCTCTTCTTGATTGGAGATGGTATTCAAACTTCATGGCAGAGTTGGAAAGCTATTCCTAAGGTAGAAGGTCTGGACGGCAACTACTATGGTATTATTTACATGCCAGCAGGCGGTCAGTTCAAGTGGGGTACTGAGAACAATGACTATCGCGGCATCAACCGTATCACCATAGACGATCAAGCCGATGCAGGTATCTCTGAAGGTGAAAAGCAAAACATCAAGGTGGCCAACGCAGGCTGGTACACACTCCACTTCAAGGGTAAGATTACCGAAGATAAGAAGAACATCGAATGGACAATGACTATTTACAAAACTCAGGTTTGCCTGATTGGTGCTTGTATTGGTCAAAGCACTTGGGGCTTTGCTGACGATACTGCTCTGACTCCTCCAGACGATCCAACTGGTGAATGGGTTTCTCCTGCATTCACTGCAAACGAAGAACTTCGTGTTTCAGTCAAGGTCGGTAGCATCGACTGGTATCGCACAGAGTTCACTGTTTACAATGGCGAAGTGTTCTGGCGTAAATATAATATGCCAAACAACTGGGCTGAAACCATGGGTGCAGATTACTCTGTTAAGCCTGCCGTTGGCACGAAGTTGTATGTCAACTTTGATACAAATAAAGCAGAAGTTAGATAATTTAAGATCAAAGCAAAATGAAAAAGACATTTTTATATAGCTTAGCAGTCTTGGCAAGTTTAACACTTGCCAGCTGCAACGGCGACTACGATGATTGGGCTCAACCACAGCACAATCCACAGGAAGCCTCAGCTGCCAAATATGGTATAACCTTTACAGCAGGTCCTGAAGCAGAATGCAATATGCCTGACGAAGATGGAGTCATCAATCTCGTCACAGTCAACTCAACAGATGCTGATGTTACAGGTTTCACGCTCAAAGACTTGAAAGTGAATGGTGAGTATATCAAAGGCGAAATCAGTGGCAATAACATTCAGGTAGATGCTACTGAATTGGAGAAGATTCTTTGCAACGAGAATAAAACTCGCGCCAGCGTTGCAAGTAACATCAAAGTTGAGTCAAAGGTTACAGTCAATCTGGCATCAGGCGATGCTGTTGCCATCAACACAGTAGGTGAAACTACAGGTAAGATTACAACATCCCCAACTCCTGCTATCGATGCGAATGGCTACTACATGCTCGGCGAGGTAAACGGAAATGACTGGGGTCCAAAAGATCCTGTATGGATGACCAAAGTGTCTGATGGTGTTTACCAGCTCAAGGTCACCACAAAGAAAGACAAGAACTACTTCAAGTTCTACGAAGGTAGCAAGTGGGATGCAACCGGCAACTGGGATGTCATCAACAAAGGTGTCATGGGTTGCGAGAAAGACGGTAGCGAAGATGCTTCTGGTACAATCTATTATACTGGAGACAGCTGGGGTACTCCACAGACAATGGTTATCGCAGGTAAGGGCACATGGATTGTAACTCTCGACATGAACAACCTGTCTTACTCTGTAGGCAAGCCTATCCTCTATATGGCAGGTGATGCTAATGGCTGGAACCATAGTGACGTCCTCAATAGTAATGATGGTGTTCACTTTACAGGTTATATGTACCTGAACCAGAATGGCTTCAAGTTCAGTACTCAGCCAAACTGGAAAGGCACTAGCTATGGTGCTGACTTTGATACAGCTCCTGATGCAGGAAACATCGTGATAACAGAAGATGCAGGTTTCTATCAGGTAGATGTTGACTTGTCTGCGAAGACTTACACACTGACTCCATTTACTATTGGTATCATTGGCAACGCAACTCCTAAAGGTTGGGATGGCGATACGAATATGACATACAATCCGGAAGAGCGCTGCTGGGAACTTAAGGACGTCACATTGACTGATGGCGAAATGAAGTTCCGTCACACAAACGATTGGTCTCTCAGTTGGGGTGGAGAATTAGATAACCTCACTACACAGAATGGTCCAAACATCGTTGTAGCAGCTGGCACTTACGACATTAAGCTTGTGGTTAATTGGGCAGAAGGAACAGCAAAGTGTGAGATGACAAAAAAGTAAGCATTTGCTTCATCAAATAAACTTAAAATTAATAGGCGGCTCTCAATTCCGGGAGTCGCCTATTTTTTTACTTTCTCCTCATCCTTTTCAAGTATTTTTCCCTAAAACTTTGGAAGTTACGAGGAAAAGTCGTATTTTTGCAGAAGAAAAGCTGCACTCGGCAAATTGAAAGCAAGCTTTCTTTGCGCTCATTTGCATTTTCTTTGCAGATTGAAGCTAACAATCTTCTATATGAAACAAGAAATTGAACAAAAAGAATTAGGCATGGGGAACTTCCAAGGTTATCCATCTTTGTTGAGACAAATCAAGCATCGTGTTTCTTTTGCCCAACAGAAA
>OLGA01000600.1_pt1 | contig 31140 bp, 25 predicted proteins | sample 1604881 | NCBI WGS metagenome assembly OLGA01 (sample SAMEA3888896, study PRJEB22519) | human gut metagenome | biome: human gut; feature: human-associated habitat; material: faeces | place: Denmark | collected 2009 | reverse complement strand
GACTCGAACACACGACCTGCTGATTACGAATCAGCTGCTCTACCGACTGAGCTATGCCAGCAACTTCTGCCGATTTCTTGGAAGCTTGTGTATTTTATCACGTCGCGCTGCCGTTGTCAACAGAAATTGCCGGTATTTTGCGCCCGGTCTGCGGCTTTTTCGCTTTTCCTCCGGTAAACTGTCCCGCTGGTGCGGGCGGAGCAGAGCCCCGCCCCTACAGAGAATAAAAGCGGTCAAGCTCCCATTTTTTCGGATTGTTGTCGATGTACTGCCATACCTCCCGAAAATCATCTTCATTTCGTACTACATGATCGTAAAATGACCGCTGCCACACCACGCTTCCCGGCGTATGCATTTCTGTATTAACCAATTTCGTCGTGGCGGATTTCCACGAGCATAGGATATCAGATATTGTAGGGGCGGGGCTCTGCTCCGCCCGATAAAGAGAGAGCAGCATATGAACGTGATTCGGCATGATCACATGACGTTCAATTCTTACGGGATAACGTTCCTCCAGAAGCAAAAGCTGCGTTTCACAAATGCGCCCGACGGCTGAAAGAATGGTACATCCTTCGTGGATGGTTGAAAGGATTTGCCGCCGGCTTTTGGTGCATACCGTCAGAAAATAAGCGCCGGGCAGGGAATAGTCAAACTCACGCAGCCGCATATCACGGCGCTTTTTTGCGTTCACTCGGCGGCCTTGACGCTCACCATGGCGTCAAAGTCGAGCCCGAGCTCGCCGCCGACGGTGCGAAGCTCCGCGAGCGTGGAGTCGTTGACGGGGATGCCGTTTTTGAGCTTCTCATTGCGGGAGTCGACCTCCATTTCGCCGGAGGTGTAAATGCGGGTGCGGCCTTCGGCCTTGGCGCTGTCGCGCAGCTCTTGCAGAAGCGTCGAAAGGCTCTCGCGCATCGCGGCCTTGTCGCCGAACATGCCGTAATCGAGCGCGAAGAAGCTCTGCGACGTGTCGCCGAGGCCGTTCTTGCTCACATGGTTGGACGTAGCGCCGCCGGCGATGATCGAGGAGAGGATTTCTACGATCAGCGCGAGACCGTAGCCCTTGTGCGAGCCGGTCGCGGGGCTGGAGCCGCCGAGCGGGAGAATGCCGCCGCCCGCCTTGGAATTGATGTTGTCGATGACGCGCTTGGCGTCGGAGGTGTCCTTACCGTTTTCATCGACGGCCCAGCCGAGCGGCATGGGCTTGCCCTGCTTGGCATAGACCTCCAGCTTGCCGCGCGGCACGACCGTGGTCGCCACGTCGTACAGCATGGGAATGGGATCGGCGGGCATGGCAAAGGCGATGGGGTTTGTGCCGAGCATGACCTCGCGGCCGAACGTCGGCACGCAGATGGCCTGCGTATTCGTAAAGCACATGCCGAGCATGTCCTCACGCTCGGCCATCATGGCATAATAGCCGCCGACGCCGAAGTGGTTGGAGTTGCGCACGACCGCTGCGCCGAAGCCGTACTGCTTCGCCTTGGCAATGGCGCGCTCCATCGCGTCCACGGCGGCGATCTGGCCCATGGCGCTGTGCGCGTCGAGCACGACGGAGAGCGGCGTTTCATGCACGACCTCCGGCACTGCGTCCGGGCGGATCACGCCGCTTTTCACACCGCGGTGGTAGCGGATCAGACGCTGCACGCCGTGGGATTCCAGTCCCTGCAGATCGGCGGTGAGCAGAATGTCGGCAATATCGCGGCTCTGTTTTTCGTTGAATCCGTATTTGCCCATAACGGCTTCGCAGTAAGCGCGAAGCTCCTTTTCCGGCAGACGATAGTACGCCATATGTCTCTTTCCTTTCTTTATCGAACTGGATCAAACCTTTTCGACCGATTATACCATTTATACCATATTCGGACAAAGGAAAAAGCCTTTTCCGGCGGAAAAAGACCGCACACGGTATTCTGCAAAAAGACATTGGAAAATCTCCGGGCAGGACGTATAATTATGGCAGAACGTTGAGCGGGAGGAACGGACGATGGATAAATACGAGGTGCTGAAGCACTGCTTCGGCCACAGCCGTTTCCGGCAGGGGCAGGAGGCGCTCATCGATGCCGTTTTGTCCGGCCGGGATGCGCTCGGCATCATGCCGACCGGCGGCGGGAAATCCCTGTGCTACCAGATCCCCGCGCTGCTTCTCGGCGGCATTACGATCGTCATATCGCCGCTGATCTCCCTGATGAAGGATCAGGTGGCGGCGCTCAAAAACGCGGGGATCAGCGCCGCGTACATCAACAGCTCGCTCACCGCCGAGCAGCTGCGTCTTGTGTACCGCCGCGCGCGGGAGGGCGCGTACAAGCTGCTGTATGTCGCGCCGGAACGGCTGGAAACGGAGGGCTTCGCCGCACTCATGCAGGCGGTGACGGTCTCGCTTGTGGCCGTGGACGAGGCGCACTGCATCTCCCAATGGGGGCAGGACTTCCGTCCAAGCTACCGGAGCATACCGGACTTTGTTGCCTCGCTGCCGCAGCGCCCGCCGGTGACGGCGCTCACCGCGACCGCCACGGCGGAGGTGCAGCAGGACATTGTCCGTCTGCTTGAACTGCATGACCCCGTCCGCTGCGTCACGGGTTTCGACCGCCCGAACCTCTTCTTTGACGTGCAGCGCCCGAAAAACAAAATGTCCGCGCTGCTCGATTTTCTGCGGACGCGGCGGGACAAGACAGGCATCGTTTACTGCGCCACGCGCGCTGCCGCCGAGCGCGTTTGCCGGACGCTGTGCAGCCGCGGCGTCGCCGCGGTCTGTTATCACGCCGGAATGGAGGACGGCGAGCGCCGCGCAAGCCAGGACGATTTTCAGTTCGATCGGAAAAACGTGATCGTTGCGACGAATGCCTTCGGCATGGGCATCGATAAATCCAATGTGAATTTCGTGATCCACTACAACATGCCGAAAAGCCTCGAAGCGTATTATCAGGAGGCGGGGCGCGCCGGACGCGACGGCGAGGCTGCGGACTGCATTTTGCTCTACTCCGCGGGCGATGTGGAGACGGCAAAATTCCTCATCCAGAGCGGCGGGGAGGAGCTTGGCGACGCAGAGCGGGAAGAGCTGCGCCGCCGCGACTATGAGCGGCTGAAGATCATGACCGGCTACTGCAAAACGACGCGCTGCCTGCGAGGGTACATTCTCGACTATTTCGGGCAGCCGCACGCCGAGGAATGCGGAAACTGCGGAAACTGCCGGAGAACGTACCGGCTTGAGGACATCACGATACCGGCGCAGATGATCCTCTCGTGCGTTGTGCGCGTGCGCGAAACGCTCGGATACTATGTCGGAAAAACGCTGATCGTCCAGACGCTGCGCGGCAGCCGCGACCGGCGTCTTCTGCAGCTCGGGCTGGACAGGCTCTCAACGTATGGCCTGATGCAGAAGCTCTCCGCGGAAAAGGTGCTTGCCATGCTGGACCGGCTGGAAGAAGCGGGGTATCTGCGCACGAACGCGCAGCACTTCACGCTGGAACCGACCGCGGCCGCCAACGGCGTGCTGTTCGGCGGTGAGAAGGTCGCCATGCCGGTACACCTTGAGCCGGCGGCGCAGAGCGGAGAGAAAAAACGCCGCCGGAAGAGCGCGGCGGCATCCGCCCCGACGACCGGCACGGACGATCTCTTCGCGGCGCTCAAGGCGGAGCGCACGCGCCTCGCCGCGGCGGAGGGCGTGCCTGCCTATGTTGTATTCTCCAACGCGACGCTCGCGGACATGGCGGCGAAAGCTCCGCACACGATGGAGGATTTTCTGGAGGTCTCCGGCGTCGGCGAGATAAAAGCCGCGCGCTACGGCGAAGCGTTCCTGAAAGCCATCGCCGCATACGAAGAAGCGGACGAAGCCTGAAAAAAGAAACGCCCTCCGGCATCCGTCCGGCTTTATAAAGCGGACGGATGCTTAAGACTTTTGGCAATTCATAAATCCAAAAGCTCAATATCGTGCGTCAGCACATCGGTATATTGCAGTGCATGGCACTTCGGCGGCCCGGGCGAGACTTCCTCTACCTGAAAGATGTGCCGGTAGACGCCCGTGATCTTCACCGGAACATTGTTCAAATGCAGCCTTGGCTGCCGGAGGGAAACATTGATGCGAATGGTTGGATCGCTCAGGTAACGCTCCGAAATGCGCTGCCGAATCTGTTGAAGCTCATAAATATCATTCATCATACCCACGCTTTCTATCACAAACCCGCCTGATAAAAGTCAGGCGGGTTTGGCGTTAGTTGAAGTATTCGCTTACATCAACTTTGTCGTTATACTGCTTGCGGACGCGAACCAGCACAGAGCCGTCGGCCTGCTCCGTTTCCTCGACGATCCGGTACCGGGTGCGGTTTCTGTCCATCGTCGCCTTGTAGTGGTTCGCTTCGCTGCGGTTGATCTTGAGCTGCTGCTCACGGGTCAGACCGCAATCAGGCTTCTGGGAAAACACCAGCGTTTGCAGGATGCACGCTGCCTTTACACGCTTCATTGATTTCACCTCCCTCTGCCTCCGCCCGGTCAGAACGGATGCTCTTTTTCAGAGAGATGATCAGTGAACAAACAGCCTGTGCACGTCAGTCTGCCGCCAACGCCCACCGCACCGGATGCACTCCCGTGATACCTTGCGTATATTTATATTTTAACGAGTTTCAAAACGAATTTCAAACGTTTTTTCTGGAAAGGTTTCAATACAGCTCCGCGATGATGTCCACGCACTTGTCAATCCCCAGCACGCCGCTGTCCAGCGTCAGGTGATAATTTTGAGCGTGCCCCCACTTCATGTTGGTGTAGAAGCGGTGATAGGCAGCCCGGCGCTTATCTTTGTCCAACAGGCGATCCTCCGGGGACTGCTCCCGTTCGCCATACACTTTGACGATGCGCTCCGCGCGGAACTTCATATCCGCGTGGATAAAGACCTTCAGGCAATCCGCTTTGTCCTGCAAAATATAGTCAGCGCAGCGACCAACGATAACGCACGGACCCTTTTGGGCAAGAGCGGTGATCGTATTGCACTGATGCTCCCAGAGAATGTCCTCATTGGTGGGGCCGAACATCCGGTTGGAGAAAGCTGCCGATAGGAAGCTCCCCGGTGCATACTCTCCTGCTTCTTTTACATAGTCCGGCGCAAAACCTGTTTCCTTTGCCATTTCCTGAATGATCTCTGCGTCATAGCACGGAATACCCAGTTTTTCCGCAACCTTTTTGCCAATGGTGCGTCCGCCGCTGCCAAACTCACGACTGATGGTAATCACTCTGTTTTTCATACTTTCTGCACTCCTTCCGTATACAATTCCCGATAGGTTTTTACGATAATAACTGCTGAGATGATAAAGGTCAGAATATCCGACACCGGCATGGAATACAGCACACCGTCCAGACCGAAGAACACCGGCAACAGCAGAGCAAAGCCCACACCGAACACCACCTCACGGAACATGGACAGCAGCGTGGACGAGAGCGCCTTGCCGACTGCCTGCAAGAAGATGAAACACGCCTTGTTGATGCAGGCGAGAATCATCATGCAGAGATAGGTGCGGAAGGCCTTGATGGAGAAATCGGTGTAGTAGCTGCTCTCGTTGTCCGCGCCGAAAATGGCGATGAGCTGACGGGGAAAGCCCTCTGCCAGAATCAGCGCCACCGCGCCTACCAGCGCCTCGGCCACCAGCAGCTTGGTGAACAGCTCCCGCACACGGAGCTTTTTCTCCGCGCCCATGTTGTAGCCCACGATGGGGATGCAGCCTGCCGCCATGCCCACTACGATGGAAATGACGATCTGGAAGAACTTCATCACGATGCCTACCACCGCCATGGGAATCTGCGCGTACTGCTCCTGCCCGAACACGGCGTCCAGCGCGCCGTATTTGCGGAGCATATTGTTGATGGCCGCCATAGCCGCCACCAAGCTGATCTGGGAGAGGAAGCTGGTGATGCCCAGCGTCAGCATCCGTCCGCAGATGCTCCGGCGCAGGGCATAATCGCCGGAGGCAGGCTTGATGATCTTCATATGCGCGAGATACCACAGCGCAAGGATCGCCGTGAACACCTGACCGATGACCGTGGCCACTGCCGCACCCATCATGCCCCATTTGAATACGAAGATGAAAATGGGATCGAGGATGATGTTAATGACGGCGCCGGAGAGTGTGGAGATCATGGCGAACTTGGGGTTTCCGTCCGCGCGGATGATGGGGTTCATGGCCTGCCCGAACATATAGAACGGGATGCCCAGGGTGATATAGAAGAAGTATTCCTGCGAGTGATGGAAAGTTTCTTCGTTAACTGTGCCGCCGAACATAGCAATGATAGTGTTTGCGAAAATGAGATATACCGCCGTCAGGACAAGACTGCTGGCAACCGATAACACAACAGCGTTGCCAACGCTGCGCTTTGCTTTCTCCGTCTCATTTCTGCCCAGCGCCATGCTGACGAAGGCGCAGCAGCCGTCGCCCACCATGACAGCGATGGCCAGCGCTACCACCGTCAGCGGGAACACCACCGTATTGGCGGCGTTGCCGTAGGAGCCGAGGTAGCTTGCGTTCGCAATAAAAATCTGGTCAACGATGTTGTAAAGTGCGCCCACCAGCAGCGAGATGATGCAGGGGACGGCATACTGCCGCATGAGCTTACTCACGCGCTCCGTCCCCAAAAACTGATTTCCGGTTTCCATATAATTCACCTTTCTTTCAAAAAAACAAAAAATGCGTAAGTCCCAACATATCCGGACTTACGCATTTCTGCTACACGATTTGCTTATGAAGTTTTCTCCCATCTTGCCGTTTCTTACCCGATTCCGCAAAAAAGGCGTGTGGCTGCTCTGCAACTGGATTTACGCAGAAACGCCACACGCTGTAGCTTTATTATAACGGATTCGGATGGAGATTTCAAATGTTTTTTGAATGACTTTGGTCTCTCCTGATCTTGGGGCAATTACAATGCTGCCGGATAACGCAAAAAATCGGCACCTGCCTGAAAGCAGATGCCGATTTCAGTTACCCTATCATGCGCTTGAATTTTTGGCGTAAGTTTGGCGTAAATCCGCTTTGGCACACTCAAAAATTCATACAATTACAAGGCTTTGCGGTGTGGCTTAGTACATACCGCCCATGTCCGGCGCGGCGGGAGCCGGCGCGGGGGGTTCGGGGATGCTCACGACCATCGCCTCGGTGGTGAGGACGGTGGAGGCGACGGAGGCGGCGTTCTCCAGCGCGCTGCGGCAGACCTTGGTCGGATCGACGATACCGGCGGCGATCATATCGCAGTACTCTTCCTTCGCGGCGTCAAAGCCGTAGCCGGGGATCTCGGAGCCGCGGACCTGATTGAGGATCACGGCACCCTCGAGACCGGCGTTCGCGGCGATCTGCATCAGCGGAGCCTGCAGAGCCTTCGCAATGATGGCAGCGCCCGTTTTCTCGTCGCCCTCGAGCTCGGTGACGACCTTCTCGGCAGCGATGCCGGCCTGCACGTAAGCCGTGCCGCCGCCGGCGACGATGCCTTCCTCAACGGCGGCCTTCGTCGCGTTGAGAGCGTCTTCGACGCGGAGCTTCTTCTCCTTCATTTCGGCCTCGGTAGCCGCGCCGACCTTGATGACGGCAACGCCGCCGCTCAGACGGGCCAGACGCTCCATGAGCTTCTCACGGTCGTAGTCGGAGGTGGAAACTTCGTACTGGTTCTTGATCTGCGCCACGCGGTCGGCGATGGCTTCCTTCGTGCCGGCGCCGCCGACGATGATGGTGTTCTCCTTGGAGACCTTGACCTGGCGCGCACGGCCGAGCATATCGAACGTGGCATCCTTGAGCTCCATGCCGTAGTCGCCGGAGACGACCTGGCCGCCGGTCAGAACGGCGATATCCTGCATGGTCTCCTTGCGGCGGTCGCCGAAGGCCGGGGCCTTGACGCACACGCAGGTGAAGGTGCCGCGCAGCTTGTTGAGAAGGATGGTGGCGAGCGCTTCGCCCTCGACCTCGTCGGCGATGATGACGAGCTTCTTGCCGGCCTTCACGATCTGCTCGAGCAGGGGCAGGATCTCCTGAATGTTGGAGATCTTCTTATCGGTGATGAGGATGTAGGCGTCATCGATGACGGCTTCCATCTTCTCGGAATCGGTGACCATGTAGGGGGAGACGTAGCCGCGGTCAAACTGCATGCCCTCGACGACCTCGGAATAGGTCTGCGCGGTCTTGGACTCTTCCACGGTGATGACGCCGTTCTGACCGACCTTCTCCATAGCCTCGGCGATCAGGGTGCCGATCTGCTCGTCGCCGGAGGAAATGGTGCCGACGCGGGCGATGTCCTTCGTGCCGCTCACGGGCTGGGACGCGGTCTTGATCTCGCTGACGGCGGCCTCGGTCGCCTTGGCGATGCCGCGGCGGAGGACCATCGGGTTGGCGCCGGCGGCGAGGTTCTTCAGACCCTCACGGATGATGGCCTGGGCGAGAACGGTCGCGCTCGTGGTGCCGTCGCCGGCGACGTCGTTCGTCTTGGTGGCGACTTCGCGGATGAGCTGCGCGCCCATGTTCTCGGCGGGATCGGCGAGCTCGATCTCCTTGGCGATGGTCACGCCGTCGTTCGTGATGAGCGGGGTGCCGAATTTCTTATCGAGAACAACGTTGCGGCCCTTGGGTCCGAGCGTGATCTTCACGGTGTCGGCGAGCTTGTCAACGCCGGTCTGCAGAGCCTTGCGGGCTTCCGCGCCATAAACCAGATTCTTAGCCATAATATATTCGTCCTCCTGAAATTACTCTACGATCGCCAGAATGTCGCTCTGACGGACGATGGTGTATTCCTCGCCGTCGAGCTTGACGCTGGTTCCGCTGTACTTGCCGGCGATGACCTTGTCGCCCGCCTTGACTTCCATCTTCACTTCGTTGCCGTCCACCATTCCGCCGGGGCCGACGACGATGACTTCGTAAACTTCCGGCTTTTCCTGCGCCGCGCTCGTGAGGATGATGCCGCCTTTGGTCTTTTCCTCGGCTTCCGTCCGCTTGAGGACAACGCGATCCGCCAACGGTTTGAGATTCATGGTTTCTGCCTCCTATGATCATTTTAATTTTTATTTTGTTGATTTAGCACTCAATGACTCCGAGTGCTAACCTATGTCTATAAAATAGCACACGCCCTCTGCAAATGCAAGAGGGAATGTGCTGTTTTAAAAAATAATTCACATATTGCGGGAAACGGTATATTAGAGGTACATATAAAGCTGGCAGGGGATCATGCCGTTATAAAGTCTCCGCCGCTTGTCGGCGCGCTTGCCGTAGACATTTTCAAAATTCTCAAGCGAGGAGATCACGTAGGTCTTCCAGTTTTCCGTTTCGCGCATCGTTTTGCCGAATGCGCGCATGAGCTCGACCGCCGCCTCCTTTTCGAGCAGGCGCTCGCCGTAGGGCGGGTTGGTGCAGAGCGTGCCGTTCTCCGTTTTGCGGGAGAAATCTCTTGCGTCGGCCACGGAGAAGTCAATGTACTTTTCCACCCCGGCGCGGCGGGCATTCTCGCGCGCGAGAGCGACGGCGCGCGGGTCAATGTCGGAGGCGAAGAGGTGATAATCGCCGGAATATTCGCGGCTGCGGGCAAGATTCCGCTCCGCCTGCCATATGCCGCGCGGCAGGCAGCGCCACGTTTCGGCGGCAAACTCGCGGTTCAGCCCCGGCGCGCGGTTGAGCGCCGCGAGCGCGGCTTCAATGGCGATCGTGCCGCTGCCGCAGAAGGGGTCACAGAAATCGCCGCGGCCGCGGTAGCGCGCAATGTCCACGATGGCGGCGGCGAGCGTTTCGCGCAGCGGAGCCGCGACCTGCGCCGGGCGGTAGCCGCGCTTATGGAGCCCCGTGCCGCTCGTATCGATATAGAGCGCGGCCTCGTCCTTCATAATGGCGAACTGGATGGGGAAACTCTCGCCCTCTTCGGAGAACCACGAGAGACCGTACACGCTCTTGAGCCGTTCGACAACGGCCTTTTTCACGATTTTCTGGCAGTCCGGCACGGAGTGGAGCGCGCTCTCGAGCGCCCAGCCCTTGACGGGGAACGCGCCGTCCGCAGGGATGAAAGCTTCCCACGGCAGCGCGCGCACGCCCTCGAAAAGCTCGTCGAAGGTGCGCGCCGGAAACCGGCCGAGGACGATCAGAACGCGCTCGGCAAAGCGCGAGCGGATGTTCGCGCGCGCGACGGCGCTCTCGTCGCCGGTGAAGTATACGCGCCCGTTTTCCGGCGCAACATTTTCCATATCCATATGGCGCAGCTCGTTGCCGAGCGGACCTTCCAGCCCGAACAGACACGGCGCGCAGAGAGTGAGTTTCATGTTATTTCCTCCGATGTGATCTCTATTCGGAAAGATAGTACCCCGTTTCGCTCCAAATTGCAAGCAATATAAAAACCCCGCCGTTTCCGGCGGGGCAAAAAGAGAGAATGAGAGAGGGTAGGTATTTAAAAGGTATGGGTCACTTGCCCGAGGCGGCTTCGATCTCGGATTTGACCTGCTCGGCGGTCATCACGCGGCCGAACATTTCCGCCCAGAGATCAAACATGGCGGTGTTCCAGTCGTTCGCCGTGCGGCCGCAGTGGTCGTAGGAGCTGATGCCGTCGGCCACGGCGACAACGTTGTAGTCCTTATGATAGGCCTCGCGGATCGTGCTGTCCACGCACCAGTTCGTCACCGTGCCGCAGATGATAAGCGTGCGGATGCGCTTTTTCTTCAGCCACGTTTCGAGCTCCGTGTGGGAGAAGCAGGAGTAGGTGTACTTCGGAAATACGGTGTCGCCTTCGACGGGCGCAAGCGCCGGATCGATCTGGCACTCCGGGGAGCCGGGCTTGAACTTGACGTCGCCGTCCTCGGTGAGAAGGCCGCGCTGCTTATTGCGGAACCAGTAATGATCGTTGTGGAAATCCACATCCTGCGCGAAGATGGACATAAACACGGGGATGCCCTTTTCGTTGCAGAACTTTTTGAGATCGGCGATGGTGGGCAGCTGCTCGGCGGACTGCGGCGTGTAGAGCGGACCGTCGGGCTGCGTGAAGCCGGTCTGCATATCAATGATCAGCAGGGCGGTCTCTTCCGGGTGGATCGTGAAAGGAGCGTCCCACTCCCAATATCTGGCCATAGTATTTTTCCTCCATTTTGTATGGGTTTACTTAAATCAAATAAGGACGTGCGTTCACTCCTGCTGCAGCAGGTTTTCGAGGATCGTTTCGCACGGGTAAAAGTCAAAGTTGTAGTTGATCGCGAGAAGCTGCATTCCCTGCCGGTGCTCCGCCTCGGTCGTGGAGTCTACGCCATCGTCCGCAACAGCGACGCGGAAGCCGCGGTAAAACGCTTCGATCGCCGTCTGCGCCACGCACACGTCCGAGCGCCAGCCCGTCATGATGACAGTGTTGATCTGCATCTGGCGGAGCTTTTTTTCGAGCGTCGTGTTGACGAAGCCGTTGAAACGGTTTTTGTAGACAACGATGTCAGCCGGATCGGGCTTTACCTCGTCGATGATCTGCACGCCATAGGAGCCGGCCATCATATGATTGTTCCAGAGCTGCAGCTCCGGATCGTTCTTATAATGCCGGTCGCAGACGTAAATGACCGGAACGCCCATCTGCCGCGCGCGGGCAAAGAGCTTTTTGAGCTGCGGAAGAATGTGATGGATGCGCCCGCAGGCAAGCGTGCCGCCTTCGAGAATGTCGTTCTGAAGATCGATCGCGACGATGGCCGGACGGCACACATCCGGCGCGGCGGGAAGCGCCGCGGCATCGATATCCTCCGGCAGGAGAGACTGCAAGAGCATCTGCGCGCGCTTATACTCTTCCAGTATGCGGTCCACCTCCGCCTGCTGGCGGATCATGGCTTTCTGCACTTCTTCGGTGGATGTGTCGAGCAGCGCGGCGATTTCCGTCAGGGGGAATTTCATTTCGCGGAAATAACGGATCTGCTGCAGACGCGCGATGTCCGATTCCGAATACATCCGGTATCCGGCATCGGTGCGCTCCGGCTTCGGCAGAAGGCCGCGGCTTTCGTAGTGCCGGATGGCTTTCACGCTCAGTCCGGTGAGGGAAGCCGCTTTTTTTATCGTTATCATGCAGCGCGCTCCTTTCCGTGACGGTGGGATATTTCAAACGGGAGCATCCCGAAGGATGCTCCCGCGGGAGGCATGGCCCGCCGTGGGGCCAATGGATTTACTGCTTCTTGCCGACCTTGTTGAAGATGACCTTCACGAGGAAAGCCACGACGACGCAGTTGATGGAGGGCAGGAGAACGGGGATGAAGGTGACAGCAACGCCGACGATCCAGGACACGAAGCCGCCGACATCAGCGCGGGGCAGGGAATCCAGATCGGTGTAGCCGTGGTTGTACTTGGTGAGGAAGTCAGCGAACACGATGCCGACGATGGGAGGCACGGTGCTGGAGAGGAAGTTGATGTAGCTGCCGAACAGGTTGTAGAAACCAACGCAGCCGAGGATGGTGCCGACAAGACCGAACACGAGGGTCAGCTTGTTGCGGGGAACCTTGATGACGGAGCTGAGGCTCATAGAGCCGGAGTAGACGCAGCCCTGAGCGGTGGACCAGATGTTGAGGACCATGACGATGAACGCCGGGGCCAGAAGACCCTGCAGCGCGAGAACGCCCATGATGTCGGGATCGCCGTAAACAACGGAGCCGATGGCGCCGAAGAACACCATGAAGGAGTTACCGACCATGATCGTGATGATCATAACAATGATGGAGGTCTTTGCGTTCTTGGCAAAGCGCATGATGTCGGGCGTGAACATAACGGAGCCGACAACGTAGGAGCCGACGCCCAGAGCAACGGCCTTCGCGAAGGTGATGGAGTCTTCCTTGACAAGAGCATTGATGCCGGCAACGCCGCCGACGTCGTTGAACGCGCGGATGATGGAGATGAAGCCGAAGATCAGGACGATGGGCACGGCGATGTTGGAGAGCATGTTCATCCACTTGGTGCCCTTGGAGGCGGTGATGGTCATGCCGATACCGGCGAGGATGCAGATGAGGATCGTGGGCATCCAGGAGAAGAGACGGTGCGCGGAGTCGCCGATGAGGTAAGCGTCGATGGAGAACCAGCCGATGGTGGTGATAGCCACGATCAGCACCGGCACCCATGTGCCGACCTGGCCGAAGCTGTAGCGGGCCATGAGACCGAAGTTCAGGCCGCTCTTAGCGGCGATGACGCCCATGATGCAGCTCAGAACGGTGAGGATGGCGCTGGATACCAGAACGGCCCAGACCATGCTGTTGAAGGAGAGGCTGACGCCGATGACGCTGCCAGCCTGCATGCTCGTAACGACGAACACGTAGCCGAGGGAAATGATGAGCACGGAAAGGAAGGATTTGCGAGCGGTCGAAGGAACGGCAGTCTTACTGTATTCGTCCGCGGTGGTCTCTACAGTAACATTCTTTTTTTCTTCCATTGCGAAGGTAACCCCTTTCGTTTCGTTCAGCTGTCTTTCAGCGCTGAAAGACGCGGGCCCGGGTTCCCGTTAATCAACGCTTACCGACTGTCTGGCTGAATCATAGGCGAAATGTTAACAAAATGCAAACGCGAAACCTTTCCCTTAGGGTATACTTTACCATAAACCTCGGAGCGCCGCCATAGACAAATGATAGAAAAAGGGCCCGCTTTTTCCGTCCGCGGCTTGCGTTTTTCCGGAAATTCTCTATAATATAAGGGCTATGTATATTTTTTTACGAAACAATGATTATCGTTACGCCGCCGAGCAGATGCTGCTCATGCTCTTCCCCGAAGAGCGGCCGGTGTACCCGAGCGCCGATCCCGGTCTCCGGGAGGAGAATGCTGTCGAGCTGGAGCTGAAGCACGGCAAGACGTACACAACGGCTGTGTGCCGGCTCCGGTACGACCGGCGCACCGCGCAAGATCATGTCCGCACCCGCACCGACGGCATCCGCGCCGGGGAGGAGAGAGCCCGCATCGAGCAGCGCATCTTAAAGCTCGCTTTCTACCGCGCCGCGCTGGACGTCGGCGTGCCGAAGCCGGAGTGGGGCTGCCTTACCGGTGTGCGTCCGGCAAAATTCCTCGCGGGGCTCATGCAGAAGGACGGCCTGACCGAGACCGCCGCCGTGCGGATGCTGACCGAAACGTTCGGTGTGTCGAAAGAGCGTGCGTCTCTCGCTCTCGCCGCCGAGCGCGCCGCGGCACGCGCCAAAGCGGCACTCGCGCCGCAGGACGTGTGCCTGTACATCGGCATCCCGTTCTGCCCGACGCGCTGCGCCTATTGCAGCTTTGTGAGCGTGGACGCGCCGAAGCTTTTGAAGAGCATCCCGGATTATCTCGACGCGCTCGAGCAGGAGATGCGCTCGACTGCCGCGGCGGTAAAGGCTGCCGGGCGGCGCGTCGTTGCGGTATACATCGGCGGCGGCACGCCCACGACGCTCTCGGCGCCGGAGCTCGACCGGCTGCTTGCGGACACGAAGGCGTGCTTTGATCTTTCCGCCTGCCGGGAGTTCACCGTCGAGGCCGGGCGGCCGGACACCGTGACGGAGGAAAAGCTCGCGGTGCTCGTTTCGCACGGCGTAAACCGCGTGAGCGTCAACCCGCAGACGATGTCGGACGCGGTGCTTGAGGAGATCGGGCGGCATCACACCGCTGCGCAGGTGCGCGAGGCGGTGGCGATGGTGAAAAAGTTCCCGCAGCTCGCCTTCAACATGGATCTCATCGCGGGTCTCCCCGGCGATACGCCGGAGAGCTTTTCCGACACCGTGCGCGAGGTGATCGCGCTGGGCGCGGAGAATATCACGGTGCACACGCTCGCGCTCAAAAAGGGCTCGCGCTTTCTCACCGAGGGTACGGCGCTGCCGGACGGGAAGGCCGTCGGCGAAATGCTCGGCGATGCGCGTGAAAAGCTCGAAGCGGCGGGGTACGCGCCGTACTATCTTTACCGGCAGAAGTTCATGTCCGGCAGCTTTGAAAACGTCGGCTGGACGAAGCCGGGATACGAAAATCTCTACAACATATGCATTATGGAGGAGCTCTGCGGCATTCTCGCCGTGGGCGCGGGCGGCTCTACGAAGCTCACGGCGCCCGGCGGCGTCGTAAAGCGTCTCATGGCGCCGAAGTATCCGCGCGAATACATGGACCGCATCGCGCGCACGTGCGCCGAAAAGGACGAGATCGTCCGCTTTTATAATTCCGAACCGAAAGGGACAAACTGAAAATGGCCTACTATCTTTCCGAGATCAATGCCCGGTGCCGCGCCGACGCCGCCGGGTTCATCGCCGAGTGCGACAGCATTTACGCCGACCGGCTGGAGCTCGCCGCCGACCGCATCATGGAGAACATGGAAAAAAGCCCGATCGTTCTGCTCTCCGGGCCCTCCGGCAGCGGCAAGACGACGACCGCGCTGAAGATCTGCGAGGTGCTTGAGCGGCGCGGCGTGCGCACGCACAGCATCTCGATGGACAACTATTTCAAGAGCGTCTCCCCGGAGACGACGCCGTGCACGCCCGAAGGGAAGTACGATCTCGAATCGCCCCTGTGCATGGATATGGAGCTTTTGAACGAGCACTTCTCCGTCCTTTCCGAAGGCGGGCGCATCCTTGTGCCGCGCTACGACTTTGTGCACCAGTGCCGCGATCTGGAGCCGAGCGCCTCGCTGCGTCTGAAGAAAAACGAGGTCGCCGTGTTCGAGGGCATCCACGCGCTCAACGACTCGATCACGCTTGTGCACCCCGAGGCGTTCAAGCTCTATATCAGCGCGCGCAGCAACATTTTGGACGATGACGGCGCGGTCGTATTCAAGGGCACATGGATGCGCCTTATGCGCCGCACCGTGCGCGACTATCTTTTCCGCGGCACCGCCGCGCAGGAGACGCTTGCGCACTGGGCCAACATCCGCCGCGGCGAGAAGCTGTATATCTCGCCCTTCAAGGACAAGGCGAATCTCCAGTTCGACTCGTCGTTCGCCTACGAGGTGCCGGTGCTCAACAACACCGCCACCGGCCTTTTCAACGCCATGCCCTCCGACACGCCGCGCTACAGCGAGCTGCAGAGCATCCTCCCGGCGTTTGAGCGCTTTGAGGACGTCTCGCCGGAGCTTCTTGCAAAGGACTCGCTGCTGCGTGAATTCATCGGCGGCGGAAAGTATTCGTACTGACCGCTTCCCCGGCCCGCGCCGGAACACAAAAGAGAGAAAGGACGCATACCGCCCATGCCCCAGTTCCGCGATCCGAACGAAAAACGGGATTTTATGCTCAATACGCCCATTCCCCGGCTCGTGCCGAAAATGGCGCTGCCGTCCATCGCGGGAATGCTCGTCACGAGCGCCTATAACCTTGCCGACACGCTCTTCGTAAGTCAGCTCGGCACGGACGCCACGGGCGCGGTCGGTGTGAACGGCTCGATCGATCTCATCATTATGATGGCGGGCTCGCTCCTCGCCGTGGGCGCGGCGAGCCTTACGTCGCGTCTGCTCGGCGCGAAGCAGGACGAGCGCGCCCGCGAGGTGCTCTCCACCTGCTTCTTCCTTGCGCTCGCGCTTGGGACGCTTGTGCTGATCCTCGGCTTTACGTATCAGAATAAGATCCTGCTCCTGCTCGGCGCGAACGAGGAGATCCTGCCGTATTCGGAGCAGTACTGCCGGTATATCCTGCTTGCCGCGCCGTTTATGGCGACAAGCTTTGTGCTCAACCAATGTCTGCGCGCCGAGGGCAGCGCCGTTTTCTCCATGATCGGCATGGTGGCGGGCGCGGTGCTCAATGTGGGGCTCGACCCGCTCTTCATCTTCACGTTCGGCTGGGGCGTCGCGGGCGCGAGCGCTGCAACGGCCATATCCAAGGTCGTCAGCTGGTGCATTCTTATGACGCCGTATTTCCGCAAAAAGACGCTGCTCACGATCCGCGTCCGGCAGTTCCGCCCACGTTGGAGCGACGCCAAAGAGGTCTGCGCCATGGGCAGCGCGAGCTTTTTCCGCAACGGTCTCGGCACGCTCGCCGGGATACTGCTCAACCGCATCGCCGTGGGCTACGGCACGAGCGCGCTCGCGGCGATCAATGTGGCGAACCGCATCACCATGTTTATGACGAGCGCCTGTCTCGGCTTCGGCCAGGGCTTCCAGCCCGTGGCGGGTTTCTCGTGGGGCGCGAAGCGGTTTGACCGCGTGCGGGAATCGTTCCGGTTTTCCATGATCGCATGCGTCGCCGGCATTTCCGCTGTGGCACTCGTTGTCGGGATCTTCGCCCGGCCCATCCTGCTGCTTTTTACGGAGGACGATGCCGAGCTTGTGCGCATCGGCGTGTTCTCTCTGCGCATCCAGTGCCTTGCCATGCCGTTCCACGGCTTCGGCATCATCGTGAATATGCTCTGCTCCGGCATCGGGCGGGCGCTGCCGTCGCTGCTGCTGGGGCTGGCGCGGCAGGGTATCTGCTTCTTCCCGATATTGCCTCTTATGGTCCGGCTCTGGGGCGTGTGGGGCATCGCGTCGGTGCAGGGCGCGGCGGACATGCTCGTGATGCTGCTCGCCGTGCCGATCGCCGTGCGCGTCTCGCGCGACATCCGGCGGCGGGAGGCCGAGCAGGGGGGAGAAATATCCCCGGTGTAAGGTTTTTCGCGCGAATGGATGTTTATGCTTGACTTTTTCCTTTGGCGCGGTATACTTTTTAGCAGAAACTCAATGGTAGAGGCGCGATCAACATCAGTACGCTCTTGTCATCCGGCAGACACCGGGGAGCGGAAAGGGGCGATCGCCGAAGGGTCTCACCGCTGCCTGGCGGTGGATGCCTGGGACACGGAAGAACATTCCGCGGACTGTCACTTCGGTGGAGAGCTGTCATTGCTGCGAATTTAGTTTTTTTATTACTGATTTTGTATGCACAGCCGTGATCCTTCCACCGGGAATCACGGCTTTTTGCATGCGAGGGAGGTTTTTCTCATGTTTTACGCTACCATCTGGGCGCTGCTGCCGCCGGTCGTCGCCATCGCTCTGGCGCTGATCACCAAGGAGGTCTATTCCTCGCTCTTCCTCGGCATCGTCGTGGGCGCGGCGCTCGTCGCCGGGTTCGCGCCGGTAAAAACGCTGGACGTTATCATCAACGACGGCTTCATCGCCGGCGTGGCGGACGCCTGGAACGTCGGCATTTTCCTGTTCCTCATCCTGCTCGGCATTCTCGTTGCGCTTATGAACCGCACGGGCGGCTCGGCGGCGTTCGGGCGCTGGGCGGAAAAGCACGTGCACACCCGCGCCGGCGCGATGCTCGCTACGGTCCTTCTCGGCGTGCTGATCTTCGTGGACGACTATTTTAACTGCCTCACCGTCGGCAGCGTCATGCGTCCCGTGGCGGACGGCCACCGCATCTCCCGCGCCAAGCTCGCCTATCTCATCGACGCGACCGCCGCGCCCGTATGCATGATCGCGCCGATCTCCTCGTGGGCGGCGGCGGTCTCCGGCATCGTGGACGAGAGCGTCATGTCCGGCACGGAGCTCTTTGTGCGCGCGATCCCCTGGAACTACTACAGCCTCTTTACGCTTGTTTTCGTTGTCGGCCTCTCGCTCATGCAGTTTGACTATGGCCCGATGAAGCTGCACGAAATGAACGCGCGGCTCAACGGCGATCTCTTCACCTCCGGCGAGCGGCGCAGCGATGAGGCGGATATCGTCGCTTCGCCGAAGGGACGGGTCGTCGATCTTGTGCTTCCGGTGCTCGTGCTCATTGCCTGCTGCGTCACCGGCATGCTGTATGTCGGCGGATTCTTCTCCGGCACATCGTTTGCCGTGGCCTTCGCCGGAACGGACGCCTCCGTCGGACTGCCCTGGGGCACGCTCATCGCGCTCGTGTTCACCGTGATCTACTACATCTGCCGCGGTCTTTTGAGCTTCAAGGAAGCCATGGAATGCACCACCAAGGGCTTCATCGCCATGGTTCCGGCGCTGCTCATCCTCACGTTCGCCGTAACGCTCAAGAACATGACCGGCATGCTCGGCGCGGCGGAATACGTGTTCGGCGTGATGCAGGGCGCGTCCCGGAGCCTTTATAACCTGCTCCCGGCGATCATATTCCTTGTCGGTTGCGGCCTTGCGTTCTCCACCGGAACGAGCTGGGGTACGTTCGGCATCCTGATCCCGATCGTGACGGACGTATTCCCCGCGGACAGCCAGCTCCTCATCATCGGCGTTTCCGCGTGCCTTGCGGGCGCCGTCATGGGCGACCACTGCTCGCCGATCTCCGATACGACGATCATGGCCTCCGCCGGTGCGCAGTGCGACCATCTCAACCATGTTTCCACGCAGATCCCCTACGTTCTCACCGTCGCCGCGATCTCATTCGTGAGCTACGTCATCGCCGGATTCGTGCAGAACGTGTACATCTGCCTCGCCATCGGCGTCGCACTCACGGTCGCCACGCTCTTTGTGCTGCGCGCCGCAACGTCCCGCCGCGAGACAGTAAAAGCTTGAACATCCAATAACGAGCCTCGCAGAGTTTGCGCCCGCAGGCGCAAAAAGAATTCAAAACATTTTTGCCGGCGACATGCGCGTCGGCAAAAATACTTTTCGGCTCGCAAACGTGCGAGCGAAGCGAGTGCGCTGCGGCGAGCCGCAGCCTTTTCAAACGAGAGCGTAAGCGAAGCGGGTCTCGTTTGATATTCGTTTGACATTTTCTGATTTTTGTTTCTTCCCTCCGGCGGGATTTTCGGTATAATGGGGAAGTAAGCAAAAACAGAGGTGATCGTTTATGAGATATTGGGAAATTCTGGTTTTCTGTCTGGGTATATCGCTGGACGTGTTCGGCGCCGCCGTGTGTCAGGGCGCGGTGCTCGGCGAGCTTCGCCGCCGCCGCATCGCCGCGTACTGCCTGATCTTCTGCGCGGCACAGGTCGCGGCGATGGAGATCGGCCGGCTGCTCGGCATGCTGCCGCGCTTCGCATCGTACTATACCGTGGCGCAGGGGCTGTGGCATATTCTCGGCGCGCTCATTTTCTTTGTGCTCGGCGTGTATCTGATCGTCAAGGCCGTCCGGAAAAAGACCGTATTCGAGCACCGCTCCGAGATCACTTACAAAAAAGTTGTCGGCACCGCCGTCCTCACGAGCCTTGATTCGCTGCTCGCGGGCGTCAGCTCCCGCTTTCTCGATGCGTACTGGCTCTCCTGTTTCGCCACGCTCTTCGGCGTGACGGCGTTGTGCGCGCTCGGCGGCGTGTCGGTGGGGTATCATTTCGGGTATTCCCAGAAAAACACCGCGTACTGGATCGGCGGAGCGCTGTTTCTTGTGACCGGCGTGGATGTTCTGATCCGCTTGTTTGTGTGAAAAGGAGACACATATGGACAGCCGCAAGGATATGACAAAGCGCCTGATCGCCGACGGCTTCAAGGCGCTGATGCTGCGATATCCCTTTGAAAAGATCTCCATTATGATGATAACGAACGAGGCCGGGATCCGCCGCCCGTCGTTTTATAACCACTTTCAGGACAAGTACGACCTGCTCGCGTGGATCGTGGAAACGGACGTGATCGCCCCGGCGGGCGAGCCGCTGCGCCGCGGCGACGGGGTCGGCGCCCTGCGCACGATCTTTGCCGGGCTCGTGGAGGATGCCGCCTTTTACCGCAAGGCGTTCACCGTCACAGGGCAGAACGGCTTTGAGGATTCGTTCACCGACGCGGTGCAGCGTCTGCTTTTGGAAAACGCCGCGCTCACGCCCGCCGCGGGGTATGCGGGACTGCTCTCGGAAAAAACGGTGGCGCGCTTCAGCGCCATCTGCCTCGTGTCCACGGTGAAGCACTGGCTGGAAAGCCCCCGCACGGCGAGCGTGGAAGAGCTGGTGGACGCCTACCTCTATCTCGTATCCCACAGCGCATGGATGTAAAGATAATAAAGCACAGCGGCCGACGTTTTGATGCCGGCCGCTGTGCTTTTTTTATCCCATCCGGACGATGAGCATATCGCCCGCCCGGCAAATGCTGCCCTCCGCGGGAAACGGCGGCATTGCATCCGTCTGCGCTCCCTCGGGGAGCTCCGATTCGCTGCCGATGCGGATCGGGGTCTGCAGAATGTACGAAAAATACGCGGCGTAATACCCGCCGCCCACCGTGCTTTTCACCCACGCGCCGGTGATCTGCGATACGCTGCCGAGCGCTTCGGGCGTATCGAAGGACGGCAGACCGATAAACACGACCGGCGTTTCTCCGGGGACATACCCCTCGGTCTGGTCCAGACGGAGGCAGAGCTCCGTCATGCGGGAAAGCGTGGCCTGCCGCTCAAGGTCTTTTTTGAGATAGAGCGCGTTTGCCGTCTGGATATTTCCCCAGACGAGCGCGGCGATCAGCGCAAGAGAGATCGCGGCGCAGCCGGAGAATACCCGGCTTTCCGGCAAACTTTGCAGGCACTGCCGCAGCAGCAGGATATCGAAGACATACACCAGACAGAAGGCGTACTTCATCAGATCGTGCGCCTCCATCCCGGCGTAGCCGAGGAAGTTGGAAAGATTCATGCCCATCGGCAAAAGCGCGGCAAGAACGAGCGCAAGGAGAAGATTGGCCGCGGGGAGCCGTTTTCGGAGGAGAAAACATGCTGCCGCCGCCAGCGTGAGAACGGCGAGCAGGAGATGCCCCGCGCGCGTGACCGGCAGAGGAACGAAGACCGGCTGCCGCACGGTACTGCGTGCCCATGTGTCATAGGTTGATCGGACGGCTTCCGGCAGAAGGTCGGGCGTCATCCGGCCGAGACTCAAAAGGCTGTTGTACCCGCCGTCGAGCGCGACGCCCGATGCGCTGGACACGGCGCGGACGAGAATATAGTACGCGGCCCCGCCGATAAAAAGAATGCCGACGGCTTTGAGCCCGTCGAAAAATACCGCTTTCGCGCTCTCGTTCTCCAGAAGCCGCAGAATACAGGCGATCATGACAAGCGAGACCGTGACCGAGATCATCGCCTGATAGAGCGCGAGCGAGCCGACAATGGGGATAACGGCGAGCGCCCTGCGCCGGAGCGTGCCGCGGAGAAGGAGATATGCCGCGCACACGGCGAGCAGCATGGCGAGCATATCGCCGTCCAGATCGTAGATGTACGTTGCCGCCAGCGCGGAATATGACACATTGGTCACGAAAAGAGCGCCGATCACGGCAAGGAGCAGCGCGTTGTCCACGGAGAACAGCCGCGAAACGAGATACACCGCAAGCGATACCCACACGAGCGAGAGAACGCCGGAGAGCCACGGTGTACCGGCACCGCCGCTGAACACGGTGCGGTACGCCGGATAGAGAAACCGACCGAGCGATATTTTCCAGTCCGCCACCGAGCCGGCGGCATAGCGGATATCTCCGGAAAGGAACATCTCGTTGAGCGAGTCGTGGCTGACGGTAAAATTGGTGAACGCATAGCCGTGCGCGAGCAGGCCAAAGAGAAAAACGGCGGCAAAGGAAGCAAGAAGCGGTTGGCGCTCGCCGGTGATGCGAAGATGCGGCGCGCGGCGCAGCGCGGAAACAAATCTGGTCATGGTGGAAAAACCTCCCGCGGAAAGGCGGTCACGGATTCACAAAAAGATGTTTGCGGTTGTTGAAATACGGAATATTGACAAAGAGCATGACGAGCGAACCGATGATGCTCCCGGCGACTTCGGCGGTAAAGACCGACTGGCCGATAATGATGCTTCCGATGAGCAGATAGAGCACCGTTGCCGCGGTATTGACGATGTACATCAGATAATACATCATCGGGCCCTTGGCGCGGAACTTTGCCAGCGCTCTCTGCACGACCACCGCGTACACGGCGAGCGCAAGACAGACAACACCCATAACGATATCCAGCGGCTGCAGCGCAGGGAAGATGCGGTAGACCATTTCGGCGTTCCCCTCATAATGCGCGCCGGTGAAGTACTTTCCGGCCGCTACCAGATTGACGAGCATACCGGCCCACAGCTGAAAATAGATGATGAACTTGAACCACTTCATGCCGCGCCGGGGCGCTGCGATGACGCCGAACGCGGCGGCGGGATCGGGCGTGCCCTGCGGCGGCATGGCCGGTTCAACCGGAGCTGCCGGCGCAGCGGGGAAGGACGGCGTGCTTTCCGGCGGCGCGGCGGAGGGAGCGGGGGCAAGATTGGCGCCGCATTCGGGACAGAATTTCGCCTGGTCGGGGATCTGTTTTCCGCAGAATCGGCAGTACATGGGGATTCCTCCTTCTGTTTATTTATATTTAATACGGGGTTTAATTCCATGTTCCTTCGTTGGCGGTGAAAAGCTCGGCAATGCGGTTTCGGAGCGGGGCAAGCTCCTCGCCCGCAAGCGCCGGATTTTTCCGGCAGAGCGCTTCGGCGGCGGACTGCGCCTCGTGCAGCATGTCCATGCTGCCGAGAAGATCCTTGACGTGCATTTCCGGCAGACCGTGCTGGCGCGAGCCGAAAAAGTCACCGGGGCCGCGCAGCTCCAGATCGGCCTGCGCGATCTCAAAGCCGTTGTTCGTACGCGTGAGCACGCGCAGCCGCTCCCTGGATTCTTCCGTCGGCGTATCGGACACAAGTACGCAGTAGCTCTTCGCCTTGCCGCGCCCGACGCGTCCGCGCAGCTGGTGGAGCTGCGATAGCCCGAACCGCTCGGCGTTTTCCACGACCATGAGCGTAGCGTTCGGCACGTCTACGCCGACCTCCACGACCGTCGTGGAAACAAGAATGTCCGTCTCTCCGGCGGCAAAGGCGGCCATGACCGCTTCCTTTTCCTTCGGCTTCATTCGCCCGTGGACACACGCGACGGTAAGACCGGGAAAGAGCTTTTGCAGCTCCTCGGCGTGCTCCGAGGCCGACTTGAGCTTGCTCTCGCCCTCCTCGCCGTCCTCTACCTTCGGACAGACAACGAACACCTGATGGCCCTCTTCGACCTGCTTGCGGATAAACCCGTTCAGGCGGGCACGGTAGCTTTCCGTTACGGCAAAGGTGTCCACCGTTTGGCGTCCCGGCGGCAGCTCGTCGAGCACGGAAACGTCGAGATCGCCGTAGATCATCAGCGCGAGCGTGCGCGGGATGGGCGTGGCGGACATGACGAGAATGTGCGGCTGCGCGCCCTTTTCGCCGAGCGCGCCGCGCTGCTCCACGCCGAAGCGGTGCTGCTCGTCCGTGACGGCAAGACCGAGATTGTGAAAGCGCACGTCCTCCGTGAGCAGGGCGTGCGTGCCGACGGCGACATCGCACACGCCCTCCTCCAGCGCGGCTTTGACCGCGCTTTTTTCCTTTACCTTCATCGAGCCGGTCAGAAGACATACGCGGATGCCGAACGGCGCGAGAAAGCCCTGCAAGGTTTTTACATGCTGCTGCGCCAGAATCTCCGTCGGCGCCATGAAAGCGCTCTGGTATCTGGCCCGCTGTGCCGCCCACAAAAGCGCCGCCGCGACAAGCGTTTTGCCGCTGCCGACATCGCCCTGCAAAAGGCGCGACATCCGCTTGCCAGACGCCATATCGCGCAGCGCCTCGTCCGCGGCGCGCCGCTGCGCTCTCGTCGGCGAAAAGGGGAGAGCGGCATAAAACTCTTTAACGTCCGGCGTCGGGATACGCTCGCCGGGCACACTCTCGCGCTGCGCGCGCAGCCGCTGCGTGGCGCAGGAGAGAACGAAAAATTCTTCAAATGTCAGCCGCCGCCGCGCCAGAGCGAGCGTTTCCCAGTCCGGAGGAAAATGCACGTTCCGGTACGCAAAGCCGACCTTCGGCAATGCATACTGCTCGGTGATCTCTGCGGGAAGAAGCTCCGGCAGCATATCGCCGCAGGCATTGAGCGCGCATTCCACGGCGCTCACGACGAGCTTATTCGATATCCCGTGCGTCAGCCGGTAGAGCGGCAGTATCCGCCCCGTGACGGTGCCCGCGCGGTCCTCGCGCTCAAAAACGGGGTTTGTGAACGTCTTGCGCAGCAGATTCCCGCCCGCTTTGCCGTAAAAGACATAGCTTTCGCCCGGAACGAGCTGGTCGCGGACATAGCTCTGGTTGAAGAATGTCACATCCGCGCTGCCGCTCTCGTCCACGATACGCAGCTTCACGAGATCGAGCCCGCGCCGGACGCGCGTGAGGCGCGGCTCCGCTGCGACCATGGCGCGCACGCACGCCGTTTCGTCCAAGGCAAGCTCGGCGATGGGCCGCACGGCGGTGCGGTCCTCATAGGCGCGCGGGAAATAGTTTAGAAGATCGCCGAGCGTGCGCACGCCGAGACGCGCGAGAGCCTTCGCTCTCTGCTCGCCGACGCCTTTTATGTAACGGACATCCGTAGACAGCTCCGGCACGTTCTTCTCTCCCTTCGTAGATTATTCCGCGAGCGTTTCCCACTCGGCGTAAAGCGTCCCGAGCGATTCCTCGGCGGCGTCTTTCTGCGCGCCGAGCTCGAGCAGCTTCTGGTAATCGGAGGCGTTTTTCTCCATTTCGGCCTCGATATCGCGCAGCGACGCCTCGGCGCGCTCAATGTCACGCTCGATCTTCTGGCGGCGGCGGTCGCGGTTCGGCTCGGTCTTTTTCTTCGGCTTCTCCTCGCGCGCGGCGCTCTTTGCGGCCTTTGCCGGCGGCTGGAGCGCTTCCTGCCGCGCTTTATATTCGCGCCACTCGGCAAAGCCGCCGCGGTAGTCCTCGATCTGCCCGTCGTGCAGACACCAGATGCGCGTGGCAAACTTCTCGATGAACCAGCGGTCGTGGCTCACGAAGAGCAGCGCCTCGCTGTAGTCCATGAGCGCGTCCTCCATCCACTCGCGCGAGAGAAGATCGAGATGGTTCGTCGGCTCGTCGAGCATGAGAAAATTGATGTCGTCCCGCATGAGAATGCAGAGCCGCAGACGGCTCTGCTCGCCGCCGGAGAGCACCGAAACGGTCTTGAACACATCCTCGCCCCGGAAGCCGAACGCCGCGAGACGGTTTCGCGCCGTCTGCGGATCGCACTTCGCCTCCCAGAGCATCGTGTCAACCATGTTGCGCGAGGGATCGTCAAACCGCACGAGCTGCGGCAGGTACGCGCTCTTTACCGCGGGGCCGAGATGGATCCAGCCGCGGTCCGGCGTTTCCTCACCGGTGATGCAGCGGAGCAGCGTGGACTTGCCCGTACCGTTGTCGCCGATGAGCGCGATGCGCTCGCCCGGCTCTATGAGCTCGTCGATGCCGGAGAAGAGCTTCTTCTCGCCGTAGGACTTCGCCACGTCCTCGAGCACAAGCACCTCGTCGCCGAAAAATTCCTTCTGCCGGAAGCGGACGGAGAGCTTTTTGTCCTCGCGCGGCCTTTCGGCGGTCTGGAGCCGCGCGATGCGCTTTTCCATGGAGAACGCGCGCTTGTGCAGCTTGTCCGCGCCCATGAACGCCCACAGATGCAGATCGTCCGCCGCCTTCTGCAGATGGGCGATCTCCTTCTGGTTTTTCTCATATTGCCTGCGCAGCTCCTCATACCGGCGCTGCTTTTCCTCGGCATAGAACGTATAGTTGCCGTTATAAAACTCCGCCTTGCCGTTGACGATCTCAATGATCCGCTGCGCGACCTTGTCGAGAAACCAGCGGTCGTGCGATATGGCGAGCACTGTCCCCTTGAAGTGGAGCAGATAGTCCTCCAGCCACTCGGTCGCGTGCATGTCGAGATGGTTCGTCGGCTCGTCGAGCAGGAGAATGTCGGTGTCCTCCAGAATGAGGCGCGCTAAGTTGACGCGCGTTTTCTCGCCGCCGGAGAGCGAGTCGAAAAGCTGCCCGCGCATGGCAGGGGGGATGTCAAGACCGTTGGCGACCTTGCTGCGGCGCACCTCGGCGTCGTACCCGCCGAGCATTTCAAAGCGCGAGAGAAGCTCGTCGTATTCCGAGAGCAGCGCGCGGTCGCTTGATACCGCCATGAGCTCTTCAAGCTTTCGCATCCGCGCCTGCATCGCGTTGAGCCGCTCCTCCGCTGTGGCAAGCACGTCCTCCACGGTGTAGCCCGCCGGGTAGTGCGGGATCTGCGAAACAAGCCCCAGCCGCTTGCCGCGGGCAATGTCGATCTCGCCCTTGTCCTCGGTGAGCTCGCCGACCATCAAGCGGAAAAGCGTCGTTTTCCCCGTACCGTTGCGGCCGAGAATGCCGACGCGCTCGCCGTGCTGTACCTGAAACGTCAGCCCGTCGAGAATGTTGTTGTTGACCTCAAACGCCTTCGTGAGGTCCCGGACGGAAATATCAATCATCGGAATAATACTCCATTACAGTCTGTAGTACGGAATTGGCGACGCCCCCGGCCTGCAGCAGTCCGCCGCCGCCGTGCTCGAGCATCACCGCAAACGCCACCGGCGCGCCGGTGCGCAGATACCCGACGAACCAGGCGTGCGTCGTGCCGTCGCCGACTTCCGCCGTGCCGCTCTTGGCACAGAGATCCAGCCCCGGGAACCGGTCGCGGCCATAGCCGTAGGCCACGTCGTAGCTCATGCACTCGCCGGCATACTCCGCCGTCTCCGTGTCCATGAGCACCGCGCCGCCGCCCACGCCGCCATAGGCGAGCGTCGGCGTAACGGCGGTGCCGCCGTTTGCAATGGCGGCGCACAGCCGCAGCATCGAATACGGCGTCACAAGATCGGTGTACTGCCCGATGCCGAGCCACGCCTCGTCGCTGCTGCCTGCTTCGGCGGTCTCGATCTTGCCGGAGGCCGTGGCCGCGCCGTCGAGCGTGAGAGACCCGGCCACGCCGAGCCGCTGCGCCGTTTTCACGATCGTCTCGCTGCCAAGCTCAAGCGAAAGCTCCCCAAACGCGCAGTTGCAGGAATTTGCGAGCGCCTGCTCGATCGTCTGCGGGCCGTGCCAGCCCGTGCATACGACCGTCCCGCCGGGGAGATCGAGATACTGATTGCAGGTGAACGTCTGTTCGGTGAGATCGGGGAGGTTCTCCACCGCGGCGATGAGCGTCACGAGCTTGAATACCGAGCCCGGCGTGAACGTGCCGAGCGTGCAGCGGTTGATGAAAAGGCCGTCGATGCTCGTGTCGGCCTCGCCGTTCGGATCGTAGGAAGGGGAGGAGACCATCGTTAAAATCTCACCGGTCTCGTAGTTCATCACGAGCACCGCGCCGCGGCGTCCCGCGAGCGCGTCCCACGCGGCGGTCTGCAGCCGTGTGTCGAGCGAGAGCGCGACTTCTGTGCCGCCGCCGGGCGTGCCGTAAACAAACGAGTAGCCCGCCAACTCATCGGCAAACGCGGAGATCGCGCCGCTGATGTATCCGCGGTAGTCGCCGACGGCGTGGACGGAGGAGAGCCGCACGGCAGAATCGTCCGCGTAGCGCCACGCGCCGTTTTCGGTCTGCGCGAGAATGACGCCGTTGCGGTCGGTCAATGTGCTGCTTTTGAGCACGCCGTTTTGGTAAATGTGCTGATTGGCGCTGTAAGATGCCCAGTCGCCGCCGCAGAGAGCGAGCCGGACGACAAAAAAGCCCATGCCGAGCGCCAGCGCCGCCGCAAGCAGCAGCGCGATGGCGGAGCGGTGTTCAATGCGTTTCATTTCACCGCCTCCTTTTTCTTTTTGCCGCGGCGGGCGTTCTCAAAGCTCGTGCGCAGCGCAAAGCTGCCGCCGGAGCGCGTGTCTCCGGCCTTGATATACGCGAGCATGCCCCAGCAGGAGATGAGGCTCGACCCGCCTTTCGATACGAACGGGAACGTCACGCCCGTGAACGGCAGCAGATCGAGCGAGCCGAACACATTGAGCGCGAGCTGCGCCATGAAGATCGTGACCGTGGCGCAGGAAGCGATGACGTAATAGGAAGAGCGCCCCGCCGCCGCGCTGCGCACGGAGAACACCGCGAGCAGCAGCAGCGAGAGCACGCAGCACAGCGCGACGATGAGCCCCAGCTCTTCGCACACGACGCCGAACACCATGTCGGTGTTCGCGGCGAATATGTTTTTGAGCCAGCCCGCTCCCGCGCCGCGGCCAAAGAGACCGCCCGCGGCTGTCGCGGACATGGTGCGCACCTGCTGAAAGCCGGTGTTGAGAGGATCCTCCCACGCATGGCCCCAGGTGGCAAACCGCTGCGCCACATACGGCTTCACGGTCAGAACGAGCATCACCGCGAGCGCCGCGCCGCCGATGGCGAGAAAGAGCGTGGCAAAGCTCCCGGAGCGCATGAAGGATATAACGAGAAAGCACACGAAGAAAACGAGCGCCGTGCCGAAATCGCCCATGAGCGCCAGCGCGCCCACGCACACGGCGGAGAAGGCGATAAACAGGATAAGGTTGCGCCGCCGGAACAGACGGTCGAGCGTCGCCGCGCCCGCGTAGACGTAAGCGATCTTGACAAATTCCGAGGGCTGGAGCGTCTGCCCGGCAATGCTCAGCCAGTTTTTTGCGCCCCAGATCGTTTCGCTCAGCAGCAGATTGAGCGCGAGAAAGCCGAGCGCGGCAAACGCCATCGGCCAGCGCATCGCGCGCACCCGGTGCAGATCCCGCAGCCACACGCCAAGCGCAAAGAAAAGCGCGAGCGCCGCGAGAAACAGGAGACAGTGCCGCCCCATGCCATCCGGCGCGGAGGACCCGGCGACGGAAAAGCCGACGCTCGTGAGGAAAAACGCGAGCGTCTCCGGTTCAAACCCGCGCACGGAAATGCTGCGCATCACAAAATAGCAGAACCATTCCATGGCAATGAGCAGTCCGAACGAGAGCACGATGTAGGCGAGCGCCGCGCCGTCCGTCGTGAAGAAAAACTGGAAGAGCAGCACGAGCTGGAAGCATACGAGCAGAAGAAGCGTCACCGCCGGCTGCACCTTGTGCCCGGTCAGGGGGCGCTTGCGCTGCAATGTGGCGCGCTGCGCGTCGTCCAGCGCGAGAAAGTGCAGCTCCATTTCGCCAAGCTTGATCGTATCGCCGCCGCGGAGCGGCGCGTCGCCCGTGACGGCCTTGCCGTTCAGCCAGACGCCCCTGCCGCCGTCGAGCGCGGAGAGCGTCCACTCGCCCGCGCCGGAGCGCTGGATGGCGGCGTGGCTGCGCTCGATCCCCTCGCCGGTGAGCACGATGTCCGAGGCCTTCGCCCGGCCGAGAATGCACTCCCAGTGCTCGATCGCGCGCGATGTGCCGTCCGGCAGCTCCAGATAGCCCCATACCTCCGGCACATACCTTTCGCTCAGCATCGAGCGCGCGCAGCGTGCCACGATCCAAACAGCGAAAAACGCGAGCACATACCCGGTGTATTGTAAAAAAGCGGTTTCTGTCATGCATTCTCTCCGTAAGCGTCGATCAACAAGGACACGCCCGGCAGGACCGCGTGTGCCTTTGTCGATCGACGCAAAGATAATAATACAAAATATATTATATCATTTTTCTTGCCGCGAGAAAAGAGTTTTGCTATAATATCTGCGAACAAATCGCGCCTCGCGGCGGGAGGAACTGCCATGAACGGAAAATTTATCGTCATCGAAGGGCTGGACGGCTCGGGGAAAACCACGCAGCTGACGGCGCTTGCCCAAAACCTGCGCGCGCTCGGCTATGCCGTGGCGGAGACCGCGGAGCCGACGGCGAGCACGACCGGCGGGCTCGCGCGCGACGCGCTCTCCGGCTTCACGCCGCGCACCGGCGCGGAGATCGCGGCGCTCTTCATGGCCGACCGCGTGGCGCACAACGTAAATCCCATCAACGGCATCGGAAAGCTCCTCTCGGAGGGGCGCGTTGTCCTCTGCGACCGGTATTACTATTCCTCGCTCGCCTACCAGGGCACCGTGACCGACCCGGAATGGGTGTTCCGTATCAATATCGACTGCCCGGAGATCCGAAAGCCCGACCTCTGCGTGTTTCTTGATCTGGACGACGAGGAATGCCTGCGCCGCATGGAGCAGGGGCGGTCTTACCGCGAGATCTACGAGAACGAAAATTCCCTGCTCGCCGTGCGCCGGCGGTATTATGAGATCTTCCGGCGGCTGGAGCATCGGGACAGGATCTGCATCGTGAACGCTGCCCGCACGCCCGAGGAGGTCGCCGCGGACGTGCTTTCCGCCGTAAAATCCGTGCTGGACTGATTTTTTGCATTGACAAGGCCGCATACCCTGTGATATGATACTCGAGCGGTTTGGAGAAGTACCCAAGTGGCCGAAGGGGCTCCCCTGCTAAGGGAGTAGTCGGTGATGAGCCGAGCCCGGGTTCAAATCCCGGCTTCTCCGCCAAAAAGGAACGCCTTTTGCGAAAGCAAAAGGCGTTCTTTTTTTCGTCGGCGCTTATGCAGGATTAGATAACTTTTTCTTGCATTTTCCTTTGCAACGGTGTACAAAGGGAACATAATAAAAAACTTAATAATGGACTGCCAATC
>OLGA01000599.1_pt1 | contig 31148 bp, 30 predicted proteins | sample 1604881 | NCBI WGS metagenome assembly OLGA01 (sample SAMEA3888896, study PRJEB22519) | human gut metagenome | biome: human gut; feature: human-associated habitat; material: faeces | place: Denmark | collected 2009 | reverse complement strand
CCAAGAAGCGCTATGAGTATGTGGGCGTGCATGACTGCATCTCCGCCACCAAGGTGGCTGCCGGCCCGCTGGACTGCCGCTTCGGCTGCCTGGGCTTCGGCTCCTGCGTGAATGCCTGCCAGTTCGGCGCCATGTCCATCGGCCCCAACGGCGCTGCCGTTGTGGATCCTGAGAAATGCACCAACTGCGGCGCCTGCATGAAGGCTTGCCCCCGCGGCCTGATCACCGCTGTTCCTGCTAGCAAGAAGGTCCATGTGGCCTGCGCCAATCAGGATAAGGGCAAGGCTGCCATGAGCGTCTGCGGCAACTCCTGCATCGGCTGCGGCCTGTGCCAGAAGGAGTGCAAGAAGGACGCCATTCACGTGGTCAACGGCGTGGCTGTCATCGACTACGACAAGTGCGTGGGCTGCAAGCTCTGCACCAAGGTCTGCCCCCGTGATGCGATTCTGCCCAAGGCTACCGCCGAGGAGAAGGAAAAGTACAAGGCCATCAAGAAGGCTCAGGCAGAGAAGGCTGCCGCTGCCAAGAAGGCCGCGGAGGAAGCCGCTGCCGCCACTTCTGCCACTCCCGCTGAATAATCATCAAGCACATTTGAAAGCACCGTCCCGACACTCATATGTCGGGGCGGTGCTTTTTTGAACGGTTGATTTGTTAAAGAATTCTAAATTCTGGACAGAAAAGGCAAAAATTACTATACAAATGGTGAGCCTTGTGATATTCTAAAAAAGTTGGCATTGGTCTGAACGAATGGAAAAGCCTGTGCCGATGGGCAATGGAAATTGGATAGCGGCAGGGCCTGCCCTGTAAGAAAGTGCGAAAGGAATCCATAATGGAACAGACACAAAAGGTTTTTTATCTGGAAACACATTCCCAGAACCCCTATTACAATCTGGCTTTTGAGGAATTTGTACTGACCCATCGGCTGGAGGGCGAATACCTCCTGCTGTGGCAGAATGACAACACCATTGTGGTGGGCCAGAATCAGAATACGGAAGCGGAGATCAACCGCGCTTTTGTAGAGGAACACCACATCAACGTAGTTCGCCGTTCTACCGGCGGCGGCGCTGTGTATCACGATCTGGGCAATCTGAATTACTCCTTCATCACCGATGCCGGAGAGCTTCAGGAGCTGGCGATGCAGCGGTTCACCGCGCCGGTGGTGGAGGCCCTGAAGGGCCTCGGCCTCAATGCGGAGGCTTCCGGCCGGAATGATATTCTGGTGGAGGGACGCAAGGTCTCCGGCACTGCCCAGCGGGTGAGCCACGGCCGCATCCTGCATCATGGCACGCTGCTGTTTGACTCCGACCCCAGCGCCGTGGCAGGTGCGCTGAACGTGGATCCCACCAAGTTCCAGTCCAAGGCGTCCAAATCCGTCCGCAGCCGTATCGGCAATATCCGGGAGTTCCTGCCGAAAGATATGGATTTGCCCGCTTTCTGGGAATACCTCAAGCGGTTTTTCGCAGGCAGCGGCATTGTCAACGACAGCCTGTCGGCAGAGGAGCTGGCGGCGGTTGAAAAGCTGAAAACGGAGAAGTATGACACCTGGGAATGGAACTATGGCCGCTCTCCCAAATACAATGTACACAACAAGCAGCGTTACGAAGCGGGCGGTGTGGAGTTTCAGGCAGAGGTGGCCGGCGGCGTGATTCAGGAGATCGCTTTCTATGGCGACTTCCTGTCTGTCTGCGCCCTGACGCCTCTGACAGACGCCCTGAAGGGCTGCCCGTTCCGCCGGGAGGACGTAGCGGCGGTGCTGGAGCAGGCCGATCTGCGCTCCATGTTCGGCGGCATCACGAAGGAGGAGCTGCTGGATCTGATGTTCCACATCGACGCATGATTTGATGCAGCGTATTTTACAAATCCTGATACGTTTCAAAGAAAACAACCGGCAGACGCAGTGAAATGCGTCTGCCGGTTGTTTTAGGTTCTACAGGTTCAGTCTTTCTGCTCCGACGCGGCTTTTCTGGCGGCTGCACAGGATTCAGCCGCATCATATTCCCAGTTCCAGGGATCCTTGCGGCACACACTGTCCGCATAGGGAACAAAAATGGACAGCAGGCCGAAGGCGGCCAAAATCCAGCAGTACCACATATACGGGACGATCTCCACCGGGCTGATGGTGATCTGATAGGTCGTGGTAGTGAGGGACGCCGCCATCAGCAGTTGAGCGCCGTAGGGGATGATCCCCTGAAAGACGCAGGAAAACACGTCCAGCAGGGAAGCGGTGCGGCGGGGATCTACCTTGAACTCACGGCTCATATCTTTGGCAACACTTCCGCAGAGAATAATGGCCACGGTGTTGTTGGCAGTGGCAAAGTCGGCCAGAGAAACCAGCGCCGCGATGCCCATCTGCGCGGATCTGCCGCCGTGCATCCGTTTCCGCAGCTTTTCAATCAGCCATACAATGCCGCCGTTGTGGGCGATCAGTTCGGAGATGCCGCCGCAGAACAGCGCCAGAAAAAAGACCTCGCTCATGCCGGTAAAGCCGTTCCAGATGGCCTGAGCGAAGGTGAAAATCGTCAGGTCGCCGTAAATGATCCCAATGATCCCTGCGGTAAAAATGCCGATGGTCAGGGTCAGAAATACGTTGATTCCGACGATTGCCAGCATAAGTACCAGCACATAGGGGAGAACCTTGACCAGCTCAAAGGCGCGCGGCTCCATAACGGCCGCGCTTCCCCGGCCGATCAGCAGCAGAATCACCAGAGTGATGAGGGCGGCGGGCAGCGCGATATAGAAGTTGACCCGGAATTTGTCTTTCAGCGCAACGCCCTGCGTCCGGGTGGCGGCGATGGTGGTGTCGGAGATCATGGACAGGTTATCGCCGAACATGGCGCCGCCTGCACAGGCGCCCAGCATCATGGGGACGCTGCCCCCGCTTTCGCTGGCAAGGCCCACGGCAATGGGAACCAGCGCCGTAATGGTGCCGACAGAGGTGCCGGTTGCAGTTCCCAGAAAAGCGGAGATCAGGAATACGCCGGCAATGAGCAGCTGCACCGGGATGATGGACAGCCCCAGATTCACGGTGGCTTCCACGCCGCCCATGGTTTTGGCGACCGTGGAGAAAGCACCGGCCAGAATGTAGATCATCAGCATGGTCAGCACGTTTTCGTTGGCAGCGCCGCGGGCAAATACGGCGAATTTTTCATCCAGCGTTTCCCGCCCCATGCAGAAAGCGGCAATGACCGCGAGGAACATTGCCGTCACAGAGGGGAACTGGTAAAAGGCCATCCCCACACCCTGCGCCTGAAGGATCAGCCCCGCTCCCAGATAGATGACGATGAACAGCAGGAACGGCAGTAAAGCCCAGCCGTTTCCCTTTGGGTTCAGCTCCTGATTCATATGATATCTCCCCTTCTTCTTTTTTGCCGGATCAATCTCCATTATACCGACGAATCGATGGGCTGGCAACTGATTTTTGTGTTTTCTGCCGAAAAACAGCCGGATTCAAAGTGACGCTGCCAGAGAGCTGAGGCAAATAAGGCTTGTAAGACACCGGCAAAAGCAGTCATGAAGCTTGAAGCGATTGATGACGGATACAGGATCGTCTGGACGAAAAATGTTCGGGGCGCAGCGAAACGGTGGATTTCCCTGTGCTTTTCTGATATGATTTGGAAAAAGGGTATGAGATAAAATGGAATGATAGGGGGTTGGAATGGATGGGCGTGTTCCGCTTCTTCAAGAAAAACAAAGCAGAACCGACTGACGAGCAGAAAAAGTGGAATAAAATGTGGGATTTATGGGCGGAAGGCCGCGCGGATTCTCCCTATGCAGAATTGATGACCTATCAAAGCGAAATCAACAATGGCGGACATGACCAATATTTTTTCAATGTTGAGAATACGGGCAATTTGCAAAGAGAAATGGCAATTTTGGAAACCGCTTTGCCTGCAAAGCTACGAGAAAATTTGCAAAATGCATATAATGCATATCGGAAACTGACGAATGAAGAATCTGGCGAGCAGACAGAAACAATGCTGAGCTAATATGACGATGTGTTCTATAGAGACGAGGAAGAGATCAACTGTGTATTAAGGGCGTATGCATCTAAAATAGGATCATAACTTCCTGCTTGGAGTCAGAAGGCAAATGACGCAAATAAGAAAAGCGATCGAGTCGATTGGATGCATTTTTCTCATGCTGCTGATTCCGCTTCTCGAATGGGTTGGAAGTTCAAATGATAGATTTGCAGCCATTGTGGTCAGCCTTTTTGGCATGATGAATTGGGGCATCTGCAAATTCTTTTGCGATCAGTGAGTTCCAACCCAAAAGCTCTTATAAAAACTGATATGAAAATCCGACCGATGGTTATATCGGTCGGATTTACTGTTTTATAACCATCCGGCTTTTGCCGGGTCGTTGAGGGTAGGAGGGAAGGCGTTCAAAGCCGAGGCGTGGAACGGTGAGGGTCAGCCCTTTCCAGGCAGCGGCAGGGCGTGCATGATGACCCGTCCGAAGCAGACCAGAGAACGGCTGCCAGAGGGCGTCAGGATCACGTCGGCGTCTGCCCGGCGGCGATTCAGGGAGAACAGATACACGATCCCGGCGGGATCCTTGTAATACTGCTTGCAGAACATATCGCCATCGACGCAGAAAATGCCGACGTCTCCGGCCCGCAGGGGATCCCGGTTCACATAGACCACCGAGCCGTCCGCAATAAAAGGAACCATGGAGTCGCCGCTGATGCGGACGGCAAACTCCGCCGCCTGCGGCACTTCATCCGTGACGGAGATGTAGTCAAAGTCCTCGCCGAATACCGGGGAAGCGTAGCCTGCGGCCGCAGGGGTGCGGTAAAGGGGAATGACCCGCGGCTCCCGCTGCTCCGGCTGAGCGGCCTCCAGCTCGTCCCGGTAGCTGCACAGGGCTTCCACCACCGAGCGCACGGATTCCCGTCCCATGGGGGACAGACCCCGGTATTGCCGCAGCAGCGCCTGCTCCGGGCCGCTCATCACCTGCCCGCCGCCGCGATAACTGTCCTGAAACAAAATGTTCGGCTCGGTTTCCAGACTGTCGAACAGGCGCAGCATGATGTCCTCCTTGGGGAAGCTTACGCCGTTTTCATAGTTGCTGACTGCCGAGGAGGAAACGCCGAGCCGCTCTGCCAGATCGGCACGGGAAAGCTTCAGTTCTCCCCGCCGGTACTTGATTCGTTCGCCAAAACTCATGAAAAAAACGCCTCCTGCTCCCTTTTTCGACTGGATTCGCCTTTATCATAGCGAATTTTCCTGTGACTGTCAATTCATTTTAACAAGATTCTTGTAAAAATATTCTTGACTTAACAAAAAACTTGTGATAATCTGGTTGCAATAACAAAGAGCTTGTATTCTGCACGGCTGTGCGGACAAGCAGAAGGAGGAACGTCATCTATGAGATCTGGCACATGGAGCAGCCGCGGAGACACGGCGTCGTTCGGCGTTTCTGCCGAACCGCCTGCATAACGGCTGCTGGGGGACGGAGACGCCATTGGTTCAGGACAAAAAAATAAACGCAGACAAATGTCTGCGTTTATTGGTGGGGGAAGGTGGATTCGAACCACCGAAGTCAGTGACAACAGATTTACAGTCTGCCCCATTTGGCCGCTCTGGAATTCCCCCATATGAAATTGTGGAGCTGGTGGACGGATTCGAACCCCCGACCTGCTGATTACAAATCAGCTGCTCTACCAGCTGAGCTACACCAGCAGTTCCAACAGCGATATTTATCTTACCAGAACATAGTGCATTTGTCAACAGATTTTTTCGCTTTTCTGCAATACTTTTTGGGAGGGATCGGGTTGAACAAAAGAAACTGCTCTGCCTGCCGGGTGGTGCGCTGCACGCTCTGCGGCCGGGAAATTATTATGAATGAGGAATATTGGTGCTGCAATGGCGCACAGGTGTGCGCCGCCTGCCTGCCGGAGCTGGCGCGCCGGGAGCTGTGGCCCTGCCGGGAGATCCGGGGACGGGAGGCTTGCCGATGACGCTGCTGGAAATGTCTGTGCAATATGCGGAGCGGGCCGCGGCGATCCGGGAGCGGATCACCATGCTCCGGGGAATGGAGCGGCAGGAATCGGATCTGGAGACGGCAAGGAGCCTCCGGCGGCGGGTGGCCGAGCTGCTGCCGCTGTGGCAGGAGGCCAGAGACCTGGCCCGCCTGACGGCTCACTACTACGACAGGGAGGATTTAAAATGAAGCAGCTCAGTCTTGAAGCGAAAGGCGGCCAGTGGCTGGCCGACCTTGCCAGCTGGGAGCGGGAGAGCGCCCCGGACAACAGGGAACAGCTGGAACGCCTGCACCGAAACCTGCGCTTGGCCCGGCAGCAGGCGCTGACCGACCGTCAGCGGCAGATGCTGGAGCTTTATTACGATCAGGGGCTTACCATGGGGCAGATTGCGCTGAAGCTCAATCTGAACCGCTCCACCGTTTCCCGGACGCTGAGCCGGGCAAAGGACAAGCTTTACCGCTGCCTGCGCTACAGCCTGTAAAAATGCGGGGCGACGTCTTGCGGTTTGGGCGGATGGGCTGTATAATAAAGCCCACAACGGCAGAAGCTATCTTGATCTGACGACAGGAAAGGAGCGGAATGGGATGCTCAACACCGCAATGCACCGTCCGAGACTTCGGATGCTGGCCTGTATTCTGGGCGAGCTGATCGCGGCGTTTTCCCTGAACTACTTCATTGTTCCGCTGGGGCTTTACTCCGGCGGCAGCATGGGTGTGTGCCAGCTGATCCGCACGCTGCTGCAAATCTGGGGCGGTCTCAGCTTCGGGGACTATGATATTGCGGGAATTCTGTATTTTCTCTCCAATATCCCCATTTTGCTGTATGCCCGCGGGATTCTGGGGCGGAAGTTCGTGCTGAAAACCGTGGTATGCACCATGGCCTTTTCCCTGTTTTACAGCGTCATTCCTGCGCCCAGCACCATGGTGGTAAACGATCCCCTGACGGCCTGCCTGCTGGGTGGGATCCTCACCGGCGTCGGTTCGGGTCTGGTGCTTACCTGTGGCGGCAGCGGCGGAGGACTGGACGTGATCGGATTATGCCTGAGCAAAAAGGGCAGCCGTTTCACTGTAGGCCGCTTTTCCATGACCTTCAATGCCTTTCTGTACGCACTCTGCCTGATCCTTTTTACCCCGGAGACGGCAATTTATTCCGTGATCTACAATTTTGCTTCCGCTATGGTGGTGGATAAGGCCCACCAGCAGAATATCAGCGTGCAGGCGCTGATTTTCACACGGGCCGGAGAGCGGGAGCTGGGCCGGGTCATCATGGATGAGTTGGGCCGAGGCGTCACATGGTGGGAAGGCGTCGGCGCGTATACCGGCGAAAATGTACACGTTCTGTGCGTCTGCCTGTCCAAATACGAAATTGAGGAGCTGTTCCACACAGTCCATGAAATGGATCCCCATGCGTTCATCACCTTGCAGGAGGGCGTGCGGATCTACGGCAATTTCCAGAAAAAACTCGAATGAAGAAATGGGAGCGAATCCAATGAAACCGATCATTGTCATGGCCGGAACGCCGGTCGATACCCGTATGGGGATGGACTGCCTGTCGTCCCACGGCCTCACCGGGTTGTTCTGCCCGGTGTCCGAGAATCCGAATCAGCAGACGGCGTTTCAGATCTCACCGATGGAGAAAAAGGCGGCGGCGGTCACGGCTCTGCTGCGGACGGCGCAGGCGGAGCATGGCTGTGGAAAAGCCTTTATCTACTGCAATTCCCTGTCCGGCTCCGTGGATTTCGGCCCCATTGCGCGGGAAACCGGCCTGAAAATTGTTACGCCGCTGGACGTGTACCGCCAGCTGGCGCCCCGGTACCATTCTCTGGCGGTGATTGCCGCCAACGCGCAAGGGACGGCGGGCATTGAGCGCACGCTGCTCTCCGCCAACCCGGAGCTGACGCTGCGTTCCACGGGGCTGCTGCCGGTGGTACTGTCCATTGAAGCCGGAGAGCCGCCGGAAGAACTGGTTTCCCGCCACCGCCTGCCGGAGCTGTGCGGCTGGTATGAAAGCGTAGGGGCGGAAGCACTGGTGCTGGGCTGCACCCACTTCCCTTATTTCAAGGAGACGCTGGCAAAGCGGATCGCTTTGCCCATTCTGGATCCGGCGGAGGAAATGATCCGCCTGCTGACGGAGGAATAAGCAAACCGCCTCCCGGCACTTTGAAGTGCCGGGAGGCGGTCTTTTTTCATGCGGCAGGACGATCAATGCTCCAGAAGCTTCCGCAGGGAGGCCAGCGTCTCGCCCAGTTCCTCCTTGGCTTTGGCGGTGGGGTTGGCCCGCAGAATCCGCAGGGTCGCCTCATAGCGCTGAATGGAGCGGGTGCGTACCTGTGTCTCCTTCTGACGGACGGCGGCAATGAGGGTGTCCAGCTCCTCCAGATGCTGAGCCAGCGCCTTTTCGCCGGGCTCGTCAATGCCGTCATCCAGCGCGGCGCGGGTCTTTTCCAGCGCCTGAGCAATGTTGGACAGCACTTCCAGCTTGGATTCCACCCTGCGGCGGAAGGCGTTCTCAACCATCTCGCGGCGGCGCTGTTTCCGGACACGCTTGGCCGTGCGGTGCGCTTCCAGTTCATCGGCAAGGTAGGCTTGCAGCAGGTATTTGTCCAGAGAGGTCTTTTCCCGGAAGGCGCGCAGCTCCTCCTCTGTGCGGGCCTGCGCCGCCTCGGCCTTCTGCGCCAGCTTCCGCAGCTCCTCGTTTTCCTCCGTGAGCTTGGTGAGAACCTCCCGCAGATCGATGGCCGCTCTGGTGGACTTCACGGTATCCCAGATAAACAGCGCGGCAATGACCCCGGCCAGCGGGTTGACCAGCAGATCCGGCAGCTTGTGAAGCAGGCGGTCAATGGGCGGATGAATAAACCGCACCAGCAGGATGGAGAAAAAGCCCCAGGCAATAGAACTGGTGAGGCAGATATAGCCGTGGAGGTTGCAGGGCTGTTTGGTATAGTCCCAGTAACGAACCTTGAACAGCTGCTCCATCACAGCCCCCACCACATATTCCAGCAGTGTGGCGGCCAGCATACCGAGAACGTAAACCAACCACAGATTGTCCGCCACCGGCAGAGTCACGAAGAGTATGATGATGGCGCCGGAGCCGTAGATCGGCAGCAGGGGGCCGTGGAGAAAGCCACGGTTCACCCATTGGCGCTGCTTAGCGGAGACATAGCAGGATTCCCAGACCCAGCCGCAGAAGCAGTAGAAGAAAAACAGCAAGGCCCACTGACCCGGAGTATATACGTACATCTGACCATCCTTTCAGGTGCGCGGGAATCCCCCGCAGCGTCCGGCGGCGTACCGCCTGTTGTCAAAATTCAATCCAGTCTGACCCGGAAATCCCCGTGGGCCGCAGCGTCCGCCCGGCGCTGTTTTTCCGCCGTCTGGGCGTCCAGCAGCTCGCCGATGATCTGGTTGGACACCAGAAAGCCCTTCGGCGTCAGGTGCCAGCGGCCGTTCTCCCGCACCGCATAGCCGGCGGCTTCGCATTTTTGCAGGAACGGCAGGAAAATCGGGTCGAACCGGCGGCGGAAACGGGTTTCGTAGTCCTTGGGATCCAGCCCGTATACCGTCCGGGCGCCCAGCATGATCCACTCCGCGTCCCGCTCGCGGGGCGGGATGGCGGTATTTTCGGAAAACAGGAACTGCCCGCCGCGGGCGGCGGCGATGTAGGCATCCAGATCCTTGGCATAGGCATACCTGACACCGCCGAAATCGCTGTGAGCGCCGGGGCCGAACCCGGCGTACTCCTGAAGCTGCCAGTACTTCAGATTGTGGCGGGATTCATATCCCGGCTTTGCAAAGTTGGAGATCTCATACTGGATATAGCCGTACTGTTTTAGAAACTCCACGGTTTGCAGGTACATATCCGCCTGCTCCTCGTCCCCCGGCAGGCCGGCGGTGTCCTTCACGGCGAAAAGGGGCGTTCCCTCCTCCACCTTCAGGCCGTAGCAGCTCAGATGCTCCGGGTTCAGCGCCACGGCGGCGGAGAGGCTTTCCATCCACCGCTCCTGCGTCTGGCGGGGCAGGCCGTAGATCAGATCCAGAGACAGATTCTTGAGCTTGGCTTTTCTGGCGGCCTCCACCGCCTGCTGCACCTGCTCCATGGTGTGGATGCGGCCAATGGCCTTCAATTCTTCGTCGCAGGCGGACTGCATCCCCAGCGAGATGCGGTTGAAGCCTGCCCGCCGCAAAGCCCGGAGGGCTTTCCAGTCCCCGGCGGAATCGGGGTTGGCCTCAAAGGTGATCTCCGCGTCCTTTTCCATCTGATAGCGCTTTTTAATGGTTTTCAGGATCCTGCCCAGCCGTTTTTCTCCCAGATAGCTGGGGGTGCCGCCGCCGAAATAAACCGTGTCCACGGCGTAGGCTGCGGCAAAGGGCGCGGTTTCGGTCAGGTGGGCGCAGAGGGCGTCGGTATAGGCGTCCATGCGGTCCTCAGAACGGGGCAGAGAGTAAAAATCGCAGTAAACGCATTTGGATTTGCAGAACGGGATATGGACATACAGCCCCAGCGGGCGGCGGATTTTCATGATGTATCCTCCCGGAAAAATTGAAAAATCTGATGGTAGTGTACCGCGTTTTCCGTATTTTTGCAAGGTGATTTGCATACTTTCCGCATCGCGGCAGACACTATGGAAAACGTGTGAAAAGGGGTAGCCTTATGGATATGATGCCGCAGGCTTATCAGCAGTATGTTCAGGAGAAAATGAAAAAGTCCCCCATCTGGAAGGATGTGTGCCTTGCATTTATCATCGGCGGCGCGATCTGTGTGCTGGGGCAGGCCATCCAGAACGGCTGGGCCGCGCTGGGCCTTTCCCGGCAGGACGCCGGTACGGCAACGTCCTGCTCGCTGGTGGCGCTGTCCTCTCTGCTGACGGGACTGAATCTTTACAACAAGCTGGCCCGTTTTGGCGGCGCAGGAACGCTGGTACCCATCACCGGCTTTTCCAATGCCGTGACCTCCCCGGCGCTGGACTTCAAATCCGAGGGCTTCGTCACCGGCATGGCGGCCAAAATGTTCACCGTGGCCGGGCCGGTCATTACCTTCGGCACGCTGGCGAGCGTGGTGTACGGCATAGTTCTAATGCTGGCAGAGCAGTGATTGAACTCCATTGACGATCAACGATCCGCACGCCCCCACCGTTATGGCGGGGGCGTGCTTCTTTTTTGCCGGGATCCGCAGACGGCCTGCCGGAAAAAGCGCATACAGCGAGGAAAGGGAACTTTCGGATCAGCATAAAATTCCGCTTTAAGAGATGGTAGTGTGCCAAAAGCAGCCGCTTTGAAGCACTTGCGTTCCTTTTCGTTCTGCTTTATAATCACATACATTGAGTTTGTCGAAACGGCCCGCATCGGGGGAGGAACGCACTGTGTGGAAGAGACGAAAGAAATTGGATATCGAGGATCAGCTTTACCTGTTCCAGATTTTCGGAATCATTGTGACGGCGGCGCTCTGTCTGGTGCTGACGATTTTTGTGACCATTGGACGCAGCAACAGCCAGCAGACGGACAGGCTTTTCCGGGAGTCAACCGCCATTGCAAAGGCTGCGCCTGTGGTGGAGGCGCTGGAGCATAATGGAGACACAGAATATGACGCCTATCTTCGCAACTATCTGGATATCTATATTAAGTCGATCTCCGATCTGGACTTTGTTGCGGTATGTGAAAAAGACAGCACCTGCCGCTACTATCCCAACCGGGCGTTTGTCGGCCGGATCCTGACCTTCGGCGGAGAGGACCGGGTGCTGTCCGGAGAAGGCCCTTATCTGGTGACGGTGGCACGGAGCGGATATGATCTGGAGATGGTTTACGCGCCTGTCCGAAACCGGCAGGAGCAGCTTCTGGGATATGTTACGCTGTCGGTGTTCCGGCGTTCCACCTCCGCGGATAATCAGCACCTGCTGACGCTGTTTATCGCGATTTCCTTTGGGACGCTGCTGCTGGGGATCTTTATTTCCGCCTCGATCCGCAAGCGGACGAAAAAGGTGCTTCAGGGCCGCCGCGTGGAGGAATACCGCCGGTTGATGGATGAGCGGAATGAGGTTCTGGATGCCTTGGAGGAGGCGATCGTGGCAATCAACCTCAAAGGCGAAGTCATCATGATGAACAAGGCGTTTTTGAAAATGGTGGGCTGTTCGGAACAGCTCAGCCAGTATGACGGCGCGCTGAAGGATATTTTCCCGGAAACGGTTCTGCTGAAAGTCCTTGAAACGGGGACTGCCCAGTATAACCGCAGCACCCGGATCCGAGGGGAGGACTATGTTGCCACGACGATCCCGGTCTATGAAGGCGGCAAGCTGATCGGCGCAGCGTCCATTACCACAAATGTCACAGAGGTGCGCCGACTGGGACAGCAGCTTTCCGAGTCAAACCAGATGGTGGATTCCCTCCGCTCCTTCAGCCATGAGTTCAACAACAAGCTCCATGTGATCCTCGGCTATCTGGAGCAGCAGGATTCTGCGGAGGCGAAGAACTTCATCATGAACGACATTGAGGGGACTTCGGCCAATATCTGGAAAGTGACCAAGGAAATCGAATCCACCGGGATTGCCGCCATTATCATTGGCAAAATGGCAGAGGCCAATCGATACGGGATTCAGCTGGATCTTCAGGCGGACAGCTCCTGCCGCGAGCTGACGGAGGGGATCGCCTTTGACTGCTATGTGACCGTGTTGGGCAATCTTCTTCAAAATGCGATCGACGAGCTTCGGGAAAGCACGGAGAAGGTGAAAGAGATCAGCTTGGGACTGTTTATCGACGCGGATTATACGATCTTGACGGTGACGGACACGGGACGCGGTATGTCGCCTGATATCCGGGCGCATCTCTTTGAAAAAGGAGTGTCCACAAAGGGTGGCGAACACGGCAGAGGGCTTTTCCTGGTGAAAGAACTGGTGGAGAAATACCATGGTACGATCGATGTGGATACCGAGATCGGAGAAGGTACTTCGATCACCGTGTCGTTTCAGCGGCTTCACGCACAAGAGGAGGATGTATGTACCGAGTGATCATCGTAGAGGATGAACCTGAGATTGCCCGGAGTACCAAGCGCTTTGTGGAGAAAAAGGCGGATTTTCAGGTGACAGCCATCTTTTCCAATGGACAGGAAGCGTTGAACTATATCTGGCTGGATCCGGTGGATCTGATCATTTTGGATCTGTTCATGCCGCAGATGAACGGGCAGGAATTTCTCTACCGGCTTCGCAAGGAGGATCTGCGTACAGAGGTGATCGTCGTTACAGGTAATAATGACGCCGGAAACGTCCGGGACGTTCTTCCTTTCGGAATTGTGGATTATTTGCTGAAGCCGTTTTCCGCCGCGCGGTTTTCGGAAGCGCTTGACAGGTTCGTTCAGCGGTATCAGATCATCAATGCCATGGGAAGCCTGAACCAGAACAGGGTCGATGCCATGTTCAGCAATCCTGCCCGAAGTTCGGAGACGGCACATCTGGAAGAGCTGAAGGCGAGAGGGCTGGAGCCTGCCCCTTATCAGGCGATCCTAAACTTTATGGATGCCTCGCCGGATTCGTGCTTTTCGGCGGAGGAGTTGGCAAAGGCCGCGGGATTATCCAAGGTGGCGGTACGCCGGTATCTCAATGAGATGCTGGAAGTACAGAATATCGTAAGCAGTGTGGAGATGAACGGCGGCCCCCGGCCGGTGATGCGCTATCGCCGCATGGAGAGGGAATCGATATGACGCTGAAAGAAATCGGATATCTGTTGATGGTGGCTCAGTGCGCGTCCATCAGCGAGGCTGCAAAACAGCTCTATGTCGCCCAGCCCAGCCTGACCCATGCCATCCAGTCTGTGGAGAAAGAAGTGGGGTTTCGGATCTTTGACCGGGGACGCTCCGGCGTCACGGTGACGGAACAGGGCGAGGAGCTGCTGAGCGATATCCGCACCATTTATGAGCAGATGGCGGCTGTGCAGAGCAAATACATCGAAAAGCGCCCGGAACGCAAAACCTTTTCTGTCAGTATCCAGCATTTTTCCCCTGCCGGTGAGGTTGCCATGCGCCTTCTTTCACGATTGGAGGAGGAATCCTATATCGTAAAGTTTCTGGAGGGAAAAACGACAGAGGTGATTGCTGACGTGGCCTCCGGCCGCAGCGAGATCGGATTCCTCCACTTCCCGGACGAAAAGGAACCGGGGATCCTCCGCGACCTGCGGAATGAAAAAATGGAGTTCTACAGCATTGGCACTGCAAAACCGTGCCTCCTTCTGCGGAAAGACCACCCGCTTGCGGCGCTGCCCATGGTCAGCCTGCAAGAGCTGTCGCCTTATCCGCTGGTGTCCTATGACTATGGGGTGGATGGATCGGTCTATGTTTCGGAAGAGGGCGTGACCATGCTTCAGACAGACCGGCAGGTGGCGGTCAGCGATGGACTGATGCTGACAAACGTTCTGATTTCAACGGACACCTGCGCGGTGGCCATGCCCTATCTGGGTGCGCTGCTGGAGAACTGCGGCATTGTTTTCCGGCCGATCCTCGGTGTGAAACCGCTTCATTTGGGCTGGATCAAAAAGACGGATCGGGTTCTTCAACCGCTGGCAAAACAGTACCTCCAGATGCTTCGGACGTCCAGAGACTGAACGATCAGGTTCAGGTGCGTATCCATAGAGAAAATCTATGGATACGCATTTGTTTTAGATATTTGCACAGAAAAGATGCCTGTGATATCATTCTCGTTGTAAAGAAAGCCCAACAGCAAACTCAAGGGAAGTGAGAACTTTGAATGAAATTCTGATTGAAATGACCAATATCAAAAAAGTGTTCTCCGGAGTTGTTGCCATAGAGGGAATCGACTTTGACTTGCGAAGCGGAGAGGTCCATGCGCTGATGGGAGAAAACGGCGCAGGAAAATCCACCCTTGCAAAGATCATTGCCGGAATCCATCAGGCAGACGGCGGACAGATGAAGGTCAAGGGAAAGGTAGAGGACTTTGCCAGCGTTCGCGAGGCGGTAGACCACGGCGTGTCCATCGTGACGCAGGAGTTCAGCTCAGTGCCGGATCTGTCCATTGCGGAAAACATTTTCCTGTCATCCCCCAAATATTACAAGGGCGGGTTCCTACAGGACAAGAAGGCCATGGTGGCAGATACCTATGAGTTGCTGAAGCTCTTTGGTATGGAGCAGATGATCGATCCCAGAGACAAAATGGCGACCCTTTCCGTGGCACAGATGCAGGTCATCGAGATCCTGAAGGCAGTGTCCACAAAGGCAAACGTCATCATTCTGGACGAGCCTACCGCGTCCCTTTCCGTGAAGGAGATCGAAACGCTGTTCCAGATCGTCCGAAAGCTGAAGGCCGAAGGCGTCGGCTTCATCATCGTGTCCCACAAGATCAACGAGATCTATGAGATCTCCGATCGGATCACAGTCCTGCGGGACGGCCACCTGATCCTCAAGGGTGCGGAGACGGCGACGCTGGCACAGGACGATCTGATCCGGGCCATGGTTGGCCGTGAGGTCAACGACCTCTACGGCGCAGGTATGGACATCCCCAAGCTGGACTGGAAAAACGAGCCGGTGGTTTTTGAAGCCAAAAACATCACCGATCAGAACAACTATGTAAAAGATATTTCTTTTCAGGTTCACCGCGGCGAAATCGCAGGCTTCTCCGGTCTGGTCGGCGCAGGCCGCAGCGAGCTGATGCGCGCCATTTTCCAGGCTGACCCCCGCAATGGCGGTACGGTGATGGTGGACGGCAAGGAAGTCGCAGGAACCAGCATTAAAAGCTCCATTTCTGCGGGTCTGGGTCTGGTTCCCGAAGACCGCAAGACAGAGGGACTGATTCAGGAGCTGAGCGTCCTTAAAAACATCGGTCTGGCGAAGCTGGCCGATCAGGGCAAGATGCTACTCAACAATAAACAGGAAGAGGCAGACTGCTACGATATGATCCGCCAGATGGAGATCAAGACGGCAAACATTGATCTGGCGGTGAAGAGCCTGAGCGGCGGCAACCAGCAGAAGGTGCTGCTGGCAAAGTGGATCCTGCTGAACCCGAAGGTCCTGATTATCGACGAGCCGACCCGCGGCGTGGATATCGGTGCAAAGTCTGATATCTATGCGATTCTGCGGAAACTGGCTTCACAGGGAATGGCGATCATTGTGGTCTCCTCTGAGATCCCGGAAGTCATGGGAGTATGCGATACCATCTATGTGATGAAAGAAGGCCGTATCACGGCGGTCATGCCTTCGGATGAAGTGACCGAAGAAAAAATCGGATATTATTCTACCATAGGAGATGAGGCTCAATGAACAAGGAGCGTACAATGCAGACAGGCGGTGTCGGAAAGCGGATCGCCAAGGAATATAAAACAGAGCTTTCCATGCTGGCAATTTTTGTGGTGTTCTTTGCGGTGCTGAGTTTTGCATCCCCGTATTTCCTGACAACAAAGAATATCATGAACGTTATGAGTCAGGTTTCTTCCACTGCACTGATGGCCATCGGTATGACGCTGGTCATTATCACCTCCGGCATTGACCTTTCCGTGGGTTCCACGCTGGGCCTGTCCGGCATGGTGGGCTGTATGATCCTGATGAACACGCAGAATATCATTCTGGGCGTTCTGGCCATGATCCTGATCGGCGTTCTTGTGGGTCTTGTCAATGGCATTCTGGTCGGTTATCTCCAGCTTCCCGCATTCATTGTGACGCTTGGTACGATGAAGATCTGCCGGAGCCTGGACTATGTGATTTCCAACGCCAGCACAGCGTCCAAATTCCCGGAGGTCTACAGCTTTCTGGGCAAGGGCAAGGTCGGCGGCGCATTCCCTGTGTACATCATCTTCATCTTCGCGATGTTTGCCATTTTCATCTGGGTGATGGGCAAGACGAAGTTTGGCCGGTATCTGTATGCCATTGGTTCCAATGCAGAATCCGCCCGTCTGACCGGCATCAATGTGAAGTTCAACGTGATGATGGCCTATGTGATCTCCGGCCTGATGTGCGGCCTGGCAGCGTGGATCATGACCAGCCGCCTGATGGCCTGCGACGCCACCTATGGCGACGGCGCAGAGATGGATGCAATCGCAGCGGCTGTTATCGGAGGCACGAGCATGAGCGGCGGCAAGGGAACCCTGTGGGGTACCATCATCGGCGTGTTCCTGGTCGGCTTCCTCCGCAATGCGCTGAACATTCTGGGCGTGAACCCCTACTGGCAGGGGACTGCAATCGGCGCGGTCATCGTGATCGCCGTTCTGGCCGAAAAGCTCTCGAAGCTCAAGGTGAAAAAATCCAAGTAAACGCACCTATGTTTTCATAGTTGTGATTAATTAAGGAGGAAATGAACATGAAAAAGAAGACTCTCGCGATCCTGCTCAGCGCCTTGATGATTGGTAGTGCGCTGGCCGGCTGCGGCAGCAGCAACGGCTCTGCAGACTCCACGAACAGCACCGACGGCAGCGGCGACGCTGCGGCGGCAAAGGTCGCCTATCTGACGCCCTCTTTGGATGTGCCTTTCTGGAGATATGTCCGCCACGGCGTGGAGGATGAGCTGGCCAAGAACGGCATTGAGTGCGTGACCTATGATTCCAAGGACGATGCAAATACGCAGATGTCCAACGCACAGGACGCCATCACGAAGCAGGTGGATGCGATCGTGATCTCCCCCACGGACTCTGCTTCCTGCGCCTCTGTCCTGTCTCTGGCTCAGGAGTCTGACGTGCCGGTGGTCATCTGCGATATCGGTACGGATTCCGGCGAGTATCTGTCTTTCATCAGCACGGATAACGAAGCCGGCGGCAAGGCCATCGGCGAGTACATCGCCTCTCAGCTGGAGCCCGGTACGGAAGTCGCACAGATCACTCTGAACCAGGCCCGTATCAACGGCGTTCTCCGTAAGGACGGCTTCGACGAGGGCATCGCTACCAACAATCTGGTCGATGTGGACTTCAAGCAGATGGAAAAGGTCAACCGTTCTGAGGGCGAGACCTATGCACAGGATCTGATCACCGCACATCCCAATCTGGGCGCCATTTTCTGCCACTCTGAGGATCCCGCCATGGGCGCCGCTTCCGCACTGGAAGCCGCTGGCCGCACCGACGTGCTGATTGCCGCATTCGACTGCTCTCCCGAAATCGTGGAAGGCATCCGCAACGGCAGCATCGCAGGTACCTCCGCACAGCAGCCGGTTCTGATGGGCCGCAATGCCGCACAGGCAATCGTGGATCATCTGGCCGGTAAGGAAGTGGAGAAGGAGATCACGATGGATACCATGCTGGTGACCAAGGACAACATCGACGATGTGTACGATACGCTGGTTGAGGTTGCTCTGGATGATGGCGAAGCCAAATAAGACCGGCATCTCAAAGCGGGGTAATTTGCAATGACACAGTTCAAAAAATTCTATGACCTTTCGCAGCCGGTATATGACCACTGCCCCGGATGGCCCACATATGAGCCGACCGTCGTCCGTTATGAAGCAACTTACGAAAAGGATCGCTTCAACGCGGAGCAAATTCGCCTGAACAGCCACACGGGTACGCATCTGGACGCGCCCTTCCATTTCTTTCCCGATGGAAAGACCATTGATCAGCTGGACGTTTCCCTCTTTCAAGGGAATGCAGTGATCGTGGATCTGCGGGGGATCATTCAGGCAAAGCAGGGCATCGATGCATCCCATCTGGAGCCTTATGCGGACAAGATCCATGAGGGAAGCATTGTCCTCTTTGATACCGGCTGGAACGAGAAACGTTCCTTTGACAAAGAGTACACGAACGACTGGCCCTATCTCACCGGAGAAGGTGCGGAGTGGCTGAAAGTCAAGGGGATCAAGGGCGTTGGTATTGACACGCTGAGCATGGGCGGCTGGTATGAAGGCACTGGGCGGCCCTGTCATGAAGCCCTTCTCTCCGGCGGCATCTGGATCCTGGAAGAGATCAGTATCCCCGATGAGCTGGCAAAGCTGGGAAGCTGCTACCTGATGGCGTTCCCCATCAAGCTGAAGGGATTCTCCGGCGGCCCGGCACGGGCGGTTGCCGCAGTCTGAGCGCAGCATGGGAAATCCATGAAAGCAAAAGCGGAAGAGGCCATGGCTTCTTCCGCTTTTCCCCATCTGACCTGAGAAAATCTGGCAGAGCGGCTTGATTTGGCCTGTATTCGGCTTTAAAATCTGTATGACTGTTGAATGATAATAGCCGCTCTGCGGCAAGAGAGGAACAAACTATGGAAACCATTACGAACCTCATCAAAGACACACCGATCCCCAAAATGGTCAGGGTTCGCCAGAACTTTGACAAGACCTGCATTCCCGAAAGCGACATTCCCGGCATCATCCTCCGGGAACTGGATCGCCCTGAGATCGGCGGCAAGATCCTGCCCGGACAGAAGATTGCCATTACCTGCGGCAGCCGGGGGATTAACCATAATGCCCTGATGGCCCGCACCATTGTGGATTTTGTCAAGTCCAAGGGCGCTGCGCCCTATATTGTGGCAGCAATGGGCAGCCACGGCGGCGCCACTGCCGAGGGCCAGCTTCAGATCCTCAAGGACTATGGCATTACCGAAGAAGCCATGGACTGCCCTGTGAAAAGCTCCATGGAAACTGTTCAGATCGGCATTTCCGGCGTGCGCCATCAGCCGGTGTTTATGGACAAAAACGCCTCTGAGGCAGACGGGATCATCCTTTTCAATCGGATCAAACCGCATACCTCTTTCCGCGGCCCCTATGAAAGCGGCCTGATGAAGATGATGGCCATCGGCCTTGGAAAGCAGAAAGGCGCCGAGAGCATCCACCATCAGAGTCCTGCCATCATGCATGAGCTGGTGGAGGAGTATGGCCGGACGATTCTGGAGAATGCCCCGGTTCTGGGCGGTATCGCCATCATTGAAAACGCCTATGACGACACCTATCTCATTAAGGGTCTCAGCCCCGAAGAAATCATTACGGAGGAACCCAAGCTCAAGGAGATCTCCTATAAGACCATTGCCCACCTGCTCTTTGACAAGTGCGATGTGCTGGTGGTGGATAAGATCGGCAAGAACATCTCCGGCGACGGCATGGATCCCAATGTGTCCGGCCGATTTGTACAGCCCAAGTACTGCTCCGGCGGTATTCAGGCGGAGAAATGCGTCGTTCTGGATATTACCGACGAAACCCACGGCAACGCGCAGGGCATCGGTCTGGCAGAGGTCACCACCCGCCGTCTGGTCAACCGGATGAAGCTGGAAATGACCTATCCCACCGGCGTTACCAACACGTTCCTGCACCTGATGAAGATCCCCATGATCATGGATAACGACCGGGAAGCGATTCAGCTGGCGCTGATGTGCTGTCCTGAGGCCGAGGATCACGATCACATGAAGATGATCCGAATTCCCAATACCGCGCATATCGGCGTGATCGAGATTTCCGAAGGGATGCTGCCCCTGGTGGAGAACAACCCCAACTTTGAAGTTCTCACGGAGCCGTATGATCTGCCATTTGATGAAAACGGCAACCTGTTCTGAAGGCCCCCGCTTTCGGCAGGCTGCAACAGGCGTCGCAGAAAAGATCTTCCAAATAAAAGCTGGCAGGCACAAAAGTGCCTGCCAGCTTTCAGCATTCGGAGAAATTTTTCAGGAATCAACCCGGCAATTCGTTGCTCCGGGGCCATGGATGCAGCGCATAGGACTGCTGGGGCGTCATGGCGAAGTACTGCGCTGCCGCCGCGGTTCCCTGATCGCCCCATGTGGCATCGATGTGGACGGCCTCGCCGTCCAGCACAGCCACCGTCCAGATGTGGGTGGCATTGGGCAGAGCGTAGCAGTCGATGCCCTCCAGCTTCAGGAGAAGATTGTAGGCACCGGTATAGCCGTCGCAGACGGCAATGCCGTTCTGGAACAGGCTATAGGGCAGGTGGCTGACGGATGCAGTGGTTTCGCTTTCATCATAGGCGCAGTGGGCGGCGATCCACTGATAATAGGCCCACGCGATTTCACGCTGGGTGGAGCGGGGGGTGATGACGCCCTGTTCCCACAGGGCATCGTGGACGGCAACGGCGGCGTCCAGTGCTCTGGCCCGGTATTCCTCCGTTTTGCCTTCGGCGATAGAGCTGAACTGCACCAGCATGGTTCCGGCGGCGCTGTAGGAGCAGGAAGCGCTGTTGTAGCCCTGTTCGCAGTAGCGTTTTACCGCCAGAAGGGCGCTGTTCAGAGTCTTCTGTGCGGTGGCCGCGGTCAGGCCCTGACTGTATTTCAGGGTCAGGGTATTTTCAGCGCGGGAGAGCATATACCGAACGTCCTGATCGAATTCTGCCGCCGTTTCCGGCGCGGGAGTGTAGGTTCCGGCTGTGACCAGATCCTCATAGGCCGCGCCTTCCGCACTGTAGAGATCCGACAGATCCCACGATGGCGTAAGCCGCAGGGCGGGATCCACGATCCGGGTGAGCATGGCGGCTGCGGCCCCGCGGGTGATAGGAGCTTCCGGCAGGAACGAGCCGGTCTCGTCGCTGCCGATGCTGATCCCGCAGCGGTAAAGCCGCAGAATATCCTGATAGTAAGGAGTGTACTCCGTCACATCAGTGATCCGGCGGCGGCTGGCATAGGCCTGAGTAACGAGGGAGTCGTTGATAAGAGGGAGGGCGGTCTCCGGCAGAAGATTGGCCAACACATGAGCCATCTGAGCGCGGGTGGCGGTGTCGGAAAGACAGCCGTCCAGCGCCTTATCCAGCACGCCCTCCGCCTGAAGATACCAGAGGTAGGGGGCGTAGACCCGCTGAGCGCCTTTCAGCCCCACGGCGGCCGCCGTGTAGACGGCAGGGCCGGTTTCCGGATCCCCGGTGCGGTACAGACTGCGGATACGTCCGGCAAAGATCACCGCCTGCCCCACGGTCATGTGCCGGGCGAGACCGTAAGTGCCGTCAGCCTGTCCCACAGACAGGCCGTATTCATACAGGGCGGCTACGTTTTCATAGAAGGTGTGATTTTCCGGCAGGTCGGAGAACTGACCGCTGTAGGTTTTGCTGCGGGTGAAATGTTCCGTGCTGTTTTCCGCCGCCAGAGCGGGGACACTCAGCAGGGACAGCGCCAGAAGCAGGGAGAGAATACGCTTTTTCATAGCACTCCTTTCCGGGGATCAGCCGGGGAGGTTCAGATCCTCCGCCGTGCGATCCTCTACATAGGGGTTCAGGTAGGTATTGACCAGCGCCAGAGTTTCGTCAGGATCCAGATAGATGTAGGGGGATTTCCACTCATTGGGCAGGGTGGAGAAGTCGATTTTATCAACGCCCATTCCCAAAACCTGCATACCAAACCAAGCAAGATCAGTTACTGACAGATCCGTGTCCACATATTGGCCAAATATTTCAGCGTATTTGCGCGGATTTGATATCAGATTTTCAAAGGAGAGCATTTTCTTCGCCACGGCCTTCAGAAACTTCTGCTGGGTCTGCATCCGGCCCAGATCCTCGCTGCCGTAGCCGGTGCCGTCGTTATTGTGGCGGAAGCGGACCACCCGCAGTGCGTCAGCGCCGCTGAGGTGCTGCATTCCCTTTTTGAAGTGGATGCTCAGCCCCTGAATGGGATCGTCGTAGTCCATATTGATGGGTACCTCGAAATCCACGCCGCCGATGGCGTCCACCAGCGCGGTGAAGCCCTTTAGATCCACGGAGACGGTGTAGTCCACCGGAATGCCCAACTGCTCCGATATCGTGTCCGCCAGCAACTTTGTGCCGCCCTTATTGTAGGCGTAGTTGATTTTGTGGGCCTTGCCGCCGATGATTGCCTTGGAGTCACGGGGAATGCTGGCACCGTAAACATAGCCGTTCACCGTATCCACCGCCATGAGGATGTTGGTGTCGCTGCCGCCGTTGTCATCGTCAAGGCCGGAAAGGAGGATTGTGTAGAACCCGCCCTTGCGCTCCAGGTGGGAACGGAGGGCCTCCTGGGCCGCTTGTTCCTCCGGGGACTGCTGGGAATCCGTGTCCGATGCTGCGGACTGGGCGGGCAGCTCTGCCGCTTTCTGCTCCGGGGCCTTCAGAAAAAAGGCCTTCACCAGCACGCAGGCAGTGAGAAGAACCAGAACAATGGTCAGGAAAACCTGAAGGGTGTGGGGCTGCTTCCGCTGACGGCGGCGGACTCTTCTGGGCATATGAAATGACGCTCCTTTGTACGCGGCGCAGGCCGCTTCTCTTTTTCGACAGATTTACATAACATTGTACTTGCAATGGCGGAAAAATACAAGAGGTTCCCGGAAATTTCAAAATTGTTCACAAACTGCCGGAGCGGCTGCCTGTGCCGAAAGGATGACTCTTCCAAATTAGACGGCCCGGCGGCCCATTTTGTTTCCTGCTGAACGAAACTTTGCCGGGAGAAGCTGCTTCTCCCGGCAAAGTTCATTTGGGCGGCTGCTGGGCCAGCCGTTCCAGCAGGGTTCGGATCTCCGTCAGCAGCTGGGTCTGCTGGGAAAGCGCACAGCCGATGGAATACAGCTCTGCCCCGGTTGCTTCCGGCTGCGGGGGCGCAGCTGTGGGATGGGGCCAGCGGCGCATGGCAGGCTCACTGGATGATGGCGCGGCAGGCAGCTCCGGGATGGAGTCCTGCCGGGAGTGGAAGCGGCGGCAGCCGCCGTTGTTGCGTACAGCCATGGGAAGCCTCCTTGGGCGGCGCTATGCGCCGCGGTATTTTTTGCGGGTGGCGATGCCGCCCCGGATATGCCGCTGCGCCTTGTTGACGTCCAGCACCTCCTTGACCTGAAGGTACAGGGTGCGGTTGAAATGGGGCAGACGTTCCGAAATGTCCTTATGTACCGTGGACTTACTGATGCCGAATTTCGCGGCGGCGGCGCGGACCGTGGCCCGGTTCTCTATGATGTAAAGAGCCAGGCGTTCCGCCCGCTCTTCCATATTACCCTTCAAAGTGCAACACTCCCCGCCTTTTGTTGCTCTATCCTATGCGGCGGAAAGCGGGCTTATGCGGAAAGGGTTTGGCATAACGCTGGATTTTCAACCGGAACAGAACCGTAAAAACGGAATCTCTGGCGGAAATGTCACTGGCGCTTTGTAAAATCCGTGGTAAAATAAAAATAAATGGTCATATGTTCGGCACACGTCTCCGGCCTGCGGGCAGCAGGCCGGGATCGCAGCCGGATACTTAATTTGAAATCAGGAGGAATCCATGATGAATGAAGCGATGAATGTTTTGCTGGGCCGCCGCAGTATCCGCAGCTACCGCCCTGAGCCTCTGAAAAAGGAGGATCTGGATGCCATTGTGAAGGCAGGACTTTACGCGCCCTCCGCCAAGAATTTGCAGAGCACCATGCTGGTAGCTGTGCAGGACGCGGACACCATCGCCCGGCTGGAAGAGCTGAACTGCCGGATTCTGGGTACGCCGGACGGGCATCCTTTCTACGGGGCGTCCACGCTGGTGGCCGTGCTGTCGGACAGCACATATCCCAACTGGATTCAGGACGGCACTCTGGTGATGGGCAACCTGATGAATGCCGCGGCGGCCATGGGCATCGGTTCCTGCTGGGTCAACCGGGCCATGGAGAGCTTTGACCTGCCGGAAGGCAAGGCGCTGCTGGCCAAGTGGGGCCTGAATGAGAACTGGAAGGGAATCGGCTACTGCATCCTGGGCTATACGGACGCGGCGGTGCTGGGCGACAAGGCCCGGAAAGAAAACCGCGTCCTGTATGTGTAAGGAGCGGGCGATGCAGAAAAATATCCGCCGGGTGACCCATGTGCAGAACATCCGCTACGATAAGGACGCGGAGCGGCTGTACATCATTGACCAGACACTGCTTCCCAACGAGGAAAGGGAAATCGAGCTGCGTACCCTTGAGGAGATGGTGGAGGCCATCAAAAAACTCCGCATCCGTGGCGCACCGGCCATCGGGATCTGCGCCGGATACTGTATGTATGTGCTGGCACGCGGGATCGACGCCAGAGACAGCGAAACGCTCTATCGGAAATTGCAGATTGACGGCGAGCTGCTGGGCGCGGCCCGGCCTACGGCGGTGAATCTCCGCTGGGCGGTGGGCGAGATGATGAAAACCGCCAAAGCCCATCTGAAGGATGACCGGGCGGCGCTGCTGGAGGCGCTGTACCGCAAAGCAGTGGAGATTCATGAGGATGATATCGCCAAGTGTACTGCCATTTCCGAATACGGCCTGAGCCTGCTCCATGAGGGGGACGGTGTGCTGACCCACTGCAACGCGGGACCGCTGGCCACCTCCCGGTACGGCACCGGGCAAGGGCCTTTCCTGCTGGCGGCGGAGCGGGGCATCCACATCCGGGTGTTTGCCGACGAGACCCGCCCCTTGCTGCAGGGGGCGCGGCTGACCAGCTATGAATTGCAGAGAGCCGGGGTGGATGTGACCCTGATCTGCGACAATATGGCCTCCATGGTGATGAAAAACGGCTGGGTGCAGGCCTGCTTTGTGGGCTGCGACCGCATCGCCGCCAACGGCGACTTTGCCAACAAGATCGGCACCAGCGGCGTGGCCATTCTGGCCAGGCACTATGGGATCCCGGTCTACACGCTGGGGCCGACTTCCACCATTGACATGAACTGTCCCGACGGCGGCCACATTCCCATTGAGCTGCGGGACGGGGACGAGATCAAGAATCTCTGGTATGAAAAGCCCATGGCGCTGCCGGAGGTAAAGTGCTTCAACCCCTCCTTTGATGTGACTGATCATGAGCTGCTCACCGGCATCGTTACGGAAAAGGGCATCTGCTATCCGCCGTTTACAGAGAGTCTGGCGGCACTTTTTGACGACAAAAAGTAATATTTTTCGACGATATTACAAGGAGGATACTCAATGGCTATTCAGGAATCTCCCTCTGCCTGCATTGCGGCGGAGGAGGGCAGCATCGCCAGGGCGGTCTTGATGCCTGGCGACCCTCTGCGGGCAAAATTTGTGGCGGAGCATTATCTGGAAAATCCGGTGTGCTTCAACACGGTGCGGAACATGCTGGGCTATACCGGCACCTATAAAGGACGGAAGCTGTCCGTCATGGGCCATGGCATGGGCGTCCCCTCTGCGGGACTGTATGCCCATGAGCTGTATAATTTTTACGGCGTAGACACCATTATCCGCATCGGCTCTGCCGGCGGCATCGGAGAGAGTGTGAAGGTGCGGGACGTGGTGCTGGCCATGGGCGCGTCCACCAATTCCCATTTTGCCGATCAGTACCGTTTCCCCGGCCAGCTGTGCGCCACGGCGGATTACGGCCTGCTGCGGGACGCTGCCGCGGCGGCGGAAAAGCTGGGCGTCCGGGCGGATGTGGGACAGGTTTTCACCTCCGACCAGTTTTACAACGACAACCCGGCGGCCAACGAGACCTATCGGAAGTTCGGGATTCTGGCGGTAGAGATGGAGACGGCGGGTATTTACTGGACGGCTCAGCGCTTCGGCAAGCGGGCGCTGTCCATCCTGACGATCTCCGATCACATATTCACTGGAGAGGCTCTGTCCGCACAGGAGCGGCAGGATTCCTTCCATGAGATGATGGAAATTGCGCTGGAAACCGCGTGGAACGCCGCGGAATAACGATCAGAAAGGTAAATTCCATGTATCGCACAGTTATTTTTGATTTGGACGGCACCCTGCTCAACAGCATCGGGGATCTGGCAGCTGCCGCCAATTATGTCTGCCGCCAGAACGGCTGGCCGGAACACACGGAAGCGGAGATCATGGGCATGGTGGGCCACGGGATCCCCAATCTGGTGAAGCAGTTTTCCCCGGAAGATGCCCGCAGTACGCTGATGGTGCTGAATACGACCGCTCAGTTCAACCAGTACTACGGCTGCCACAACATAGAGCTGACCCGGCCCTATGACGGAGTGCCGGCGCTGCTGAAACGGCTCAAGGCGGCGGGGATGCGTCTGGCCGTCTGTTCCAACAAGGCGGACGAGTTCAGCCGGGTCATTGTGGAGCACTATTACCCCGGCGTGTTTGATCTGGTGCGGGGCAACCTCAACGGGATGCCGGTAAAGCCGGATCCTGCCGCGGCAAGGGAGATCCTGCGGAAGCTGGATGCAGTTCCGGCGTCCTCCGTTATGGTGGGGGACAGTAGCGTGGACATTCAGACCGGCCACAATGCCGGGATCAGATCCTGCGGTGTCACATGGGGCTTCCGCAGCCGGGAGAGCCTTGCGGAAGCAGGCGCGGACGCGCTGGCGGACACCCCGGAGGAGTTGGAAAAGATCCTGATGGGATAAAACACACAGAAAAACGGACAGATCGTGTGCAAACACGACCTGTCCGTTTTTTTGAGCCGGTCAGATGGATTTCCAGTGATTTTCCCGCAAATTATCCGTGTAGGCGATGGCGTTCTGAATGGACTGATCCAGATAGCCCACAAATTCCTCCACGCGGGGCGTAGGTTTGGCGTCTCTGGGGAAGATCCAGCCCAAACGGATGGGCGGCTCGCCTGCCAGCGGTATCGTGATGACATCTGCTGCGGAGAGGCGCTTTACCAGCAGCCCCGTGCCGGTGCTGAAAGCGTCCGTATGGGCCAGAACGCTGATGGCGGTAAAGTAATTGTTGATGATGATGCACTGGGAGGGCTTCCGAATTGAGAAAAGCTGAAATTCCTCGGCGAAGTCCACGGCAACGCCTTGTGCCTGCTCAAAACAGACGTAGGGATATCCGTCGAGGTCAGACTCGGTAATCTGTTCCAGATGGGCAAGGGGGTGATCCCTGCGGATGAACACGCAGGGCGGAATGGAAGCCAACTCATGGAAAACCAGTTCCCGCGAATCCAGCAAATGCCGGATGATCTTCTCCGTCATCTTGGAGAGAAAAATCACCCCTACGTCTGCCCGGCGCTCATACACGTCGGAAATGACGTCTTCCATGCTGGTGTCCTTGATGGTGAAGTGGTAAGGGCCGTCCTCGGTGTGCCGCAGCGTTTCGATAAAGGCATCATCCGTAAAAGGATACCGCTGGCTGGAAACATTAAAGTGTGCAGGCACTGTGGCGCTGCGATCTTCTTTATAAAGCTCCTGGATCCGCTGCTTTTGCTCCAGCAGGGAAACGGCGTAGCCCAGAAATTCCCGCCCCTCCGGCGTGAACTCCACACCTCGGTTGCTGCGGGTGAAAAATTGAATCCCCAGTTCCTGCTCCAACTCCCGCACAGCCGTGGAAATACCGGATTGGGAAAGAAACAGCTTGTGGGCGGCCTTATTGATGGATCCGCACTTGGAGACCTCCACCACATAAGTCAGTTGCTGGAAAGTCATGAAATCATCTCCTGATAGAAAAAGGTAAAAAATTGCAAAAACTATTATATGTAGTTTTCGGAAGAAAGTCAAATAAAGATAGAAACCTTTTCTGAATGGCGGAGGCTTCCTGAGAAAATTGTGGGAGACGGTTGGAAATTCACGCTGAAAAGCGGGGACGTCCTGCATTCGCAGGACGCCCCCAAGCAGACAGAATCAAATTTTGCGGCGTGTTATGCTCCCAGCTCCTGGACAGATACGGCGCTGTCACCAGAGAAGAAGACGGCTTCCCGACTGTGGCAGGTGAAGAGCAGGATCTGTCGGTGTTCGGCTTCCCGGCGCAGCCACCGCAGCGCGGCGGCGCAGCGATCATCGTCAAAATTGGCAAGGGCGTCATCCAGAATCAGAGGGATCTCCTTCTCTGCCGGCAGCACCAGCTGGCAAATGGCCAGCCGGGCGGCCAGATACAGCTGATCGGCGGTTCCGGCAGAGAGCAGCTGGATATCCCGGTCAATAGGATCCCCGGCGGGCTGAGCGGTGAGATGGAAACTGCGATCCAGAGCCGCGCCGGTGTAGCGTCCTTCGGTAAGCTCCTGAAAGATCTCCGCCGTCCGGCGGCTGAGCTGCGGAGAAAAGCGGTTCTGTATCGCCGTGTTGGCGCCGGTCAGGGCCTCCATGGCCAGATGAAGCGCGTCGTATTCTCCTTGCAGCTGGGTGATGCGGGCTTGAATGTTTTCGGCGCTGGCCAGCAGGAGGGAGGGATCGCCCATAGCATGAAGCTGCCCAGAAAGACGGTCGGCAGCGGAATGGAGGGCGGCCAGACGGCTTCTGACCTCATCCAGCTGGGCCGCGACCACATCCCGGCTGCGGGCAGGCGTTTCCACTTCCAGTCCGGTTTCTTCCGGGAGATTCTCCTGCGCCAGCAGATCCCGGCGGGCTGCGGCTTCCCTGGCGGCGGACTGCGCTTCTGCCAGGGCGCGGCGGCGCTGCCCAGCGTTACGCAGAACCTGGTCGGCGGTGGAAATGTCAAAGGCGGAGGGAGCGAAGCGCCGCACTTCCAGAAGAATTGCCTGCTCGTTGGTGGTCAGGGAGGTGTACAGAGCTTCGGAAATGGCGGATTTGGCGTTGGCGTCCGCCTGAGCGGCATCACGAATCTCCAGCGCATGAATATAGGACTCAGCCAGTGCGGCGATCTCGGACAGATCGGCAGTGCCGAACCGTTTCACAAGGGCGGCGCTCTGTGCGCGTTTTATGGCGTGTTTTTGCATCTGCCGGGAGAGATTCCCGGCGGCGGCAAGGATCGCGGCAAAGATCCCCCATGGCAGAACCTTTTCCCAGCCGGTCAGCAATGACCGGGAGATGGTGTACATGGTGATTCCGGCAGCGATCGCCAGCATCAGGAAAAATACGACCAGAGAGGGAGCGGCGTTGAAGGAAACCTTCGGCGGCACAGACGCTTCCTGCCGGGCATCTTCGGCGGTCTGCCCGGAGAAGGGAAATTCGCTGACGGCTTTTTCAGCCCGCAGCAGCGCCTTCATGGACTCATCCTTATCGGCGCGGGCTTTTGCGGCGCTCTTCCGCACGGTTTCCAGATTGACAATAGCGCCCCGCAGACGCCCGATGGTTTCGGTATCCGGAATATGGTCGGCTTCCAGCTGGTTTTCCAGCGCCTGCGTATGCTGAGCGGCGGCATCTGCGTCTGCCGCCAGCTGTTCCAGTTGACGGTACTTCTGGGCGGCGTCCCAGCGGTCATGCCGAGCCAGCTCGTCAGCGAGAGAGGCAGTAGACGCCTCCAATGCCTGCGACTGCACCTGCGTTTCCGCCAGCTGCTGCTGGATGCTCTCTGCGGCGCTGAGCTGACCGCGTACTTCCGTCAGTTCGGCTTCCAGAGCGGGCAGCTGGCCGCTCCTGTTAAAGCGGCGGCGGTTCAGCTGCTTTTTCAAAACGTCGTAAGCCTCCGTATAAGAGGTGTCCTCCTCGCCGGAGGAGATCAGCGATGTGATCCGGCGTTCAAGACCTGGGTCCTGACTGATGGCAAGTCCGCTTTGACGGATGAAAGCACTGCGTTCAAAAACTTCCCGGCTGACGCCCAGCAGGGTTTCACCGCAGTTCGCGCCGGAAAGACCGTCCACTACGGTGCCGGTATCGGCATATACCGCCTGAAACTCCGCCATGGGAGCGGTTTGCCGCCGGGTGCTGCGGGTGATGGTGAGGTCAACGCCGCCCGCCCGGCAGTCCAGCCGCCCGGCCATGGCTGCGCCGGACCATGGCGCGTAACGATTCTTTTCGGCAATAAATCCGGCGCGATCCCGTTCCCGGCTGTTGACCCCGTAGAGCATGGCGGTCAAAAAAGCACACCAGGTGGATTTGCCGGCCTCATTAGGGGCCTCAAGAATGTTCAGGCCGCCTTGCAGCTGTATGGTTTCGTTCCGCAAACGCCCAAAGGCTGCGGACATCCGTTGAATGAGCACAGGTATACCCCCAAAAAACATTATATAATATAGTGTCAGTATAGCATATGGACCCGGTTTTGCACAGAGTATTTTGTAGGCTATTAAATATACGAGATACGATAAGAATTACTAATACTAAAAATTAAAAAAACTTGGAAAAACCCATTGACAAAACACGAACTATCTGGTATTCTAACTAAGCTGTTTGACGGCGATGAAGTTGAAAAGTGAAGAACGAAAAAGCTTGAAAAAACTTGAAAAAAGTACTTGACAAAACGAACTGAGCCTGATATAATAGTGAATGTTCCGCTTGAGGAATGTGTACCTTGTAAATTAAACAACGTGAGAAAAGAAAGCACCAGCGGAGCGAGCTTTTCACGAGGCTCGCGACGAAGTTGTGGGTGAATAGGCCGTAGTCAATTCGGCTGAAAGCAGCAACTATAAAATAGAAGTAAATGAAGTCATGATAAATGACTCTATGATTGATTTAAGCGGCTACGGTCGTTTAGATACCATATTATAGAGAGTTTGATCCTGGCTCAGGACGAACGCTGGCGGCGTGCTTAACACAT
>OLGA01000596.1_pt1 | contig 31279 bp, 28 predicted proteins | sample 1604881 | NCBI WGS metagenome assembly OLGA01 (sample SAMEA3888896, study PRJEB22519) | human gut metagenome | biome: human gut; feature: human-associated habitat; material: faeces | place: Denmark | collected 2009 | reverse complement strand
AAAGAGAGATGCCTTTATTCCTGAATGAACAGGAGTATAGATTTAACCATAGAAATATGGGAAAGACTGTTATGGATAAAATCAAGAAGTACCTGCAGAAATCATTTCCTATCAGTCATAGGCAGATAGTCTATATCCTGAATATTTCTGCTCCACACTTCTCTTAAATCGTCACCTGTTGATTATGGGTATTCAAATTTATTTATCATATCCAGTGACCTGGATAGTTACTGCAGCAGCCCATCTTATTACTTATATGATCCTAAGAAAAAAAGCTTTTAACTAAAAAAAATCCATTCAGAATTTTAATTCTGAATGGTTTTTTTGTCTGGTAACTGTGCAATAATAATCGCAATAAACATGAGTACACAGCCCAATCCTTCTTTGATTGTAAGACTCTGACCTAAGATCACCCATCCTGCAAGTACTGAGAATACAGATTCCATACTCAACAAAATAGATGCTACGGTAGGATTCATACCCTTCTGTCCAATAATCTGTAATGTATAGCCTGCTCCACTTGATAATAATCCAGCATAGAGAATAGGCGCACATCCTGCCATAATATTATGCATAGATACATCTTCAAATAAAAACATAGGAATAGTATTTAATAATGCACATGTGAAGAACTGAATACAGCTCATCTTTACACCATCTACTAAAGGTGAATAGTGATCAATGACAAGAATATGTAATGCGAATACACAGGCACATGCACATACTAATAAGTCACCTTTACCTAAAGAAAGTGATCCTGTCATACATAATAAGTAAAGACCAATCACTGCTAGGACAACAGAGATACCAATCTTAGGACTTAACTTCTTCCCTAAAAATAAGCTAAAGAATGGTACAACAATAATATAAAGTGCTGTAATAAATCCTGCTTTACCTACAGTTGTATACTGAATACCAAACTGCTGTAGGGCACTTGCTAGACCTAATACAATACCGCAGGCAATTCCACCTGCCCATAATTTCTTATCCTTGAAGTCCATTGTATGATCAAAGAAATAAATAAGTGGTAGTAAAACAAGTCCACCTAAATAACTACGTAAGGCAGTAAAAGTAAATGGTCCTACATAATCCATACCTGCACTTTGTGCTACAAAGGCACAGCCCCAGATGAAGGCTGTAAGTAGTAGTAATAAATGATTTTTATAACGCATGATTTCCCCTCCTACAAAGGGGTATTCTACACGAAATCATCATTACTTACAAAAGATATTTATCTACGATTACTTTTATTCCATCATGATCATTATCTAATGTGATTTCAGTGGCTAGATTCTTAATTTCTTCTGTTGCATTCCCCATCGCAACTGCTTTACCAGCACTCTGGAATGCTTCAATATCATTCCCACTATCACCCATCATGATTGTATTTTCAATAGGGATATTTAAGTAAGATGATAGAGATTCAAGTCCTGCTCCTTTAGTAATACCTAAAGGTGTGACTTCAATAGCTGTTTCTTCTACTACAGCACAGCTGACTGGAAATACTTCTAGTTTCTTTAAAAGCTGATTCATTGCATCAACACTTGGATTATATAAACAGAACTTAAGGATTTCATCCTTATGAACTTCTGCATATTCATAAATATCTTCTACAACAAATGCACGACTTTCAAACATAGATTGATAAATAGCCATATTGTAGTAAGGCATATTCTCTACATCTTTTTGAGAGGCAATAGAATGCGACGAATCGAGTAAATACAACATCACATCCTCTTTCTTCACAATATCCATCATTTGTGTAAATACATCTGTATCAAAAGAATGTACTTCCAATGGCTGATTATTCTTAAAATCATAGATCAAACATCCACTTAATAATATTCCATAATCACAGAAATCTAATTCACCTTCATAGTCTTTTAATTCTGCCAGCCCTCTTCCTGTACATAAACAGATGCTCTGTCCCTTTTTGTTTGCTTCAATTAAAGAAGCTGCTGTATTTGGCGAAATTGTCTTATCAGACTTTAAAAGTGTACCATCCATATCGAGAGCCAGAAGATATCTTTCCTTGATCCATCCATAATGCAGACAGGCATTGTAGATACCATCCTTATTGGCATCAGTAGTCACATAGGTTGCTTTCTTCTTTAATTCATCTATACCATTACCCATCGCAATACTTGTCCACTCTGGAATAAACATAGACAAATCGTTCTTTTCATCACCAAATACGACAACATCTTTAATATCACCACCAAGATGTTCCACCATACGTTTAATACCCTTGCTCTTATCTCCTGGTTCCACAAACAAGTATTCCTTATGAAAACGACACCAAGGTAACTTCTTTAAAGATTCCAGTTTCTCTTCTTCACCCTTAAAGCAGGCAATATATACCTTATAGATTTGATCATAATCACGTGGATCTAAACCTTCTACCACTTCTGTCTTCATATAAATATCATGAGTAAACTCATAAAAACGATCATCCGGTGCAAGTCTTCTTGTTTTGTTGTCAGGAGAAAAAGCCCATATCAAACCTTTCTTCTCACATTCATCTATTAAATCAAGACATAATTGGTAATCCAATGGTTCTATGCCTTTTAACTGATCATCAATAGTAATTCCATTCCCACCATCACTGATCATATTATGAAAACCTAATTCATGCATATAATCATGTGCCATGGCATAACTTCTACCTGTCGCAATCGCAATAAAATGACCCTCTGCTTCTAGCTGTTTTAAAGTATATTGTGTTGATTCAGGAATATACTGATCTCCTGGTGTTCCTACAGCTAAAGTCCCATCAATATCAAAGAAAAAGTATTTTCTATTCATCATGTACCCCTCACTTTCGAGACACATTATACACGCATGAACATCCATATCTCAATCAACATTCATGCGTGTTTTTGCATATTCTAGAATGAATAGCTAGAATCTTCACATACCATATGTTCTGGATAAACTTCCATAGCATATGAAGTTGTTCCTGAACGATTTGGATAAAAACGTCCTCTAACACTTCCTTCAATAGACACAGACTGACCCTTTTCAAAGTGGTCTACAACATACTGTGCTTTCTCATCCCAGATCACACAACGTATATAATCATAACGTGGTCTATCTTCTGTCCCTCCTTTCGTAGTAAGTAAGAAAGAACCTCTAAGTATTCCATTTCTAGATTCTTTCACTTCTGGATCAGATGTAATCTGACCTTGTAATTTAACTTCATTCATATTTTTTTCCTCCTTCTATATACTTATTCCCTAAAATAAGAATAAATTACTTAAGATTTTTAAAAAAAATTTAAATCCCTACAACCCTTATGGTATATAATGTTTAAAAACGGAGGAGATTATATGGAATTAGAAACAAAAGCAATCCATGAAGGCTGGAAGCCTGGTAATGGAGAACCTAGACAGTTACCAATTTATGAGAGTACTACTTTTAAATATGATTCAAGTGAAGAAATGGGCATGTTATTTGATTTAGAAAAAGATGGTTATTTCTATTCACGCTTACAGAACCCTACAAATGATGCAGTAGCCGCTAAACTCACAAGCATGGAAGGTGGCTATGCTGGTATGTTGACAAGTTCAGGACAGGCAGCTAACTTCTTTGCGATTTTTAATATTTGTGAAGCAGGAGGACATGTTGTAGCTTCTAGTAATATTTATGGTGGAACTTATAACCTACTTTCAGTAACTATGAAGAAAATGGGTGTAGATGTTACCTTTATTAATCAAGATGCATCTGTAGAAGAAATCAATGCAGCATTTAAAGAGAATACTAAGTGTATGTTTGGAGAAATATTATCTAACCCTACAATGGAAGTATTAGATATTGAAAAGTTTGCATCTATTGCCCATGCACATGGTGTCCCTTTAATTGTGGACAATACATTCGCAACACCAGCCAATTGTCAGCCTATTAAATGGGGTGCAGATATTGTAACTCATTCTACAACTAAATATTTAGATGGTCATGCATCTGGTGTAGGTGGCGCTATTATTGATAGTGGTAACTTTGACTGGATGAGTCATGCAGAAAAGTTCCCAGGACTTACTACTCCAGATGATAGTTATCATGGAATCACTTATGCAAAGAGATTTGGTAAAGCCGCTTATATTACTAAAGCCACTGCACAATTAATGCGTGACTTAGGATCTATTCCTTCACCATTTAATAGCTATTTATTAAATATTGGAATTGAATCATTACCAGCACGTATGCGTGTACATTGTGAAAATGCCTTAAAGGTAGCTACATACTTAAAGAATCATCCAAAAGTAGAATGGATCCACTATCCAGGACTAGAAGATGATAAATATCATGAAGCCGCAAATAAATATATGCCTCATGGTACATGCGGTGTTATGTGCTTTGGTTTAAAGGGCGATAAGAAGGAAGCAGTGACTTTCATGGATCACCTACAGCTTATTAACATCGTGACTCATGTAGCTGATGCAAAGACTTGTATTTTACATCCTGCTAGCCATACACATCGTCAGATGACAGATGAACAATTAAAAGAAGCAGGTGTTGATCCAACACTTATTCGTTTATCTATTGGTTTAGAAAACCCAGATGACTTAATCAAGGATATTGAAGAAGCATTAAAGTACTAAAAAAGACTGTTCAAATGAACAGTCCTGAAAGCAGAATTTATTTCTGCTTTTTTATTATGCTTTCCAGAGACCATGAAGATTGCAGTAGTCATAAGCTGCCACAACTTCATCACCTTCACTGATATAGAACACAGCTTCAGGCTTATCAGCAGGTGTTAACTGTTTAAACTGAGTACCATTCTTTGTTTCTAATACGATTAAAGTAATATAATGTGCTTCAGTCATAGGATGTTCTACAGATCCTACAGATACAGTCACCTTTGTACCTTCTACTTTAATAACAGGAACGTGTTTTTCAACTGCGGCATCAGTTGTATTTGGTGTTAATTCCTTCATAGGTTCGCCACAACAAACGACTGGTACACCAGAATCTACAAAATGAGTAATAACGTTACCACAATGTTCACAACGATAGAATTTCATATTCAATTCCTCCTTTATCTAATACTATCATAACACTTTTAGAACAAGACTACGAATGATATGCTTTCTTTTAATATTTTTCCAGTCAAAATTGTAAAAGTGTTGATTACAAAAGGCTTTTTTTGAGTGTTATTAGTGAATTTTTTCCAAAATAATCATGTAAATATTTACAAAAGGCATTATTATGTAAATGGAAATAATAATAGAAGTTTTATATGGAGGTGATACGTATGACTAGTGATTTTAGTATTGCTGTCCACGCTCTCGTCTATTTAGGTAAAAACCAAGACCTTATTTCTAGCGATGAACTTGCAAAGCATATTTGCACTCATCCAGTACGTGTAAGACGTGTTATGATCAAATTGAGAGAAGCGGGCCTTATTAAGGCTAAAGCAGGTGTTGATGGAGGATATCGTCTTGATAAAGAAGCTGATGATATTACTTTATCTGAGATTGCGAAATCTGTCTCAAATGATTATATCCATGTGACTTGGCACAATGGAGAAGATGGAAGAGAAGCCATTAAGGACTCTAAAGTAGAACAAGCCATTGATTCTATTTTTGTAGATCTTAATGAAGCGTGTGACAATTTGTTGAAAAACAAGACCATCGAGGACATTATGAATATATCGAAGTAGAAATGGTCTACAATCAAAAGAAGCAGCCTAGATGGCTGCTTTTTTAAAGTCTAATACTAAGTTTAAGATAATGCCCCCTACAACCATTCCTGCACCAATTAAACTGATACCGGATATTGTCTCATGGAAGAAGATAAAAGCCCACAGAGGCGCTAGAATGACTTCTAACATGCAAATAAGATTGGCTGTAAAAGCTTCTGTACAAGAAATACCTAATGCAAGAAATATACCACCTAAACACATTGGAAAGAAACCATAACCACATACACCAAAGGCATCAGTGATATGGAAGTTAGGAAGTCCTCTAAAGACAATTAAGCCTACTGTAAGAGAGAACATATAAGCAAATATTGTCGATGAGAAAGCTTCAGCCTCTTCTTTGTTGTTGAGGTAGAACTGCATTCCAAAGCAGGCTCCTGATATAATTGCGAGTATATTTCCTAATAGATGCGAGAAGGAAAGAGTATCCGCAAAGAATAGTGCCATACCGATAAAGACAATCGCAATGATCCCCATTTGTCTTTTTGTCGGTAATTTACGTAAATCTATAGATTGATAGATTAATACAAAGATTGTTGATGAGTATTGTAATACAATCGCATTGGCCACTGATGTGAGCTTATTGGCATAGATGAATGTTAAACTCATAAGGAACTGAAAGACCCCCACTGTAACTGTCATTTTATTGAATACCAGCTTCTTATGATGAATGATCATACTAAGAGGTATTGCGACAATAGAACTCATCATTGAGAATCCCAGCCCATTTAAGTGGCTTGCGCGTATAAATAAACCTGCAAGTGACCAGCAGAATGCTGTCATAAGCAGGAAGAATACACCTTTTGTACTTATTTTATTTTCCATAATACAGCCACTAATAATGCGATGATTAAAGGAATAAGCACCGGCACAACAACACATAAACCAAATAAAAGAATATTATTCATAAAAGTTCACACTCCTTTTCCCCATTATAGCATGCTATAATGAGGAAAACAAAGAGGAGATGGAATCATGTGGGTTGTTGAAAGAATTGATGAAAAAGGGTATTATCATCTAGAAAACTTAAAGACAGGTGAAACCATTTTAAAGAGAGGTTTAAATGCACATGAAAATGATGTATTAGATGAATGCTTCCGTGTTTTACCTGAAGAGACTAAGAAGAGAAAACAAGAAGTGGATGATTTATTCCACTCTCTTTTATAGAGGTGACTACATGTTAATTAATATACAGAATTTATCTTATGCGATTGGTGAGAGACAGTTGTATAAGAACTTGAATATGATTGTAGAGGATACAGATAAGATTGCCTTAGTTGGTGTCAATGGAACAGGTAAGAGTACTTTATTAAAGATGATTGCCCATCATGACAGTCCTGCAATCACTTATAAGAAGGATCTAAAGATTGCTTATTTACCTCAGAATCCTGTATTTAGAGATAATGAAACGATTCTTAATGAAGCAAAACATATTCTTAAGGATGTCCCTGAATATTCTATTAAGTCTTCTTTGACACGTTTTGGTTTAGAAGATATGGATCAGGTAATCAGTACTTTATCTGGGGGTCAGAAAAAACGTTTAGCTCTTGCAATCGTATTACTAGAAGAATGTGATTTACTTATTCTAGATGAACCGACTAACCATCTAGATACCCCTATGATTGAATATCTAGAAAAATATTTAATTAAGCGTTCTAAAGGGTTACTTATGGTCACTCATGATCGTTACTTCCTAGAACGTATTACAAATAAGATCTATGAATTAGATAGAGGTGAGATTTTCCCTTATGTAGCCAATTATTCACACTTCCTAGAATTAAAGGCTGAAAGAGAAAACAATGCCTTACAGGCACAAAGAAAAAGAAACCTCTTTTTAAAGAAAGAATTAGAATGGGTCAGAGCAGGTGTTCAGGCACGTTCTACTAAGAGTAAAGACCGTTTACAGCGTTTTGAAGAATTATCTTCTATTGAACAAATTCAGGACAAAGGAACTGTTGAACTTATAGATACTACAAGTCGTTTAGGTAAGAAGACTATTGAGTTAGTGAATGTGTCTAAAAGCTATCCTGATAAGGTGATGTTTAAGCCATTTTCTTATTTATTTAAGAGATTTGACCGTATAGGTATATTAGGACAAAATGGCTGTGGTAAGACAACACTACTCAATATGATTGCAGGTATTATCACCGATTATGATGGTGAGATTATTATTGGTGATACAATCCGTATGGGCTATTTCCAGCAGCATTTCCATTATGATGATCCTACAATGAGAGTTATTGATTATATTAGAGAAACAAGTGATAATCTAGAAACAAGTGAAGGTACACTTAGTGCTCGTAATATGTGTGAACGTTTCTTATTTGATGACCATGCCCAATATACACAGATTGGTAAATTATCAGGTGGTGAACAGAGAAGACTTTATTTATTAAAGGTTTTAATGGGTGCACCGAATGTATTACTATTAGATGAACCGACGAATGACTTAGATATTGAAACATTGAATGTATTAGAAGATTATCTAGATACATTTAAAGGTATTGTGATTACTGTATCCCATGACCGTTATTTTCTAGATCGTATTGTGGATGGTTTATTTGTCTTTAAGGATCAGGAAATTCATTATGTGAATGGTGGCTATAGTGCTTCTATTGATATCACTAATACTAAGAAAGAAACAGAATCTCAAAGAGAAGACTATCGTAAACAGGCTAAAGAAAATAGAAAGAGAAGATTAACCTTCAGTGAAAAGAAAGAACTAGAAGGTATGGATGATCTATTAATGAATCTAGAAACACGTTTAAGTGAGATCGATGAAGAAATGGGAAGTACCCAGGATTTTGAAAAGCTCGATGAATTAAGTAAAGAACGTGATGAAGTTGAAAAGACTTTAGAAGAAAAGAATGAACGTTATCTAGAACTATTAGAAATAGAAGAAAGCTAAACGAAAAGAGGAACCCGTTTGGATTCCTCTTTTGCTATATAAGGAGAAGCATTAGACTCATTTGAATAATTTATCAAACCCATCTTATTGATATTGAGTTCTTTTTATTATTAGACTTTTTATGGATTCAACATTTTATTAGAAATTTTCATTTCTCACTGAATATAAGATCGAATCTTACTATAATTGCCGTATTACTTATTTACTTTTCGGTTCGTTAGACTAGGAAGTCAAGTAACATGTCTTATATTTAATGTTTTATCTTCTGTCTTCTCTTTTCGCTTATATCATACATTATCATTTGCACGAATGCAAGCGTTTACAACGAATTTTTATAAAATGAAAATTTATTGATAAATAGATGCTTTTTCACAAATACAATTGACGTTAGTATACATATACTATACAATACAACTACGCCAGCGGTAGAAGTACTCTAAGTGAGCCTACCTGCGCAAAAATCTCCTTGTCTATCGACAGGAGGTTTTTGTTTTCAAATGAAAAAGCTATGGCTTTTACATCACCATAGCTTTTTCTGCTGGATACTAGGATTACATCTTTTGGATTCAATTTCCAGCATCATAGATAAATGGGAAAACCTTTTTATAGCCTTCCATATATAGATCAACGTACCTTATTATTATATTCAGGAGCTATCTCCCGTTTCCACCCATCATATAAACCATACATTATCGATATTGCATATAAATCATTATCGGTGGATAAATACGTTTTTCCTAATTTAATTGAGTATCCTCAATGGATACTCAGTCACAGTATCCCATGGGAATCTCTCCTTTCTGACCAAGTTCTTTGAGATGAATGTATATGTTAAGGAGGTCTTCCTCCTCTCTTTCTGACTTAATTATAGCCTAATAATTACAATTATGCAAGCGTTTACATTCTATTTTTATATAATGAAAATGCTTGTTTTATAAGTCTCTTTTTACTATAATGACATTAGTTATATGACTGACGGAAGTGGAATTGACCACAGGGAGTATAATAAATCAAATGAAGAAGCCGACCGTCTGGGCAAAGAAGCCTGGAGTATGTGTCGGCTTCTTTTTTTGGAGGAATCTATGAAAGAATTAGAATTAAAGTATGGCTGTAACCCTAATCAGAAACCTGCTAAGGTATTTATGGAAGAAGGAGAACTTCCTTTTACTGTCTTAAATGGTAAACCTGGTTATATCAACTTATTAGATGCTTTTAATAGCTGGCAGTTAGTGAAGGAATTAAAGGAAGCAACTCATATGAGCTGTGCGGCAAGTTTTAAGCATGTATCTCCTGCTGGTGTAGCTATTGGGACACCTTTAACTGAAGTAGAAAGACAGATGTATTTTGTAAAGGAAAGTGCTGAAGTGTTAAGTCCAATCGCTAATGCATATATTAAGGCAAGAGGTAGTGACCGTATGAGTTCATATGGTGATTTCTGTGCTCTTTCTGATGTATGTGATGAAGTGACTGCTAAGCTTATTAATCGTGAAGTCAGTGATGGTATTATTGCGCCTGGTTATACAAAAGAAGCTTTAGAAATACTTAAGAAGAAAAGAAGAGGCACTTATTGTGTATTACAGATGGATCCTCACTATGTACCTAATCCAGTAGAAATTAAACAGGTATTTGGTATTACATTCCAGCAAGGTAGAAATAACTGCGTGATTAATGAAGAGATGTTTAAGGATGTTGTATCTAAAAACAAAGATATTCCTGAACATGCATTACATGACTTAATCCTTTCTATGATCGCATTAAAGTATACACAGTCTAATTCTGTATGTTATGTCAAGAATGGTCAGGCTATTGGTATTGGAGCTGGCCAGCAGTCTCGTATTCATTGCACAAGACTTGCTGGTAATAAGGCAGATGTCTGGTTCTTACGTCAGCATCCTAAGGTATTAGGTTTACAGTTTGCTGATGGTCTAAAACGTGCTGAAAAGGATAATACAATTGATGCGTATGTATCAGATGATTATGAAGATGTGCTTGGTGAGGATGTATGGCAGAACTATTTCAAGGTAAAACCAGAAGTATTCACAAAAGAAGAAAAGAAAGAATGGTTAAAGAAGAATACAGATGTTGTACTAGGTAGTGATGCATTCTTCCCATTTGGAGATAATATTGAACGTGCCCATAAGAGTGGTGTAAAGTATGTGGGTGAACCTGGTGGTTCTATTCGTGATGACCATGTTATTGATACATGTGATAAGTATGATATGGTTCTTGCATTCACACATCAGAGATTGTTCCATCATTAATGCACACTTTTGAAAAAACTATGTTATAATGCACTTTATGAGAATAAATGAGAATGTAGAAATCAAGGAACTCACTACAATGCGCCTAGGCGGTCTAGCGCGTTATGTGATTGAATTAGAGACCGTAGAAGATGTAGAAAAAGCTTACTTATTTGCAAAAGAACGTCAGCTTCCTGTATTTATTTTAGGAACAGGAAGTAATGTAATTGGAAAAGATGAAGGTTTCGAGGGGGTTATTCTTTTAAACCGTATTAAGGGTATACGTTCTATTGATGAATTGACAATTGTTGCAATGGGTGGAGAACTACTTGATGATCTTGTTGCTTTTACTACAGAAAAAAATTTATCTGGTATTGAAGCATTGAGTGCTATTCCTGGTACAGTAGGTGCTGCACCTGTACAGAATGTAGGTGCTTATGGTCAGGAAATTGTACAGGTATTAGACTCTGTTCTTGCTTATGATTTAAAGGAAGAAAAGTATGTCACTATTAAAGCAGAAGATATGAAGCTAGGCTATAGATCAAGTATCTTCAATCATGGTGAAGATGCAGGACGTTATTTGATTATCTCTATGACTATTCACTTAAGTCATGATACACTTACTCCTCCTTTCTATACTTCTTTACAGAATTATGTAGAAGAACATCAGATCACTGATTTTTCTCCTAAATCTATTAGAGAGATGGTGACTGAGATACGCTGGTCGAAGCTTCCTAAACCTGAAGAAATGGCAAGTTCTGGATCATTCTTTAAGAATGTTTATTTAGATGATGCTGAAGCTGATCGTTTAAGAGGCATGAATGTACCGGTATGGGAAGGAAACAAAGTCCCTTCTGGATGGTTGATAGACCATGCTGGATTAAAGGGTATGGTTTTCCATGGCATGCGTGTATCTGAGAAAGCTGCACTGATCTTAATTAATGAAAGTGCACAAAGTTATGCACACTTAAAACAGGCTAGAGAAGAAATCGTTTCTATTATTAAAAAGAAATATGGTTTAACTCTACAACAGGAACCTGTTGAACTGGAATAAATTTTATTCCAGTTTTTTTGTGTTCTTTCTTATGATATAATTAGTTAGATTAGGAGGAATTGCTATGTTATTTATCACTGATAATGAATTTGAACGTGTTGTATCTAGAGCACGTAACCGTGATATTGCACGAGAATATTATCGAAGAGATTATGTTGTGAATGTTTCTATTACAACTGATAATCGTGGTTATTATCATATTTCTGGTAAGGTTATGATTAATGGTAATATCTATCTTCCTCGTGTTCTTGTAAATCCCAATTCTAAAATAGTTTCTACAGACTGTAATTGTATTTATGCCGATGAATATACAGCCTGTGGTCATATAGGTGCCCTTATCTTAAAGGTTCAGGAGTTATCTCCTAACACATTCCCTTATCGTTATGCTGTTGATTTACAAAAGCGTGCACAGGAAGAAAAGAAAAGTGCTATGAGAGAACGTCTTTTATGGGAACAGCGTATGCAGGAATATAGACGTAAAGAAAGAGAAAAGGAAACCAATGAACTGACTGATTATATTAAAAAACAATTAGTGAATCAGTTTACACCTGTTGATTCTACACCTGTTCATTTAAAACTATATGCAGATGACTGGCAGTTTGGCATTACTTTAAAGATTGGACGTAATAGAGATTATATTGTAAAGAGTATTCCTAATTTTGTGACACAAATGCAAAATAATGAATATCATACGTATGGTAAGACACTCGCTTTTGTGCATAATCCTGATATTCTTGATGAACCTTCAAAGAAGATTTATCAATTTATTTTAAGATATTATCATTCACATTTATCTAGTAATAACACTTTATTCATCAATGATGATAATGTCGATGCTTTCTGGGATTTACTTGAAGAAATCCCTCAGGCAATGCATCCTTTTGCCCGTTTAGAGGATGAATTACATCCTGTTGTATCAGTGTCTAAGGATAAGCATGATACAATTCTAGAATTGGACACAGACCTCTCACCTTACTATATTGGTAAGAAAAACTTATATGGTTATAGCCCTTCTACACATTCTTTTACACGTTATCGTTTTGATAAACAGGGAGTAAGTGTTGAGTTATTGAATCGATTTGATACATTACAGCGTCTTTATGTATCTCATGATCAGTTAGAAAACTTTACACGTTATATTATTTCTCCTACAAAGAAATATATTGAGTATGTAGGTCTAGAAGATAAGATTAAGGAAGAAACGCATCTAGAAATCTATGCAGATGTAGATGAAGATGAATATGCTTTGATTACTTTAATGGGAACATATGAGGATGGTAAGCATGATATTCTTAAAGATGATGTACCTCATTCTTTAAAGGCAGATTTGATTATTAGTTTCCTAGAGAAATATAATCCTGATGATATGTCAGGACCTATGCGTTTTGATACACATCGTGATGAAACCATTGATATGATTCATGATGGTTTAAATCACTTGAATAAGTTGACAGATGTTTATGTATCTGATTCTTTACAGGCTATTGGTTCTAAGAAGTCTATGAACTTATCTGTTGGTATTAAGGTTTCTCATAATTTATTAGAAATGGATCTGGATTCTTTAGATGTTCCTAAAGAAGAACTGGCTGATATTATAGCAAGTCATCAGAAGAAGAAACGTTATCATCGTTTAAAGAATGGTCAGTTACTTTATATTGATACACATGAATTAGATGAGTTAGGTAATATGATGGATCAGTATCATATTCTACCTAAAGATATTTCTGAAGATGGTACTATTGACTTAAATCTGAATAGAGCTCATCAGATGGACTTAGCCACTCAAGGTTTTGAATATGTACAGGTCAACCGTGAAGAATCATTTAAGGATGTATTAGACCATTTAAAGAACTATACACATCATGAACATCCTTTAAATGAGCGTTATGCACCTATTTTAAGAGATTATCAGAAGGAAGGTTTCCAATGGCTTTCTACTATGAATGACCTTCATTTTGGTGGTATTCTTGCCGATGATATGGGGCTAGGTAAAACGATTCAGATTATGAGTTTATTAGAAAGTAATGAACATCATTTCTCTGTTATTATCTGTCCTGCTTCATTGATTTTAAACTGGTTAGATGAGTTTAATAAGTTCTCTTCTCATTTAAAGGTGACTTGTGTTATGGGAAGTGCGAAGGAACGTAAAGAGATTATTAAAAGCTATAAACAGTTTGACGTTATGATTACTTCTTATGACTATATTCGTAAGGATTATGAACAATATAAAGGTATCACATTTGATTTTATTGTCTTAGATGAAGCGCAGTATATTAAGAATCAGAAAACTAAGAATGCGATTGCAGTAAAATCATTAGAAGGTAAACAGCGTTTTGCGTTAACTGGTACACCTATTGAAAACTCACTGGCTGAGTTATGGTCCATTTTTGATTTCTTAAATAAAGATTATTTATATAACTATCGTTATTTTAAATCTCATTATGAAGCACCTATTGTCAAGGATCATGATGAAGAGGTTCAGACCCAATTACAGAAGATGATTTCACCATTTGTATTAAGACGTACGAAGAATGAAGTGTTAAAGGATTTACCTGATAAGATTGAAAATACTGTACTTGTAGACTTCAGTGAAGATGAAAAGAAGCTCTATTTAGCACATTTAGCACAGGCCAATCAGTTATTAAAGACTTTAGATGGATCTAAGGATCGTATTCAGATTCTTGCTATGTTGACTAAGTTAAGACAGATCTGCTGTGAGCCTCGTATTGTCTTTGATGATGTAAAACATAAGTCTTCTAAGATGGAAGCCTGCTTGAATATTATTCAGACATATAAGGATAATAATAAGAAGATTATTGTATTCTCGTCATTTAAGAGTTTATTGAATCTTCTTGCGAAAGAATTAGATAAGAGTAAGACATCTTATTATATGTTGACTGGTGATACAGAAAAAGAGAAACGTAAAGGATTAGTGGATGCTTATCAGAACGATGATACAACAGTCTTCTTAATTAGTTTGAAGGCTGGAGGTACTGGTTTAAACTTGACTGCTGCAGAAGGTGTTATTCATTTTGACCCTTGGTGGAATATGTCTGCACAAAATCAGGCAACTGATAGAGCATATCGTATTGGTCAGAAGAATAAGGTATTTGTATATAAATTGATTATGGCTGATTCTATTGAAGAAAAGATTCAGACATTGCAGGCTGCAAAGAAGGATCTTGCAGATCGTTTTGTGGAAGGTAATAGTGGTTCTATTACGACTATGAGTGGTGAAGAAATCATGAGTTTATTTAGTGAGGATTAACATGAAGAAGATGACTATGGCCGATATTGCGAAAGTTGCAGGTGTTTCTAAGACAACTGTTTCTCGTTATTTTAATGGCGGCTATGTAAAAGAAGAAACACGTCAGAAGATAGAGAAGATTGTGAAAGAGTATGATTATGAGCCTAATGTGCTTGCTGCGAATTTAAAAGCCAACAAGACACATACTGTGGGTATTGTATGCCCTACTCTTACTTCATATGCTTCTAGTCGTATGATGATGAACATTGATCAGTTCTTAAAGAAGCATCATTATACGACAATTATCATTAATACAAATCATGATGAACTCGATGAAATCAAATCTATTACTAAACTTATGCAGCTAAAGGTGGATGGAATTGTCCTGCTTGCAACATCTATCACAATGGCACATAGAGATATTGCCTCTAAGAGTTCCATTCCTATTGTCTTTATGGCGCAGGCCTATGATGATGGTGTAAGTGTTATTAATAACGATTATGAAGCAGGTTATAAGATAGGTGAGTATATTTATAATAATGGTCATAAGAATGTTGTATATGCAGGAGTAAGCAGAAAAGATGTGGCTGTAGGAGTCATTCGTAGACAGGGAGTTTATGATGGCTTACAGGATGTGCATCCTCATTTTCTAGAAACAGACTTCTCTGTGGAAAAGACTATGGATAAACTCAATGATTACTTAAAGAATCATACATGCCCTACTGCTATTATCTGTGCAACAGATACGATTGCGATGGGATGTATGAAGGTTCTAAAAGATCACGGTTTACGTATTCCTGAGGATGTTTCAGTGACTGGATTTGGTGGTTATTGGACTTCTACTGTCATGTCCCCTGCCCTTACAACTATTAAGTTCCATTATGCCCACGCTGGTCAGATGGCTGGACAAATTATTCTTGATATGATTGAAGAAAAAGAGGTCGAACGTGCTACACTTATTGACTTCACATTTATAGAAGGAGAAAGCGTCAGAAGTATCTGATGCTTTTTTTATAAAAAAAGTGGTATCGGTTCCACATTTCTATTGACAAGCGCTTACTCTTGATATATGATACAGATGTGGAATCGGTAACACACCGATAAAGGAGGAAATTTCAATGGACTACAATAAAGTCGCAAAAGAAGTCATCTCCCATGTTGGTGGACCCAAGAACATCAAAAAGGCATTTCATTGTGCTACACGTTTAAGATTGATGTTGAAGGATCCATCATTGGCAGATGAAAAAGCTTTAGAATCTGTAGATGGCGTTAAGGGAACATTCCTTGTCCAGGAACAGTTCCAGATCATCTTCGGAAGTGGTGGAGCTAGTATAAATTTAGTGCCAGTCAAATAGAGAAAATATCTAAAAAAAGAATTGAAAAACATTCGAAAGAATACTAGTCTGAAACATGAAAATAGAGGTGTTAACATGTCAGAAAATAAAGTGATAGACAAACAGTTTAAATTGGATGCAGTTCAATATAGAAAAGATCATCCTGAACTTACTTTTCAACAGGTTGCTGATAATCTAGGAGTTTCCAATAGTTCAATCCATAGATGGTGCAAACAATTTGATGATGCTAAGAATGAAAATGAAGATAGTAATTTATTCAGAGGATCAGGCAATTTTTCAAGTGATGAAGCAAAAGAACTAGCACGACTAAAAAAAGAAAACAGAGATCTTAAAGATGCTGTTGAAATATTAAAAAAAGCTATGAGCATTATAAGCAGCCAGTAAAAGTACTTTATGAGGCTATCAAGGAATATCTGGAAGAAACTGCAGATGTCAGGCGTGTCTCTTTAAGAGCTATAACTGAAATACTTGGTGTATCGAGAAGTGGATTTAAAAGCTGGCTCTGCAGAAAGCCCTCAGCATCTAGCAGGCGCAGGGATTCTGTAAAAAAAGAAATTAGCAAAATACATGAGGAAAGCCACGAGATTTATGGCGCACCAAAAATAACTGAAGAGCTCAAGAAAAAAGGACATGTGATATCGGAGAAAACAGTAGGGAATTATATGCATGAAATGCATATAAAAGCACATTACATAAAGCCATGGACAAAAACAACAGTATCAAAGAACTTCTCTAACAGATTAAGAAACATCTTGAAAAGAGACTTTGATCCAGCATCACCAGATGCAGCATGGTGTACAGATATAACTTATATATGGACATATGATGATGGCTTTGTTTATTTAACAAGCGTAATGGACCTGTTTTCAAGAAAAATCATATCATGGGTGCTTACAAAGGATATGACAGCAGAATCAGTTCTAGAAGCAATAAAGATAGCACAGAAGCGAAGAAATATAAGAAAACCAGTAATTATACATAGTGATAGAGGGATACAGTTCACAGGTGAACTGTATAAGGAAATAACAGAAAAAATGAAACGAAGCTATTCGAAAAAAGCATGTCCATGGGACAATGCATGCATAGAATCGTTTCATTCATTAATAAAAAGGGAGTGGTTAAATCAGTATAAAATTCAGAATTATGAAGATGCATATAAGTTAATATTTGAATATATAGAGACATTTTATAACACAGTAAGAATACATAGTCACTGTAATTATCAAAGTCCAAATCAATATGAAAAAAGTTATGTAAAGAGTAATTAAATTAGTAAATAAATCTCAGTTTGACTGGTACTTTTTCTTGACGTAGTACCAGTGGTACTGTGAACCTTGTCACAGATGAAGTATTAAAAGAATTAGGTATGGACTCTCAAGATCAGGCTGATGAAGAGATCGTAGAAAAGAAGGGAAATCCAATCAGCCGTGCTGTTAAGACATTAAGTGATATCTTCGTACCTATCGTTCCTGCCATCGTTGCGGGTGGTTTATTGATGGGGATCAATAACGTATTAACTGCACAGGGATTATTCTTTGCGAATAAGAGTTTGATTGAAGCTTATCCAATGTGGAAAGACTTTGCGACAATCATCAACTTATTCTCTAATGCAGCATTCACATTCCTTCCAATTCTCGTTGGATTTAGTGCTACTAAGAAATTTGGTGGTAACCCTTATTTAGGTGCTGTCATGGGTATGATCATGGTACACCCTGATTTATTAAACTGTTACAACTATGGTAAAGTAGCAACACCTTTCTGGAACCTATTTGGTTTAAAAGTTGCTGCAGTAGGTTATCAAGGAACAGTTCTTCCTATCTTATTTGTATCTTGGTTAATCGCAAAGTTAGAAACTAAGTTACATAAAATTACCCCTTCTTGGTTAGATAACTTAACGACACCATTATTATCCGTATTAATTACTGGATTTATTACATTCCTAGCTGTTGGTCCTGTATTAAGAGAAGCAGGTAATGTACTTGCAGATGGATTACAGTGGTTATATTTCTCATTAGGCCCTGTTGGTGGTGCGATCTTTGGTTTCTTATATGCACCTATCGTTATTACTGGTATGCATCAGAGCTTTATCGCAATCGAAACACAGTTGCTTGCAAGTGCAGCACATAGAACATTCATCTTCCCTATCGCAACAATGAGTAACGTGGCTCAGGGTGCTGCCGTATTAGCTGTATTCTTCTTATCTAAAGATGCTAAACAGAAATCACTATGTAGTGCATCTGGTATTTCAGCATTACTTGGTATTACTGAACCTGCAATGTTCGGTGTTAACTTAAAACTTAAATATCCATTCATTGGTGCTATCTGTGGTTCTGCTGTTGGTTCAGCTTGGATTGCAGGTACTAAGACTCTTGCAAGTGCTGTAGGTACTGCTGGTATTCCTGGTTTCATTTCTATTCCACCAGAAAGCTGGGGTAACTATGGTATTGGTATGGTTCTTGCAATCATAGTGGCATTCATTGTCACTTGTATCCTACACAAGAGAAATGTAGAAGGTAAAACTCCTGCTAAAAGCGAAAACTTAGCTGCACCTATGAAAGGTAATGTCGCTCCTATTACTGAATGTCCTGATCCAACATTCGCTTCTAAAGCTATGGGTGATGGTTTCGTAGTCTTCCCAGAAGATGGTAAATTCTATGCACCAGCGAATGCTGAAGTGACTATGACTTTCCCTACTAAGCATGCTTTTGGTTTAATGACAAATGATGGTACAGAAATTCTTGTACATATTGGTTTAGATACTGTTGAATTAAATGGTGAACCTTTCACTATGCATGTTAAAAAAGGTGACAAAGTAAAGAAGGGTCAGCTACTCGTTGATGTTGATTTAAAGGCTATTGAAGCAGCTGGTAAAGAAACTGCGACTGCAGTAGTTATTACAAATGGTAAAGCAGTGAACTTAATTAAGAGTGGTGCTGTTGATGCTAAAACAGATGTTGTAGAAATAGCGAATCCAGTTGTAGAAGTTAAGGCTGCATAAGGAGATTTTTATGAAGGAAATGTATAAACTAAAGTATCATCTAGAACCTGTATCTGGATGGATGAACGATCCTAATGGGCTTGTAGAAAAAGATGGAGTATATCATATCTATTATCAGTATTCTTACGAACCTGAAGGTGGATTGAAATACTGGAAACAATTCACTACTAAAGATTTCCTTCACTATCAGGATGAGGGGATTGCCCTCTCTCCTGATCATCCTCATGATCAGGGTGGTGCTTATTCTGGGTGCTGCTTCAATGATCATGGATTATTACGTTATTTCTATACTGGTAATGTAAAGCTGCCCGGCAAGTATGATTATATTAATGCAGGTAGAGAACATAATGTGATGATGGTTGATTCACAAGATGGGCTTGTATTAGATCATAAGGAAGTTGTGCTTTACAACAAGGATTATCCTCAAAACATGTCTTGTCATGTAAGAGATCCCTTCATTTATGAAAATGATGGTATGTATTATATGGTTCTAGGAGCAAGAACCCTTGATTCACATGGTTGTGTGATCTTATATTCATCAAAAGATTTAAAGAAATGGGATTACATGAAGACGGTTGACTACCATAAACCTTTTGGTTATATGTGGGAATGTCCGAATTATATAAGTTTTGAAAAGAAGAAATTCTTATTCTGTTGTCCTCAGGGACTAGAAAGCCATAACTATGATTATGAAGCGATTTATCAGAATGGATACTTTCCTCTTACAACAGATTTAGAGAAAGATTGCGTTTTAGAGGACTTTATCGAGTTTGATCATGGGTTTGATATCTATGCCCAGCAGTTCTTCAAAGATGAAAAAGGTCGTATGATCATGGCAGGCTGGATGGGGCTTCCTGATATTGATTATACAAATCCTACCGTAGAAGAAGAAGGACGTCAGCATGCCTTCACTCTCTTTAGAGAGATTACTGAGCACGAAGGTAGACTCTATCAGTTCCCTATTGAAGAATATAAGTCTTTAAGAGAAGAGAAGAAAGAAGTACAGGGAACATCTCTTACAATGAATACGTCTTGTTTTGAATGCCATATAACTGACCTCCCTCAGTCATTCAAACTTTATTTAAGAGGTGTGAATATGAATTATGAAGATGGTCTTCTCACTATCGATATGAATAAAAGCGGTTCAGGTCGTGGTGTGAAGCATATTAAAATTCCTGAAATGAATAATATGACTTTGTTTAGCGACACATCTTCTTTAGAGCTATTCATCAATGATGGTGCTTATGCCTTTACTACACGTATTTACAACAATTCAGATACTATTGAAATTATAAGTAATAAAGAAATTGATATGACTGCTTATCAATTAAAAGCGATTGACTTAGAACCTGCCAAATAGGCAGGTTCTTTTCTTTTTAGCACTTTACAAAAGAAAGTGCTAATTTTTAGCACTCAAGTGTTGACTTTGCTAAAAGAGTGACTATAATAATAGTTGTAATCGATAGAGAGGTTACTAAGAAATAAGAAAAAACGTTGAGAGAGGCGAACAAATATGAGATATTATCCAAATTTTAGTGATGTGTTTGATGATTTATTTGATTCAGGAGTCAATACTACAAAAACAAATACAATGTTATGTGATATTCGTGAAACAGAAAATACATATGTTATGAATATCGCTCTTCCAGGATATAAGAAAGAAGATATTTCTTTGGAACTTAAGGAAGGCTACTTAAAAGTATCTGCATCTGCTAAGAAAGAAGAAACAGCCGGACGTATTGTAAGACGTGAAAGATATAGTGGTAACTGTTCTAGAAGTTTCTATGTAGGTGAAGGATTTACTGAAGAAGATATCAAGGCTAAGTTTGATAATGGTGAATTAATGATTTCAGTTCCTAAGGAAGCTCCTAAGAGAGTTGAAAAGAAATCAATTACAATCTACTAATAACACGAGACGAAGAATCCCATGTTTAAATTTGATAAAGGAGATGTTATTTATGAGATTTTTACCTGGTTTCTATGATGTGTTTGATGATATGTTTGATGATGGCTGGATGAGTCCATCAACGAATGCAATGCAGTGTGATATTAAGGAAGTAGACAACAACTATGAAATGAACATTGCCCTTCCTGGATATAAGAAAGAAGATATTTCTCTTGATCTTACTGATGGTTATTTAACAGTTTCTGCTAATACTAATCAGGATAAGGAAGAAAAAGATAAGAACGGTAAGGTTATCAGAAGTGAGCGTTATACAGGTAGCTGTTCAAGAAAGTTCTATGTTGGTGAGGGTTATAAAGAAGAAGACTTCACTGCTAAGTTTGAGAATGGTGAATTGATGATTGCTTTCCCTAAGACTGAACCTGAAAAAATTGAAGAAAAGAAACCTATTATGATTGAATAGGCATTTGAAAAGGAAGCGTGAGCTTCCTTTTTTCATACTGTACGCATGTAATTATAGACTTGTTTCTTGAAACTCTCCCAGTTCATTGATCCAGACTGCCCTTCTATCATTGGTCTAGGACACTCTTTTCCTGACCAATCATGATGCATACGGAGTTGGTCTACACTGAGGTTATATTGTTTTAATAATGCCGCTGCAAGTTTAGCCGCATTCTTTTCTGCACTATAGAGATTACCATCAGCGTTTACACATATTTCAATCGCAATAGATGCACTATTGCCTGGCATGACACCATCTCCTGCATGTCCTGCCTGTTGATTGAGAGGTAATGATTGATAGATACTATGATCATCAACTGTATAATGCCAGGAAGCAGAACGTACATTACCTGTATATTGAAGCTTTGCATGACTCAAAGCATTGGCTCCTTTATTTGTATTATCTGTTGTATGAATTGTGATATACAGCGGTCTCATTGCATAATGTGTGCGATGACTACTTGTTTCAGGGATCATATAATCCCTGTAGAGTGGTATACCTGTCGTATTCTCTATAGAATTATTGACATCAATACTCACATATTGAGATGAAACCCATCCCTTCCCTTCTATATACATATAGCGCCCTGCTTCTTTTGTGACATGATAGCTTCCTGCAGGAATAACCTGTCTTGTAGCATAGTATGAAAATGGTGCACTATAGAACGTCTTGGAAGAACTGAATGTAATTGTATTAGAGATTGTAAGAGGCTGTACCCCTACATAGTTTTTATGACTATACTTCTTACCATCTAGCCCTGTATAAGTTAAACCATCAAAACTGATACATTCTATAGGTCTAGATAAGAGATGATTACTTATTAAAATATGATCACTCTCTATAATCACCTGTGAGGGTGTATAGCTAGGAAAACTAATAATAAGCAATATGACAACTAATATATTCTTCAATATTCTCTTTTGTTTTGTTGTCAGTCTTTTATGTTTCATAGGTCATTCCTTCTTTCATGGCATTGTCATTATAATCTTAAAATGAGTGTATGAATATTATTTGAACTGAAACAACATATTTACATACTGTAATTTTCAAACAGCAAAAATGAAAACGCTTATTTTTTCACAAGTCCTGATAAAGCCTAAAACTCGTTATTTTAAGCCCTTTTTATACTACTTTTTGCATGCTGTTTTCTTGAGTTTCATTGACTTTAAAAGGATGGTGTCATATAATTTTGACAGGTGATAACCCTCACCTTGAATCAACAGTCATTTAGTAATGAAAGGAGTAAAAAAATGATTTATTCAAAAGAAGTTGAAGAAATGTATTGCGTTAAACAGGGCGGCAATCATGGTTGTGCCCCAATTCCTGAAGAAGGCAAATGGGTTTATTCTAAAGAAATCAAGGATATTTCTGCTTACACTCATGGTATCGGATGGTGTGCTCCACAGCAGGGTGCTTGTAAACTTTCTTTAAATGTTAAGGAAGGTATCATTGAAGAAGCACTTATCGAAACTATCGGATGTTCAGGTATGACTCATTCTGCAGCTATGGCAGCTGAAGCTTTAGTTGGTAGAACTTTACTTGAAGCATTAAACACTGACTTAGTTTGTGATGCTATCAATACTGCAATGAGAGAATTATTCTTACAGATCGTTTATGGACGTTCTCAGTCTGCTTTCTCAGAAGGTGGTTTAGTAGTAGGTGCTGGTCTTGAAGACTTAGGTAAAGGTTTAAGATCAATGGTAGGTACATCTTATGCTACTAAGAAGAAAGGTCCTCGTTACCTCGAATTAACTGAAGGTTACATTACTAGAGTTGCTTTAGATAATGATGACCAGATCATCGGTTACGAATTCGTAAATCTTGGAAGAATGATGGACATGATCAAAGCTGGAGAAGATGCTAATGAAGCTGTTAAGAAAGCAACAGGTTCTTATGGACGTTTTGCTGATGCTGCTAAGTACATCGACCCAAGAAAGGAATAATTAGGAGGTAGAACAATGGCTATTACATTTGAAGGTTATGAAAGAAGAATCAACCAGATCAATAAAACTTTAAACGAATATGGTATCAAAGATATCGAAGAAGCTAAGAAGATCTGTGATGATAAAGGAATTGATGTTTATAACATCGTTAAATCAACTCAGCCTATCTGCTTCGAAAATGCTTGCTGGGCTTACACTGTAGGTGCTGCAATCGCAATCAAGAAAGGTGACGTTAAGGCTGCTGATGCTGCTAAGACAATCGGTATTGGTTTACAGTCATTCTGTATCCCTGGATCAGTTGCTGATGATCGTAAAGTAGGTTTAGGTCATGGTAACTTAGGTTCAAGACTTCTTGATGAAGAAACTCAGTGTTTCGCTTTCTTAGCTGGTCATGAATCATTCGCAGCTGCTGAAGGTGCAATCAAGATCGCATTAAACGCTAACAAAGTTCGTAAGCATCCTTTAAGAGTTATCTTAAATGGTTTAGGTAAAGATGCTGCTAAGATCATCTCAAGAATCAATGGTTTCACATATGTTGAAACTCAGTTCGATTATTTCACAGGTGAGGTTAAAGAATTATCTAGAACTGCTTATTCAGATGGTGACAGAGCTAAGGTTAACTGCTATGGTGCAGATGACGTACGTGAAGGTGTAGCTATCATGCATAAGGAAGGTGTAGATGTATCAATCACTGGTAACTCTACTAACCCAACTCGTTTCCAGCATCCAGTTGCAGGTACATATAAGAAAGAATGTATCGAACAGGGTAAGAAATACTTCTCAGTTGCTTCAGGAGGAGGAACTGGTCGTACATTACATCCAGATAACATGGCTGCAGGACCAGCTTCATATGGTATGACTGATACTATGGGTCGTATGCATAGTGATGCTCAGTTCGCAGGTTCTTCATCAGTACCAGCTCACGTTGAAATGATGGGCTTAATCGGTATGGGTAACAACCCAATGGTAGGTGCTACTGTTGCAGTTGCAGTTGCTATTGAAGAAGCTAGCAAATAATTAATTCAACACTTAAAGTCCTGATTTATTCAGGGCTTTTTCTTTACTACAATGAATATTAATGATTATCAAAAAGAAGCAATGAGAACACTGAATCCCGAACTGAATAAGAAAGATATACTTATTAATAGTGTTATGGGATTATGTGGAGAGTCAGGAGAAGCAATAGATATCGTTAAGAAGTGGTTAATGCAAGGACATGATCTAGACAAAAATCATCTTATTAAAGAATTAGGTGATATAGCCTGGTATCTTGCCGAAGCAGCGACTGCATTAGATGTTCCTTTAGATACTATTCTAGAGGGTAATCTTGATAAACTACATAAAAGATATCCTGATGGATTTAATAAAAGTGCTTCTATCAACAGACAAAAAGAGGATTGATTCTGTAATACAGAGTTAATCCTCTTTCTTTATATTTCATAATCAATGACACTAACTTTCTTCATCTTAGGTCCTTCATTAAAGCTTTCATTTGAGTTTGAATTTCAACTTCCAAAAAAAACGCATATAATCTGGATCATTATCAATTTCCTAGTCAAAAAAGATAAGATCACCTGCTTTTCTATCTTTCCACTTTCCTTGATTCTTATCGTTGTTTGTATTCGTTTGAATAAATGCTATACTATGAGCAAGGAGAATTGATTGTTATGAAACCAATTAAAAATATTGATCCAGATAATAATGTTAGTCTTCCTGAAACAATCGAAGATAAGTTAAATAAAGCAGAAAAAGATTACGAAGAAGGAAGAACTCATACTGAAGAAGAAATATGGGGAATGTTTAGTAAAAAGTATGGATTTGACTTATAAAATATTATCTTAATTCTATGAAAATGAAACAGTGTACAAAAAGAGGATTGATTCTGTATTCACAGAGCCAATCCTCTTTCTTTTCTATACTGTCACTGGTAATTTATCTACCACTGCTTTTTGTCCTTCTAATGTAAAATGAACCCCATCAGTCACATATTCACTTCTCAACTGTGTATGATCTTCATCCTGACATAAATCATCTAGATCAATAAACCCATCAGCAGGATTTGTCTTAATCCATGCATTAATATCTTTTCTCATCTGATCTATTTCAGGTGTCCACTCAATGTCATCACCTTTATTTAATATATTACGTGTATAACCTTTCCAAGCAGAACGTGTAACTAAATAGACTTTAATATTTCTTTCATGTGCTTTACTAATAATTGTTTTATAAGCACTAATCATCTGTTCTGTAGTCACCTTAGGTGCAATACCCATCATACTCTTACAATTAGGGTGAATAATATCATTACATCCTACCTTGATAATAACGGTCTTTACACCTGGCTGATTTAAAGCATCTCTTTCAAATCTCTTCAACATAGATTCACCATAAGCCATACCAAGTCTGCCTGCTCCATCAGCACATAGTCGATTACCCTTAATAGCCTGCTGTAAGACACCTACATTATGAATACCAGCTAAATGCAGTTTAGTAGAGAATAGTGTTGGTATATCATTCGCAAGTGTAGAATCACCAATAATAACTGTAGAATGCGCATCTGGACGATTGACATCTAAACCTGTTAATAATGGTATAACATCGTATTCACCAAAGCTTCCGTTTAATAACATTGGTACACCTGTAGTTGCAGGAAGATTGACCTGATTACCTGAACTAATATATGTTTTACCACCAATTAAACCATATGTTTTTAACTGATCTGTATTTTTCATATACATAGAAACAGTTACTGGTTCTAATGCATCTACATGATAGTCTAATGGATCTGAATAAACAGTTTCTCCTTTTTCTAATGTTACTTTCTTACATCCATTAAATATCACAGTCTTCTTTGTAGGAAGTTTAATACGCTGTTTACTTATTGTTTTCGCTATAGTCACAGCATCAATAGTCATAGGACCTGTACCATAAGTATTAGAAAATGTGAGACGTACTGTTTCACCTGTCAATGTAGGTTTAATTACAGTTCTAAATGTTAAGTGATGCAAACCAAAATCCTTAAAATGATTCCCAAAAAATTTCTGTATACTAAATTCTACAGGACTTGTAGACCAAGAGCCTACCCAGTTTTCTTGAGCATAACTTGATGTCATAGATGGAAATAAACATAACGCAATACTCACAAGACATGCAATTAATTTTTTCATGAGATTTCCCTCCCTTTTTCATATTATATCAAGTTGAAAAATCTCTTTTCTAGCATAAACATATATATACTTGAATATCATCCACAAATATGTGCATACAAATAATTGTTTTTAAGATATATAAATATCTATTTAAAAAATCCCTTCAAAGAAGGGATTCATTATAAGAACTTATCCAATTCAGTTTTAACCTGTTCATTGATCTTATTAGTAGGATGATCAATTCTATGACCTCTCATGATGACAGATTCAATATGTCTTAATGCCAGTAAATCATCTAATGGATTATCCTTTGTGACAATCATATCAGCTGACTTACCTACTTCAATAGAACCAGTTTCATCATCAATACAAGCCATTCTAGCTGCCTGTAGTGTCGCACAATAAATTGCATATGCATTACTTACACCTACATACTTATGGAAGTAATATAGTTCTCTCCAGAAGTCATACTGTGTAATCCAAGGGCATCCTACGTCATTACCTAATACAATAGGAATATCATTTTCTAATGCCTGTTTCGCACATTCTATAATTCCATCAAATACGACTTTACCATTGAATTGTTCGACTTCTGATGCGTTAGTAATAGAACGATCAAATAAAGCATATGGTAAGGCTGGTGATAATGTTGTACATAAGAATGCATTGTTATCTTTAAATAATTGAATCATATGATCATCGAGTTTTGCTCCATGTTCTATAGAATCTACACCATTCTCCAAAGCCACTCTGACACCATCCGATGATTCTACATGTGCAGCCACCTTAAAGCCTAATTCATGTGCTTTATCACAAACCGCTTTAACCATTTCAGGAGCCATCTTTAATTCTCCAGGAACACCCTTTTCCTTAGCATCTAGAACACCACCTGTAATCATTAATTTAATTAAATTGACATTCTGTTCCTTTGCTTTACTTACCTGTAAAAGTGCATCATCAATTGTTTCAGCTGCGATAGCTACACTCCCTGCCATATGACCATGAGGGACTGAAATACCTTCATTACCTGCTAAAATACGTGGTCCTCTCTTCTTCCCACAATTAATTTCATCACGTACACGTGTATCAAAATCTCTAATACCACCTACTGTTCTAATCGTAGTGACACCACTAAGTAACTCCATTTCCGCAAACCCACTCACCATATTATGAGCAATAGCACGAGTAAGTGGATTACTCATTAAGAAGTTTACTAACTTCGCATTATCTCTCTGTTTCTTTTGTGGTTTACCATTTCCTGCTAAGTGTACATGCATATTAATAAGACCTGGCATAATATAGTTTCCTTCTAAATCCACTACGTTATACCCAGTTAAATCAGCTTCTTTCTGTAAAACAATATCCTTAATCCTCCCCTGTTCTACAAGAATAGCGTAACCTTCCTTAACCTGCATCTCCTTAGTCCCATCTATTATTTTTCCATTGATATAAGCATCCTTCATTATGCTCACCCCTCTCTTACATCTATGATATCATATTCACTTCACATTATAATGTAAACATCTCACTTCTTTTGTAAGAAAAAAGAAGAGATAGCATTACACTATCCCTTCCCTAAAAAAGATGAATCTTTAGTCTTTCTTCTTCTTTACAGAAACATAACCAGCTAAAGATAAAGCTATAGCTGATACTAATCCAAATAATGAAGTTGGATCACCTGTCTTAACAGTATCATCCTTCTTATCTTCTGGTTTAGTAGTAGGTTTTTCTTCAGGTTTTATTTCTGGTTTTACTTCTGGTTTTGTTTCTGGCTTAGTTTCAGGTTTTTCAGATGGTTTTTCTGGAACAGTTGGTTTTTCTGGTTCAATAACAACCGTTTCTTCTAAAGCGTCTACTGCCTTAGTTAACTTAGCCACAACTTCATCTACTTCTACCTGAGTTGCGTTTTCTTTATCAAGACCCTTAGCTTCTTCAACGGCAGCCATTAATGCAGCCCAAGAATCTGCAGTATATTTCTTTTCATCTAATTTCTTAATTTCAGCAAGTTTAGCATCTAATGCAGTTGTATCACCCTTAAGAACATCTAAGCCCTTAATAGCTTCTTCTAATTTCTTAGCAGCTTCATTGACTTCTTCCTGAGAGGCATCAGCATTTTCTAATACTGCTTTAGCATCTTCTAATGCTTTAGCAAATGCATCACGTGCTTTCTTAACAGCCTTATTTAAAGTATCTTCAGAGATAGCTTCAGCCTTAGTCACTGTTTCTTCAAGTTCAGCCTTATTCACTTTTGGAGCTACCTTTAAATTCTTCATTGCGTCACGTAATGTATTCATTACTTCTTCATTATTTAAATCTTCTTTTGCATAAGCCTTCTGAGCTTCAATTAATGCATCTAAGAATGTATCAACAGAATCAGCAGTCTTATCAGTTAAATCCTGACCATAAGCTTCTTTTAATAGGTCCTTAAGTTCAGTATTTTCAGCAATCTGTTCATAAGTAAACTTCATTTCAGCAATCTTATACCAGTTTTCAGCATCTTCTTTAATTAAGATCTTAACATACTTCACTGGCTGTTTATCGAATGTGAATGTGTGTTTTAAATGATCAGCATCCATCTTCATGTTTCCAACTGTAGTCCAGTTTTCTTTATCTTCAGATACCATGATATCTGCATTTTTGATCACGTCATCACCTGCATTAGCAGGCGCAATAACAGTCACACCAGTCATATTCACTTTATTAGCAAATGTGAAAGTGATATGTTTACCTACTTTCTGAGCATCATTGAACCATGTAAATGATGACTCATCACCATCAAACATCTTATCATAGTTATAAACACCCTGTGGCCATCCATATGGATACCAGTTGTCTGATGCCTCAACAGTTGGAACATTTCCATCACGCTTCATAATAGCTTCTCTTGCAGTAACTAAAGCTTCATATGCTTCCTTCACTGCTTCATCAGTTACATCTTCACCATAAAGAACCTTCTTACCATTCTTTACAGCTTCTAAGTATTCAGCATAACCAGAAGCATAACCATTATCAGCCATTGAGTTTTCTACTTCTACCCATAATGGATAGTAAGCACGTTTAATAGCTTTCTTCTTAGCGCTATTTAATACTACAAGAACGTCATCTACATCCTTCTGTAATGCATTCTTATCATCATAAAGTTTCTGTGCTTCATCTAATGCAGCTTTATATTCACCTAGTGTTGCACCAATATATTTATTTTCATCTAAAGCATTATCTAATGCATCCTTTAAGTCAGTCTTGTCTGTGTAGATTTCATAAGTGAAAGTGAAAGTATCACCCTTCTTACTATATGTACCAGTTGCACTGTCTTTATCAGATACTAAACGATAACCATAAATCTTTTCAGCAGTGAAGTTATATTCATCACCGATATTACCATAACGAGTCACTGGACTCTTGATTTCCTTACCATCTTTATCTACATAGTTGATAGTGACTTTACCTAATGAATCAGCTGGTAAGATTGAACCTGAATCTGGTAAAGTAGAACCCTTTTCAAATGCTGCAACATGTCCAAGTTTAGCATAATTGGCCTTGAACTGGTTATGAGAAATAATACTATTAGACTTTGTATTCCATGCCTTAGTAGCAAGTGCACGCATTTCATTTGCGATATCTTCAGTAATAGTATCTTCATCACATACATCAGCCTTATCACACCAGATAGCAAGTGATGCGCCCTTAATAGCTGGGTTATCATCTGCAATAGTGTTAGCCTGGAATTTACCTGGAGTCCATTCATCAAAGATTAACTTATCAGAATTTAAGTTATCAAATGAATGCTGTTTACGTCCATCATCTGGCATTGATGGTCTTAATACATAATAGAAGAAACTAGCATTAACATTATAAATAGTATCATGACCTTTATCTAAGAAAGTCTGTAATCTAGCAATGCTTCCATTCCATGACATCTGGCTCCAGAAATCAATACCAATATACTTATGCATTTTGATCATCTGTTTATTCTGTCCCCAGGAATTTTCTCCATAATAGATACCATCGTTCCAAATACGTGGAGTAAATCCTTTTTCATGTACATGTTCTGCTAAGTCATTGATATATTTCGCAATAACATCTTTCCAAGTTGCATTAGGATCAATGTTTTCTCTTGCATAATTATCTAATACAGACTTGTACTGAGTAGTGAAAGGTGCACGGTCAAATTCCATGTATTCATCGCCACCGATGTGGAAATCTGTACATCCTTTAAATAATTCCATATATTCATCATATAAGCTATAAATATATTTAATAGCTTCAGGATTAGTGATATCTA